>Ga0164243_10001007_pt1 | contig 48942 bp, 51 predicted proteins | sample OricompcompostOP_FD_108781 | JGI IMG/M metagenome (GOLD analysis project Ga0164243, IMG submission 108781) | Organic Plus compost microbial communities from Emeryville, California, USA - Original compost - Organic plus compost (OP) | ecosystem: Engineered > Solid waste > Mixed feedstock >... | reverse complement strand
GGTGACGGGCGAGAAAGCCCCTTGCGTTGGGGTGGAAGTGTGCGTAACCAGAGGGTTCCATCATGGCCCGCGCCAAGGCTTTCTTCTCTTCCGACCCGCTCCGCCGGTGGAAGGCCGCCGACGCGAACGACACGTACAACATCCCGCGTTGGGGCTGCGGTTACTTCGCGGTCAACGAGCAGGGCAACCTGATCGTTCAGCCGCGCGGTGAGGGCAACGGCGCCATCGACATGAAGGAGCTGATCGACGAGCTCGCCGAGCGCGGCATCCAGCTGCCGATCCTGCTCCGCTTCAGCGACATCCTGAAGGCGCGCATCGAGCTCCTGTGCGGCGCGTTCAACAGCGCGATCAAGGAGTACGGCTACGGCGGCCAGTACCGCGGCGTGTACCCGATCAAGGTCAACCAGAACCGCACGGTCGTCGAGGAGATCATCGAGTTCGGCCGGCCATTCCACTACGGTCTCGAGGCGGGCAGCAAGCCCGAGCTCCTCGCGATCATGGCGATCCACCAGGACGACGAGTCGATCATCGTCTGCAACGGGTACAAGGACGAGGAGTACATCGAGACCGCCCTGCTCGCGTCCAAGATGGGCAAGACGGTCATCCTCGTCGTCGAGAAGCCGGACGAGCTCGATCACATCCACGCCGTCAGCCAGCGCGTGAAGATCAAGCCGACGATCGGGATCCGCGCGCGGCTGTCGTCGCGCGGTGCCGGCCGCTGGGAGCAGTCCGGCGGTGACTTCTCCAAGTTCGGCCTGTCGGCGGCCGAGATGGTCGAGGCGATCGGCAAGCTCAAGGAGTGGAACGAGGTCGAGACGCTCAAGCTCCTTCACTTCCACCTCGGCTCCCAGATCTCGGCGATCAAGAGCGTCAAGAACGCCCTCCGCGAGGCCGGCCGGATGTACGTCGAGCTGTACAAGCTCGGCGCCAAGGGGCTGTCCTACCTCGACGTCGGCGGCGGCCTCGGCGTCGACTACGACGGCTCGCAGACCAACTTCGCGTCGTCGATGAACTACACGGTGCAGGAGTACGCCAACGACGTCGTGTTCGCGGTCAAGGAGATCTGCGACGCGGACGGCGTGCCCCACCCGAACATCGTCAGCGAGTCCGGGCGCGCGATCGCGGCGCACCACTCGGTGCTCGTGGTCAACGTGCTCGGCGTGACCGAGTTCAACACCCACGTCCCGGCGCAGCTCGACAAGCCGGTGCCGCCGCTCGTCAACAACATGTGGGAGACGTACCAGAGCGTCTCGCAGAAGAACCTGCTCGAGAGCTACCACGACGCCGTCGAGTACAAGGATCAGGTCCTCCAGCTGTTCAACCTCGGCCACCTCTCGCTCGAGAACCGGGTGATCTGCGAGAACCTCTTCTGGGCGATCTGCGAGAAGGTCCTCCACCTGTCGCGCAACATGGCGCACGTGCCGGAGGAGCTCGAGGGCCTCGAGAAGGCGCTCTCGGACACCTACTTCTGCAACTTCTCGATGTTCCAGTCGGTGCCCGACGCGTGGGCCGTGGATCAGCTGTTCCCGATCTGCCCGATCCACCGCCTCAACGAGGAGCCCACGCGGCGCGCGACCCTCGCGGACATCACGTGTGACTCCGACGGCAAGATCGACTCGTTCATCGATCTCCGCGACGTCAAGCACGTGCTCGAGCTCCACCCGAAGCTCCAGGGCCAGGACTACTACCTCGGCATCTTCCTCGTCGGCGCGTACCAGGAGATCCTCGGAGACCTCCACAACCTGTTCGGCGACACGAACACGGTCTACGTCCAGCTCTCGCCCGAGGGCGACTACGACGTGAAGGAGGTCGTTGCCGGCGACACCGTCAGCGAGGTGCTCGCGTTCGTCGACTACTCGCCGAGCGACCTGCTCAGCCGGCTGCGCAACAACGTCGAGGCGGCGCTGCGCAAGAAGCTGATGACGATCGAGGAGAGCCGGACCCTGATCAACCGCTTCCGCCAGGGCATGATCGGGTACACGTACCTCGATCGCGAGTGAGTCGCGCCCGTCACTCGGGCAAGCCGAAGTCGCGCCAGCTCGAGCGGAGTCGCACCTGGTCGAGCTGACCGTCGACCAGGAACTGATCGACGACCGGCTCCTGCGAGCCGTCGCCGGCGTGGACGTTACTGCCGCCGATGACGAGCGTGTTGCCATTGCCGGCGATGCCGCCGGCGGGCGGCGCGTCCGTGCAGGTGATCGGGGCACCGTCGAGCATCGTCGACGGCAGCGAGGCCTGCGCGTGGTCGACCCACAGCCGGAACCCCTCCGTCGCCGCGCCGCCCCAGCTCACGCCGATGTGGACCCAGGTGTCGGCTGGGAGCTCGGTGTGGCACCGGTAATAGCTCGCGCCGCCGCGCTGCAGCCGCGCGACGAGCTGACCGGAGGTGCTGAGGAGGATCGCGAGGTGTCCCTCGGACGCGAGGCCGTTGGCGTCGCGCGAGATCAGCGCCTGGTTCTCGGCGCGCGACGGATCGGGCGTGCGCACGTACAGCTCGATCGAGCCGGTCGCCAGGTCGAACGCGGGTGCGTCGGGCACCAGGAGGTACGCGCCCGCGGGGAACGCGGCGGAATACGCGCCGCACCGGCCGGCCGCGGCCACGACACCGCCCCGCGGCATCGCCGGGTGGCGCCCTGTCAGCTCGTCACCGAGCCCGCTCTCGAAGCTGTACAGCGCGACGAGGTCCGGCTCGTCGACCGCGTCGCACGCCGTGACCGCCGTCGCGCCGTCTCCCGCGTCGACCTCCGCGTCGGCGCCGGCGTCGGTGCGAGGCGCATCGACCTCGCCGAACCCGAACCGGCCACAGCCCGCGAGCACGAGCGCTCCGAAGACCCAGCGCACCATCCTCCTCGAGCGTACAGCGACTCGGCGCTCCGCTGCCACCGCCGTTTATCGTGGGCTATGGTCGTCTCCGTGCTCGCGATCCGTCCCGCCACGACCGCTGATCTCGGCGAGGTGTTCCCGCGTACCCGCGCCCTCAACGACCACGAGGGCATCGCGATCGACGACGCCACCCTCGAGCGTGCCCTGCGCGAGCTCCTCGCGAGCCCGGAGATCGGCGTGGTGTGGCTCGTGCTGCACGACGACGCGCCGATCGGCTACGCGATCACGACCTACGGCTATGACCTCGAGTACGGCGGACGCGACGCCACGCTGACCGAGCTGTGGATCGATCCCACCGCGCGTGGCGGTGGCGCCGGCGCGCGCGTGATCGCGCTGCTCGAGCCCGAGCTCGACGCGCGCGGGGTCCACGCCCTGCACCTCCAGGTCCGCCCCGAGAACCCGGCGATGCGGCTCTACGAGCGCGCCGGCTTCGTCACCTCGCCGCGACGCGTGATGACGCGGCGCCTCGGCCGACCATGACGACGTGAGGGCGGGTAGGATGACCGCCATGCGCTGGCTCGCCGTCTCGCTCGTGTTCACGTTCGCCGCGTGCTCGACGTCGTCCGACCCGGGACCCTCGTGTGCGCAGATCGTCGACAACATGATGACCGTCACGAAGCAACAGCTCACCGGTCACGGTCACCTCGAGCTGCAGAACCGCCAGCAGATGATCGAGACCTGCGAGCAGCGCGAGCTCACGCCGGCCCAGCGCCGGTGCCTCGCGACCGCGAAGGACCTCGCGGGGATCGCGGCCTGCACGCCGCGCCCGGCCACGCCGCCGGCGCCCGCACGCTGACCACCGACGACGATCCGCGCCGGGCGTGGTACACGTGCGCCATGCACGACGCGATCGTCCACGTTCCGGATCCGGTCAACGAGCCCGTCCTGACGTACGCCCCGGGCACACCCGAGCGCGACAAGCTGAAGGCAGCCCTCGCCGCGATCGAGAAGGAGGTCATCGAGATCCCCTGCGTCGTCGGCGGAGAGCGCGTCCACACCGGCGACATCCGCGAGGTCGTGATGCCGCACCGGCACAAGCACGTCGTCGCCCGGTTCCACGCGGCGACCCCGGACGTCGCCGAGCGCGCGATCAAGGCCGCGCTCGCCGCGCGTCGCGAGTGGTCGGCGATGCGCTGGGAGGCGCGCGCCGCCGTGCTCCTGCGCGCCGCCGAGCTGCTCGCCGGCCCGTGGCGGTACCGGATGAACGCCGCGACGATGCACGGCCAGAGCAAGACCGCGCACCAGGCCGAGATCGACTCCGCGTGCGAGCTGATCGACTTCTGGCGGTTCAACGCGTCGTTCGCGCAGGAGCTGTATCGCCAGCAGCCGAACAGCTCGCCCGGCACGTGGAACATGATGGAGCTGCGCCCGCTCGAGGGCTTCGTGTTCGCGCTGACGCCGTTCAACTTCACGGCGATCGCCGGCAACCTGCCGACCGCGCCCGCGCTGATGGGCAACACGGTCGTGTGGAAGCCGGCCGAGGTCCAGCTGCTCGCAGCGTGGCAGACGTACCTCCTCCTCGAGGAGGCGGGCTTGCCGCCGGGCGTCATCAACTTCATCCCCGGATTGCCGCACAGCGCGACGAACGTCGTCCTCGATCACCCCTCGCTCGCGGGCATCCACTTCACCGGCTCGACCGAGGTGTTCCGGATGATGTGGAAGCGCGTCAGCGACAACCTCGAGCGCTACCGGTCGTACCCGCGGCTCGTCGGCGAGACCGGCGGCAAGGACTTCATCCTCGCGCACCCGTCGGCGGATCCGAAGGCGCTCGCGACCGCGATCGTCCGCGGTGGCTACGAGTACCAGGGCCAGAAGTGCTCGGCGGCGTCGCGGCTCTACATCGCGCGCTCGGTGTGGACCCAGATCGAGGCCGAGCTCGTCGACACGATCGGCTCGATCAAGATGGGCGACGTCAGCGACTTCTCGAACTTCATGGGCGCCGTGATCAAGCAGGGCGCGTTCGACAAGCACGCGGCCGCGATCGCCGAGGCGCGCGAGACCCGCGGCATGAAGGTGATCGCGGGCGGCGGCACCGACGGGCGCGAGGGCTGGTTCGTGCAGCCGACGCTGATCACGACCGAGGACCCGAGCGTGCGCCTGATGAAGGACGAGCTGTTCGGGCCGATCGTGACCTGCCACGTCTATCCCGATCACGCGTGGCCGGAGGTGCTCGAGCTCGTCGATCGCACCTCGCCGTACGCGCTGACCGGCGCGGTGTTCGCGCGCGACCGCCGAGCGATCGTCGAGGCGACCACCGCGCTCCGCGACGCGGCCGGTAACTTCTACATCAACGACAAGCCCACCGGCGCCGTCGTCGGCCAGCAGCCGTTCGGCGGCGCGCGCGCCTCGGGCACCGACGACAAGGCCGGCTCGCCGATGAACCTGATGCGCTTCGTCGCCGCGCGCACGATCAAGGAGACATTCGTCGCGCCGACGGACTACCGGTACCCGTTCCTCGATCGGCCGTGACGTCCGCGCGGCGGACACTCGTCGCCGCTCCCCGATCGCCGAAGCAGCGTCGCTCCCGTGCCGCACCGGCGGAAATCGCGTGTCGCAGGCTGTCGCGCCCTTTTCATGCCGTCCGTTCGTCCGCATGATCGGCCGGTGCGCGACGACCTGATCCGGGCGCGCATCGGAGCATGAATGAATCGCAAGCTGCTGGGTGGTGCGGTCGTCGGCGTACTCGCCGCGATCGCGGTCTGGTTCTTCTGGCTGAGGGGTGGTGACGACCGCTCCGAGCACGCGGCGAGCACCGCGCGGGACGGCAAGGTCCCCGCGACCGAGGCGACGCCGGTCAAGTCCGCCGATCCTGCGCCCGCGCCCCGCGGGGCGGCGCCACGCTGGTCGCTCGACGCCGATCCCGAGGGGACGCTGATCCTCGAGGGCCAGGTCCTCGGGCCCGATGGTGACCCGGTGGGCGGCGCGACCGTGTGGCTCGGCTCGGTCCCGCCCCGCACGACGAAGACCGAGGACGACGGCTCGTTCAGCTTCGACAAGCTCGTCGGCCGCACGTACGCGCTCACCGCGCGGAGCGCGGACCTCATCGGCGGGCCGGTCTCGTACAAGCTCACCGCCACGAGCGATCCGGTCGTCATCCGCATGGCCGCGGGCGCGACGCTCGAGGTCACGGTCCTCGACGAGTCCAGCCGGCCGATCCAGGGCGCCGACGTCCGGGAGGGCGAGGACACCACGGCGAAGACCGACGCCGCGGGCAAGGCGACCCTGCGGCCGGTGCGCCCGGGCTGGGTCGCGGTCGAGGCCCGCGCCGCCGGGTATGCCCCCAACACCGCGTTCACCACGATCGGCGGCGGGACCGGGCAGCTCACCGTCACGCTGCGCAAGGGCTTCGCCGTCTCCGGCAAGGTCGTCGACGAGGCGGGCAAGCCGATCGCGAAGGCGATGATCCACCCCGACGAGGGCATGTGGGGCGCTGGCGGTCGCAAGGGAGACATCGTCACCGACGCCCGGGGCGAGTTCGAGATCCCGGCGCTCGCGCCCGGCAGCTACGTGCTCGTCGCGATGGACGGCGAGCACGCGCCCGCGCGGTCGAACCCGATCACGGTCAAGGATCACGCGGTCACCGGGATCGTGATCACGATGCAAGCCGGCGGCGTGTTCGCCGGGAATGTCGTGACCCCGGACGGCAAGCCCGTGCCGTTCGCCACCGTGCGGATCACCGGCAAGGGCGAGGACGCGTGGATGGCCACGACGCCCCGGCAGGCGACCACCGACGAGGGCGGCGCGTTCGAGATCCGCGGCCTCGCGCGCACCTTGCTGCAGGCGCGCGCGGAGTCCGACACCGCCGCGAGCAAGATCATCGACGTCGACCTCGTGGCCCAGACCGCGGTGCGGGACGCCCGGCTCGTGCTCGACGTGACGGGGCAGATCGCGGGCGTCGTCGTCGACGAGAGCGGCGCACCGGTGCCCGAGGTCCAGGTCAACGCGTTCCCCGACCTGCTGGGCGGCGCCAGCGCCGAGGGCCTCGCGCTCGCCGGGATGTCGTCGACGACGACCGATGGTGGCGGCCGGTTCGTGATCACCGGGCTCCCCGACGGTGCCTACCGGCTGTGGGCCGCGCGCTCCGCGCCAGGCTTCGGCCAGTGGGGCGAGCGGGGCGTGAAGGCGAGCACCGGGGACAAGGACGTCCGCATCGTCCTCGCGTCGCCCGGCAAGCTCGTCGGCAAGCTCGCGCTCGAGGGAGGCGACGCGCCGTCGAGCGGCCTCGTCCAGGTCGGCTGGAACCCACCGATCCCGACCAACAAGGACGGCGAGTTCAAGCTCGACGACCTCGGCCCCGGCAGCTACGACGTGACGTTCCGCGGGCCCGAGTTCGAGGAGACCGTGCGGCGTGACGTCAAGATCGAGCCCGGGAAGGAGACGGACCTCGGCACGGTCGTGGTGCAGCGCGGACGCCGCCTGACCGGCAAGGTCATCGGCAAGAACGGGCCGGTCGCCGGCGCGAAGATCAAGGTCGGAGAGATGCTGCTCAGCGCCGACGGCAACGAGTCGCAGATGGACACGATCGAGGCGATGTACGGAACGCGCTCCGCCGTCAGCGACCAAAACGGGGAGTTCACGGTCATCGGCATCTCGAAGAAGTCGCAGACCGTCATCGCCGAGCACCCCGAGCTGGGGCGCTCGACGGGCTCCCCGATCCCGGGCGGCACCGACGACCCCCCCCCTGTCACGCTCACGCTCCGGGCGTTCGGCGAGCTCGGCGGGGTCGTCACGATGCAGGGCAAGCCGCAGGGCAGCGTCCAGGTGAGCGTCGCGCTCAAGGACGGGGGTGCCTCCGCCGTCCTCGCGCAGACCGACGCGACGGGCGCGTTCCATCTGACGCGCGTGCCGGAGGGTGAGGTCGTGATCCAGGCCATGAAGGCCGGGATGATGAACATGAAGTCGACGACCGTCACCGCGACCGTCGTCGCGGGCAAGCAGACCACGGTGTCGATCGACATCCCCGTCGGAGACATCGCGCTGACCGTGCAGATCAAGCCGCGCGCCGGGCAGCAGGTCGACGCGGCGCAGGTGTTCCTGCTCGACGGTGCGGCCTCGCCGACGAACGCGAAGCAGCTCACCGACGGCTTCTTCCAGGGCGGCGCGAAGGGCATGAAGTTCTGGCTCGGCGGCGACCTGCCGATGCCCGTGTTCGAGGAGCTCGTCGAGGGTGCCTACTCGGTGTGCACGATCCCGATCACCGGCGATCTGTCGAACCCGCAGTTCCAGCAGCGGCTCCAGGCCAACCTCGAGGCGCTGAAGGTCTACTGCCAGCAGGTCACGGTCACGCCGTCGCCGAACCAGCAGAGCGTCGTCCAGGAGGTCCCCGCGATGGAGCCGCTCCCCGGGGGCTGAGGCCCCGGACGAGTGGTCTCCCGGAGGGCAGGTCCCACCGCTCCCTGCCGAGCCCGGGTGGACGAAGACGGGGAGACGTCGACATCCGCGTGGACGCGGCTCGCCCAACCGGTCACGGACGTGGCGTAGACTCCGGAGCTCAACCTCCAGGAGTGGTCAGATGCGTCGTATCGGGATGATGTTCGTGCTCGCGGGAATGCTCGTAGCGTGCAAGGGCAAGGACGGGGACAACAAGTCGGCCGAGCCGCCCCCGTCGACGGCCCCGACGGAGCCCGGTGACTCCGGGAAGTCACCGGCGCCCGCCGCGGAAGCACCCGCGAAGCCCATCGACGTGTGCAGCTTCGCGACGAAGGAGCAGGTCGAGGGCGTGTTCGGCGCGCTCAGCGCGGATCCCAAGCCGCAGGCCCCGCAGGGCGCGCTGCTCGGCGGATGCGAGTACAGCGCCGATGGCGGCACGACGATCGCGTTCGCGTCCGCCCGCCCGGCTCACGAGTTCGAGGCCACGGTGAAGGCGTCCGGCCCCGCCACCGAGCTGCCGGGCGTGGGAGAGAAGGCGTTCACGACGGAGAAGTCCGGCGTGTTCGTGCAGCCCGCCGGGGCGTCGTACTTCCTCCACGTGTTCGCGGGCTCCGCGAAGGGCAACGGGAAGGCGCTGGCCGTCGAGCTCGCGAAGGTCGTGGCCGCCGGCGCGAAGTGACTCACCACCACCAGTAGTCGTCGCCCGGCGTGTAGCCAGGCAGCGGCTGTGCGGTCACCTGGCCGAGGTCCGTCGTGCGGTGCACCGTGATCGCCTTGTCGCTGATCGCGTAGAGGTAATCGCCCATGAAGACGCTGCGCCGGATGTCCAGGTACGACCAGTACTGGTCGGTCGCGTAGTAGGGCGTGTGGTCGATCGCGCCCTTGTGGGCGAGCGCGCCGGTGTCGGGGTTCACCTCGATCACCTCGAGCTTCGACAGGTAGCGGTAGTAGCCGTTGCCGACGTGCTCGTAGTTCGACTGCGGGACCGCGAGCAGCCGCTTCGGCGCGAAGTACTGGAACGCCTTGTGCTCGGACAGCGCCTCCGACCAGCCCCAGCCCTGCTCGCCGACGATCGGTAGCGCGGCGGTGAGCGTCGGGTTCGCGAAGTCGCTGACGTCGAACGTCGAGATCGTCGTGCGCCAGTTCGCCCCCTGCTCGTCTCCACCGACGCCGATCGTGAGCAGGCGCTCCGTGCCGAGCGGGTGCAGGTACGTCGAGAACCCCGGGATCTTGAGCTCGCCGACGAGCTGCGGCGCGTCCGGATCCGAGAGATCGATCGTGAACAGCGGATCGATCTGCCGGAACGTCACGAGGTAGCCCTTGTCGTCGAGGAACCGCGCCGCGGTGATCCGCTCGCCGAGCGCGATGCCACCGACGTGGCCGACCGGCAGGTAGTGGGTCCCCGCCTGGCGCAGCACCCAGACGTGGTTCTCCATCTCGGGCGGCGCGGAGTCGTCGACGCCCCACCACCCGCGGAAGATGTTGGTCGTCGTCGCGAGCCGGATCCGGCCCTCGTGCTCGTCGATCGCGAACTGATCGCTGAGCTGCCCGAGCACGCGGCCCGAGCCGGCGTAGTGGCTCTGCCCGGGCTGCGAGATGTCGAACACGTGGACGTTGAGCTGGTCCGGATCGTTCTCGAAGTACCAGTACCACCACCAGTCGTGCGCCGGCTCCGCGAGCACGAGCTTGTCGCGCGACGCGTAGAACGTCGCCCAGTTCGCGACCACGTGGTCGGCGTCGAACGAGAGCGTCGCGCCGAGCAGGTCGAACGACAGGATCGAGGCGATGCCGCGCGCGTGGCTGTCCGTCGGCCGGTAGAACGCCCTGCAGTTCTGCTGCGACAGCCCGTGGACCTCGAACACGCCGTTCGGGTCGCGCACGAACAGCTGCGGGATCAGGTCGGCGAGCGAGAGCGCGCGGATCCGACGCCGCATCTCCAGCTTCGTCCAGGTCCTGTCGTAGCCGGAGTCGTGCAGCACCTGCCACCAGCTACCGATCGTGCCGTTGTCGATGTGCGCGTACGTCGCGACGCGGACCGAGCTGTCGATCTTGCGCGCGGTCTGGTACCAGCCCTCGTAGTAGACCTCGCGCACGAGCTCGGGCGCCGTGCGATCCGAGACGTCGAGCACCGTCAGCTTCGTGAGCACGTCGGCGCGCCAGTACCAGCCGTTGTCGTCGTCCTGGTACCCCGTGAGTGCGCGCAGCGGGTGCCCCACCGGCAGCGTGTGGACGTAGACGTACGAGAACACGACCGCGCGCCCGGCGTCCTTGTCGAGGAGGAGCTCGCGCGGGTGACCCTCGATCGGCGTCACGCTCTCCGGCACGAGCTGCCCGAACTCGGGCACGCCGAAGATGTGGAGCCGGTTTCCGTTGAGCGCGTACAGGTGATAGCCGTCCGTCTTCACGAGGTCGGCCTCGTCGACGCCGGCCTCCTGGTTGTTGGTGCCCGAGTAGTCGGTGCCCTCCTCGCGTCCGCCGCCGTTGTCACCCGAGGTCGGGGCGCCGCCGCCGTCCTCGGCGAAGTCCGGGCCGTACCAGTCGACGCGATCGATCTGGACCCAGACCTCGCGGATCAGCTGGTCCTCGAGATCGTGCTCGAGCTGGGCGCACGTCTGGTACTGCACGAGCTGGGTGGTGTCCGACAGCAGGTGGTCCTCGGGCAGGCCCAGGTCGTCGGAGCATCCCACCAGCGTGAGGGCGAGGACGGCGAGCGCGGACCGCGTGACAGCGCGTGTGGGCAGCATCGTGCCCGCTCGGGGAGCAAGAACATGGCCACCTCCCACCCGTGCCGATCCGCGGAGTTACCGCGCGGCCGTGGAGCCACCGCACTCGATTCGCCGAGGGGCGGCGGCGTGGACCGCTCAGATTTCTGAAACGGCCCCCAGCGCCCGTGCGTTCCAGCGGACGCCGCGAACGGCGACGCTCCCGCGTCGTGTCGGTCGCCCACGCGCTCCCGCGCGCGCTCGATCGGCCTCGGGCGCGTCCTACGCGCCGACGCCGATCGGGCAGCTGACGCCCGTGCCGCCGAGGCCGCAGTAGCCGCCGGGGTTCTTGCCGAGGTACTGCTGGTGGTAGTCCTCGGCGTAGTAGAACGTCGGCGCGTCGAGGATCTCGGTCGTGATCTCGCCGAGGCCCGCGGCGGTGAGGCGCTCCTGGTAGGCGCGCTTCGACGCCTCGGCGGCGGCCTTCTGCGCGGCGTCGAACGTGTAGATGCCGGAGCGATACTGCGTGCCGACGTCGTTGCCCTGCCGCATGCCCTGCGTCGGATCGTGGCTCTCCCAGAACACGGCGAGCAGCTGCTCGTAGCTGACCTTCGACGGGTCGAACACGACGAGCACGACCTCGGCGTGCCCGGTCCGCCCGGAGCAGACCTCCTCGTACGTGGGGTTCGGCGTGTACCCGGCGGCGTAACCGACCGCGGTCGCCCACACGCCCGGCACCTGCCAGAACTTCCGCTCCGCTCCCCAGAAGCAGCCCATCCCGAACAGCGCCTGCTGCATCCCGTCGGGAAACGGCGGCGTGATCCGGTGGCCGTTCACGAAGTGCGTGCCCTCCACCTGGATCGGCGACGACCGGCCCGGCAAGGCTTCCTCGGGGCGCGGCATGCGGACCTTCTTCGTGCTGAAGAACATGCTCCTTGCCTACCACACGGCTCGCCCGCGAGAAGCCGCCCGAGGTGATAGGGTCCGCCCATGGTCTCGCTCGTCGGCATCTGCGGTAGCACGCGGAAGCAGTCGCTCAACCGGGCGCTGCTCCGCGTCGTCGGAGAGACCCTGCCGTCCGGTGCCTCGCTCCAGATCCTCGACGACGCCCTCCAGATCCCGATCTTCAACAGCGACCTCCCCGAGCCCGCCGAGGTGACCGCGTGCAAGCGCACGATCGCGGCCGCCGATGGCGTGGTGTTCGCGGTCCCCGAGTACAACTACAGCATCCCGGGCGGCCTCAAGAACCTGCTCGACTGGCTGTCGTGCCCGCCCGCGTCCTCGCCCCTGCGTGGCAAGCCGATCGCGATCTGCGGCGCCGCGAGCGGCATGAGCGGCACGATCCGCGCGCAGAACCACTTCCGCCAGATGCTCGTGTACAGCGACGCGCCGTGCATGAACCAGCCCGAGGTCCTGATCCCGCGCGCCCACGAGCGGTTCGACGCCGAGGGTAAGCTGATCGACCCGTCGACGCGCGCCCTCCTCGAGCGGTTCGGCGCGGCGGTGGTCGCGTTCGCCGGCCGCTTCCGGCGCTGAACCGGCGTTCGGGCCCTCCGCGGGAAGCTGTGCCAAGCTGCCCGCACCGGATGTCCCTGCTCCCCGCGATCCCCGAGGACGGCGAGCTCCGCGCCGTCCCGCCGACCGTCGTCGTGTGCGGCCCGGGCACCGACACGGCGATGCACGCGCACCACGTCATGCACGTGCTCGTCGCGCGCGAGGGCGCGCTCGCGATCGAGGTCGCCGGCGTCGGGTCGGTCGAGGCCCCCGGCGTCTGGATCCTCCCGAGCGTGCCCCACGCGATCGCCTCGGCCGGTCGCGAGCTCGCGATGCTGTTCATCGATCCGATGTCGCGCGAAGGTCGCACGCTGCGCCGGGGCGCGACCGGAGCGGCGACGTTCCTCGACGAGCGCGCGCGCCAGGCGTTGCTCCCGCGCTGGCCGCGTCACGTCGGTGCCGCGCGCGACGAGGCGTGGGCCGAGGCCGTGCTCGCGACGCTCGGCGCCCCGCGCGCGGCGCCGCCCTCCGTGGTCCATCCCGGCGTGCGTCGCGCGCTGCGCCGGATGCACGAGGACGCGACGCCTCCGGATCTCGCCGAGCTCGCCCGCGTCGCCGAGCTCTCGGAGGGCCGCCTGATCCACGTGTTCCGGGACGAGGTCGGCATCCCGCCGCGCCGCTACCTCCTGTGGCTGAAGGTGCAGCGCGCCACCGGCGAGCTCGCGCGCGGTCGTCCGATCACCGAGGCCGCCCACGCCGCGGGTTTCGCGGACGCCGCGCACCTGAGCCGCACGTTCCGCCGCATGTTCGGGCTCACGCCCGGCGAGCTGCAACGGAACAGCCAGTACGTTCAAGCCCGATCGTGAGCCACGCGCGAAGGTTCCGCCCGGAGGTTCGACATGGTGTTCGCGATCGTCTTGTTCTCGCTGTTCCTGATCCTGCAGCTCCCCGGGCTCCGTCGCCCCTGGCCCACCCACCGCGAGCGCGCGGCGATCGCCGCCGGCCTGTTCTTTGTCGGCGCCGGGGTCATGCACTTCGTCTCGCCGGCGATGTACGTGGCGATGATCCCACCGGCGCTGCCCGCGCCGCACCTGCTCGTCTGGCTCTCCGGCGTGGCCGAGATCGCGTGCGGCGTCGGCCTCTTGTGCGTCCGCACGCGCCGCCTCGCCGCGTGGGCCACGCTGGTGCTCCTCGTCGCGATCCTGCCGGCCAACGTCTACGAGGCGCAGCGCGGCAGCACGATGGCCGCCAAGCTCGGGCTCGCGTCCTGGTATGACGTCGTCCGCGTCCCGTTCCAGCTCGTGTACGTCGCGTGGGTCGCGTGGGCCGGCGGGCTCCTCGGCGCCCGCGTGACCGGCGGGGCACTCGCTACAGGAACGAGTCCTGGTAGCCGGGATCCTCGATGTTGAGGGCCGCGGCCGTGACGTGGAGCGGCGCGAAGGTGTCGACCATGACCGCGAGCTCGTCGGTGCGCGTCGTGCCGATCGACTTCTCGTAGCTGCCCGGGTGCGGACCGTGCGGCACGCCCATCGGGTGGTGCGAGATGCTGCCCGACGCGACCCCCTTGCGCGACGTGAAGTTGCCCTCGCAGTAGAAGATGATCTCGTCGCAGTGCGTGGAGCTGTGCGGGTACGGGCAGGGGATCGCCTCGGGATGGAAGTCGACGAGGCGAGGCACGAAGCTGCAGACGAGCGCGCCCCGCGCGGCGAACGTGCCGTGCCACGTCGGCGGCAGGTGCACCGAGCTGACGCGCGGCTGGAAGTTCAGGATCGGAAACGCCCACGGATAGACCGTGCCGTCCCAGCCGACCACGTCGAGCGGCGACTGCTCCATCGAGAACCCGTGCCAGGTGCCCGAGCGCCGCACGACGAGCTCGCGGATGTCCTCGTCGCGCGGAGGGTGGAGCTCGGGGCGCTTGAAGTCTCGGTGCGAGTACGGCGCGTCCATGCGGAGCTGGCCGACCTCGTTGCGCCACTGCTTCGGCAGGTGGAGCCCGCCGGGCAGCGAGAACCACAGCCAGTACTGCGGCGTGGCGTCGGGCAGGAACCGGTGCAGGAGGCCGCGCGGCACGAACACGTAGTCGCCCTGCGCGAACGCGACGTCACCGAGCAGGCTGCGCAGCGTGCCGCCGCCGCGGTGGATGTAGATCAGCTGGTCGGCGTCGCCGTCGGCGACGTACACCGGATCCGGGGCGGTCGGGAACGCGACCCCCGCGATCAGATCGGCGTTGAACAGGAGCGGCACGCGCGCGTCGATCTGCGGGCCGCCGCTGGCGTGACCGCGCGAGGGCTCGAGCTCGAACGTCTTGTAGTGCCGCTTCGCGAGCGGCCGCTCGGGGGCGGCCACCGGCGCGGCCCAGCCGTGCTTGGCCTCGGTGACGCGGTGAACGTGCGGGCGGCGCAGGTGATAGAGGATCGTGTACGGGCCGTCGAAGCCGTCACGCGTGAAGCACTCCTCGAAGCGGAGCTCGCCGCCCTGGCCGCGCAGCTGGATGTGGTGCTTCTTCGCGACCTCGCCCACCTGCATCCGGTCCAGCATCAGACGCGTCCTTGCTTCTGCTGCTCGCGCTCGATGCTCTCGAACAGCGCGCGGAAGTTGCCGGCGCCGAACCCGCGATCGCCCTTGCGCTGGATGATCTCGTAGAAGAACGGGCCCGCCGACGGATCGTCGTACAGGCCAGCCGAGTCCTTGAGGAAGATCTGCAGCATGTACGCGTGGTGGTGCGCGCCGTCGATCAGGACCTCGAGCTCGCGCAGCGTGTCGATGTCCTCGTCGATCTTGCCGATGCCGCTCTTCTCGATCCGCTCGGGCAGCATGTCGTAGTAGCTGCCCGGGGTCGGCATGAAGGTGACGCCGTTCGCGCGCAGATCGCGCACCGCGCTGAGGATGTCGCGGACGGTCAGCGCGACGTGCTGCACGCCGTCGCCGCGGAGCTCCTCGTTGAAGATGTTGATCTGCGAGCTCTTGAAGAACGGCCGCGCGGGCTCGTTGTTCGCGAACTTGGTCCCGCTCGCCGGATCCCACATCACGATCGACTTGAGGCCCGAGCCGGTCTTGCGCGCGGGGTCGACGTCCGACGTGTGGAACGCGACCTCCCACATCTGCTCGAAGCCCATGACGTGCTCGAGCCACAGCAGCATCGGCTTCATCGTCTGGAAGTTCGTGGTGACGTGATCGATCTCGTCGAACCCGAACTTGTTCGCCCCGCCCTCCTTCACCGCGACCGCGCCGGGATACAGCGCCTGGTAGCCGCGGCGCTCGCGGAACCGGAACGTGGTGTCGCCGAACGGCGTGGTGATCGAGAACTGGCGGAGCGTGCCGCCGTCGTCCTGGTACGTCTGGATGTCGTCGATCGGCGTGCCGCCGCGCTCCTCGAGCAGCTTGAACGTGCGCTCGATGTCCTCGACCTCGAAGATCAGCGTGCCGACGCCGTCGGGGTGCTTCGCCAGGAACCGCGCCGCGCGCCCTCCCTCGCCGAGCGGCGAGCTGCACACGACCTGGATCTTGCCGGCCTCGAAGCACGCGGACCGCTGGCGGCCCTGCGCCTCGAGCTCGGGCGACGAGCGCCAGGTCTCCGCGAAGTCGAGCGTGCCCGTGTAGAACTTCCGCGAGCGCTCCAGGTCACGGACGTAGTAGTGGATGCCTTCGAGACGCTTGATTCCGAGAGGGGCGAGCTTGGCCATGACGTGTCCTTTGGTTACTTCTTACGCGGTCGCTCAGGCCTTGGCAGGCACGGCGTCGGGCTGACGATCCGGGGCCGCCGCCGCGAACGCCGGCAGCGCGAGGCAGCGCTGCTCGATCTCGAGCAGCAAGGAGTACGGAGAGACGTCGACGCCGAACCGGCGCGCCGACGCGAGCTGCGGGATCAGGCAGCAGTCGGCGATCGTCGGCGAATCCCCGACGCAGAACGCCCCCGCGGTGGCGCCGACCAGCCTGGTGACGCCGGCGAGCCCGGTGCCGACGAGGTCGCGGGTCCACGCCGCGTCGTCGACGCCGAGCGCCTTGAGGCGCTTCGTGGTCGAGAGGTTGTGGAACGGCTGGATGCCGGAGTTGATCGCCTCGGCGATCCCGCGCGCCTTCGCGCGCAGGTACGGATCGCCTGGCAGGATCGGCGGCTCGGGGAACCGCTCGTCGAGGTACTCGAGGATCGGCAGCGACTGCGCGATCGAGCGCACGGTGCCGTCGGCTTCGGTGATCTCGAGCGTGGGCACCTGGGCCATCGGGTTCTTCGCCCGGTACGCCTCGCCGAGCTGCGTGCTGTCGAGCAGGTTCACGGCGACGTACTCGTACGCGAGGCCCTTGAGCGCGAGGCCGATCCGCACCCGGTAGCTCGCCGACGAGCGCCAGTAGTTGTGGAGGACGAGCGTCACGCCGCCCGTCACGCCGCGCCTCCGGTCGCGCCCGCGGCGACGACGAGCTGCGAGATCTTGCCGAACGGGCTTCCGCCCTGCGCGTCGAACGCCTCGATCTCGATCCGGTCGCCGACCGACATGAACGGCGTCGACGGCGCGCCCTGCTCGATCGTCTCGATCATCCGGCGCTCGGCGAGACACGACACCCCCCGCGCGCGGTCGGCGTTGGACACCGTGCCGCTGCCGAGGATCGTACCCGCGGTGAACCGGCGCGTCTTCGCGATGTGCTGGATCAGATCGAAGAACGAGAAGTGCATCTCGGGGCCGGCGTCGCAGTCGCCGATCACCTGGCCGTTGTACGTCGAGCGCACGCGGACGTGGAGGCGGCCACCGCGCCACAGGTCGCCGAGCTCGTCGGGCGTGACCGCGAACGGAGAGAACGCGGTCGCTGGCTTGCCCTGGAAGAAGCCGAAGCCCTTCGCGAGCTCGGCCGGGATCAGGTTGCGGAGCGTGCAGTCGTTGGCCAGCATCACCAGCCGCACGTACTTGCCGGCGTCGGCGGCCTTGGTGCCGATCGGCACGTCGCCGAGCACGACGCAGACCTCGGACTCGTAGTCGAGGCCCCACGCCGGATCGTGCAGCTCGATGGGATCACACGGCCCGAGCATGTCGCCCGACCCGCCCTGGTAGATGAGGGGATCCGTCTCGAGCGTCTTCGGCGGCTCCGCGCCACGCGCTTTGCGGACCAGGATCACGTGGTTGAGGTACGCCGAGCCATCGACCCACTCGTACGCGCGAGGCAGCGGCGCGCCGAGCCGGTGGACGTCGACGGGCGTGCCATCGATCGCGCCGGAGTCGAGCTGGTCGGCGAGCGCGCGCATCGCGGGCTCCGCGGCCTCCCAGTCGTCGAGCGCCCGCTGCAGCGACGGCCACGCATCGGGCGCGGGTACCGCGGTCTGGCCGTCGCGTCGAACGACGTGCAGGCGACCGTCTCGAGTGCCATCGCGGAGCGTCGCGAGCTTCATGACCCGGCCACCTTATGCCGCACGTTCCGACGGGTCAACGCCCCGCCGGGGCCTCCCGGAGCGACGCAACCTCCGCGGGAGCCCCGGCATTCGGTGCGCCGCGGTCGTCGTGGAACGCGACCGCGCGGGGGATGCTCGCGCAGGTCGGCCACCGCACCCGATCAAACCGCACCCGGATGCAAGAGGAAAGCATCCTCGCGACGGTACGTGGATCACGCCCGTGTTTTCGAGCTCCCGAACGCCCAGCGGGCCGCGGATCCGAAGTAGCGTAGCCGCATGAAGAAGCTCTCGCTGATGCTGGTGCTGGCGCTCGCCGGTACGACTGCGTGCAAGAAGGACGACAAGAAGCCGGCCGCGACCGAGACGGCGCCGACGGAGGCCGCGAAGGCCGACGAGGCGAACCCGGCGGAGGCGGCCAAGCCCACCGAGGCCGCGGCGGCCCAGCCGGCCGAGGGCGCGAACATCAAGGACGCCGCTGACTACGAGGCCAAGGGCACCGAGCTCATGGACGGCATGGTGAACGCGTTCACCTCCGCGGGCGAGGACTGCGACAAGGCGGCGGCCAACGTCTCCGCGTTCATCGCCGACAAGGGCGGCACGTTCGAGGCCCTCAAGAAGTTCGAGGAGGCGAACCCGGACGCCAAGGCGGCGATGGAAGAGAAGATGAAGGGCAAGACCGAGGAGCTGATGGGCAAGATCATGCCCATCGCCATGAAGTGCAAGGACCACGAGGGCCTCAAGGCCGCGATGGCGAAGATGCCGCAGTAACGGCATCCTCTCCGCGTTTCATCCGGTGGCCGCCTCGTGGCGGCCACGTTCGTTTTCGGCGCACATCCTCGCGACGCACGCCGCGCCGAACGAGCTAGTGTCGGCGCATGACGAAGCGCTCTCTCGCCGTGGCGATGTCGCTCGCCGCCATGCTCGGTGGCTGCAGGGGAACGGATGCGGCGGAGCCGAAGCAACCGGTCGCGGCCACGCAGCCCACGCAGCCCACGCAGCCCACCGGGTCATCGTCGCCAGCGGAGGTCGAGATCAAGGACCTCGCGGAGTACGAGGCGCGATCCGTTCGCCTCGTGACGGGGTTCGCGGCCGCTTTCGAGGCGGGCGGAACCGATTGCGACAAGGTCGCGGCGAGCGTCGGGTCGTTCGTCGCGGAGCACGGCGCCGAGTTCCAGGCGGTGATGGCGTACGACGCGCAGCACCCGGAGGCCGAGGCCACGCTGATGGCCAGCCACCCGGAGATGCAGCAGCAGTTCGAGGCCAAGGTGCTGCCGCTCCTGCAGGCGTGCCTGGATCACGAGGGCTTCCGGAACGCGATCTTGCCGATCACCCGGATCAAGAAGGACGAGGCTCCGCCACCCGCCGCGCCCTGAGCCGCCGCGCCCTCAGCGCGTCGCGCCGAAGCGCCTCGAGACCATCGAGCTCAGGCGCGAGGTCACGCGCGGTGCCACGCGCGTCAGTGCATGCAGCGCCCACGCATCGCGCCCGACGGTGCGCACCTCGGGGTTCGTGCGCACGGCGTCGAGCATCGCGTTCGCGACGGTCGACGGATCGGCGCCCTTGCGGAACACGGCGGCGACCTTCGCCTTCCTCGCGCCCACGGCGCCACTCATCCGGCCGTCCTCGACGATCGCCGTGTTGATGAGGCCCGGGCAGATCGCGGTCACGCCGATGCCGTGCGGCGCCATCTCGACGCGCAGGGACTTCGACAGCCCGAGCACGGCGAACTTGCTCGCGCAGTAGGCGGCGACGCTGGGCGCGGCGCACAGGCCGAGGATGCTCGACACGTTGAGCACGTGCCCGCCGGCCCCGCGCGCCACCATCTTCGGGAGGAAGAAGTGACATCCGTGGATCACGCCGCGCAGGTTCACGCCGAGGAGCCAGTCCCAGTCGTCGAGCGACGTGTCGAGGAACGAGCCACCACAGGCGACGCCGGCGTTGTTGACGACGACGTCGGCCGCCGGCGCGAGCGCGTGGACCTCCTCGGCGAACGCGGCCATCTGCGCGCGATCGGCGACGTCGACCTCGCGCACGAACGCGAGCCGCTCGGGACCGACGCGGGCGATCTCCGTGGCGAGCGCGTCGAGCCGCCCCTGATCGACGTCGCAGGCGACGACGCGCGCACCCTCGTTCGCGAACGCGAGCGCGGTGGCGCGTCCGATCCCGCTCCCTGCACCGGTGACGACGACGAGCTTCCCATCGAGCTTCATGCTGCCTCGGGGAGGCTCATACCACGCGCGGCGAACCACTCGGACGCGAGCTTCGTGTGGTCGTTGTCGTTCGGGTGGAAGTCGCGCCGCAGGTACTCGCGGATGCCGCGCACGAACACGCGCCGGATCAGCGGCTCGCGCTTCTGCAAGGCCCGCAGCTCGCGCGTGGCGGCCGCGGCACCGATCCGGTCCTGGCGCAGCAGCGTCACCGTGCCCCACATCCAGAACCCGCCGAGCAGGACCGTCGCGTACAGCAGGCCCAGGGTCCTCAGCGCGTACGAGGGATCGACGCGATGGAGCACGTCGAACGCGACCGCTTTGTGCTCGATCTCCTCGGCGGCGTGCCAGGCGAGCAGCCGCCGCATCTCCGGGGCGGCCTCGTCGAGCAGGCCGTGCTTGAACGCTCCCTCGGCGAGGATCGCGGTGAAGTGCTCGCACGCGGCGGTGACCGCGAGCCGGAGCTTGGGCGGCGTGCGCGCCTCGATCCACGCCGCCAGCCGCTTGTAGGTGTCGAGGAAGCGATCGACCTCGTAGCCCTGGGCGCGCAGGATCGCGTTGAACTCGTCGTGCGCGTGGGCGTGACGGCCCTCCTGCCCGAAGAAGCCCTTGATCTGCTCCTGGAGCACCGGGTCGTCGATCTGCGACAGGAAGTGCTTCACCGAGCGGACGAAGAACCGCTCGCCCCACGGGAAGAGCATGTTCACGCCGTTCGCCACCGCGGTCGCGGCGCCCGAGCCGAGCATCCAGTGCTTCGGCACCTGCGAGAAATCGACCTGGATCTTTCTAGGGACGATCGTGTCGGCCATGACCTCAGGCTATGCGTTATTGACCCAAAGTCAATAGCGAAGCATCCGCATAAGGATTCCGCTATGATGGGTCGGTGCCTCCCTCCCGCGTGGTCCGTCGCGCTCTCGCCGCCGTGCGAGGCGCCCCGCGCTCCAAGCGCCGTGTTCGCCTCGAGACCGACCAGCGCCGCGCCCAGCTGCTCGCGCTCGCCCGCAAGGCGTTCTCCGATCGCGCGTACGACGAGGTCTCGATCGACGATCTCGCGCGCGAGGCCGGGATCTCGAAGGGCCTGCTCTATCACTACTTCCCGACGAAGCGGGACCTCTACATCGCCGGGCTCTCCGAGATCGCGAACGAGCTCGTCGAGGCGGTGACGAGCATCCGCACCGACCTCGCGCCGATCGAGCGCGTCCGCCACGGGCTCGAGGCCTACCTCGACTTCATCACTCGCCACGCCCGCGCGTTCGTGTCGCTGATGCGCGGCGGCATCGGCAGCGATCCCGAGGTCGCGGATGTCGTCGAGGGCGTGCGCCGCCGCATGTTCGAGACGTTCCTGCAGGACTCGCCGTTCGCCTCGCTCCTCGCCGACGATCCCAAGCTACGGCTCACGATCCGCGGCTGGCTCGGCTTCGTCGAGACCACCTCGATCGACTGGTGCGGCGATCCCCAGATCTCGCGCGAGGAGCTGCGCGAGCTCCTCGTGTCGGTGCTGTTCGAGATCCTTCGCACCGTCTCGCCGCGCGTCCTCGGCACCGCGATCGCGACGTAGCGCTCACGGGAGATCGAACACCAGCACCTCGGCCGGCTCGACGCCGCGGAGCTCGAGCTCGCCCGGACCGACGACGGCCATCCCGTCGCCCGCCGCGAGCCGCTCGCCCGCGACCTCGATGCTCCCGCGCGCGACCTGGATCCACCCGTAGCGATCGGCGCGCAGCGTGTGCGTCGCGGACTGCCCCGGCGCGAGCAAGCCGGCCGACATCGTCGCGTCCTGGTGGATCCGCACCGAGCCGTCGCGCCCGTCGGGCGACGCGACGACGCGCAACGTGCCCTGGCGCTCCTCTGCCGGGAACGCCTTCTGCTCGTAGCTCGGCTCGTGGCCGCGGCGGTCGGGGATGATCCAGATCTGGAGGAAGTGCACGCGCTCGGTCTTCGACGCGTTCATCTCGCTGTGCTGCACGCCGGTGCCCGCGGACATGCGCTGGACCTCTCCCGGCCGGATCACCGAGCCGTTGCCCATGCTGTCGCGGTGCTCGAGCGCGCCCTCGAGCACGTAGCTGATGATCTCCATGTCGCGGTGCCCGTGCGGAGGGAACCCGCGCCCCGCCTCGACGTGATCCTCGTTGATCACGCGCAGCGCACGGAACCCCATGAACTGCGGGTCGTAGTAGTCCGCGAACGAGAACGTGTGAGAGCTATCGAGCCAGCCGTGGTTCTCGCGGCCACGCTCACCTGCACGTCGAACCTGGATCTGCATGCGTGACGATGTAGGCCTGCAGGTGCAGGACCACAACGCTCGCCCCGGGAACAGTCCGTTACCCGCGCTCGAACACGAGCGGCAGCGTCACCCGGCTCGGACCGCGCTGCGCGCCGAGCTGCCAGACCGCGATCGCATCGCGGATCTTGCGGACGACGCGCCGGCGCACGGGCTCGTCGGCCTTCGGCACCCGGGTCGTGTCCGAGAGCACCCGCACGCCGCGGACGTCCCCCCGGCGATCGACGTCGAAGGCGACGCTGAACAACCCCGCGATGGGCAGCTCTCCGAGCCACGGCCCGAGCCTGTCGGTGAGCTCGCCGATCCGCTGCGTCAGCACGCGCGCGCTCAGCGGTCCTCGCACGAACGGCCGCGGCTGCACGAACCAGCCGTGGATCACGAGCCGGCCCTCGCGCGGATCGTGGGTGCCCGTCACCGTGCGGACGCCGTGAGGGATTCGCGGGTCGAACACCGTGAGCCGGCCGAACCGCGGCTCGATCGCGCGGAGCAGCTCGCCCTCCTCCACGCCTCGCACCGACGTGAAGTCGTGCCAGAAGTCGAGCACCTCGTCGCGGAGGAGCAGCGTCTCGCCGCCGCGGAACGTCCGCCCGCGCCACGGCGTCAGCGAGTACACGAACGCCCACGGCCCGTGCGGGAGATCGCCGTGGAGCTCCTGCCGGCAGCCCTCGACGTACAGCGAGAGCCAGGGCGGCGAGACGTCGTGGCAACCCAGCGTCTCGCGCCCCCACGCCACCAGCCGCTCGTGGAACGCGCGGTAGAGCGGCGCCGGGAAGTACGTCCACGCCGGCGTCCGCAGCGCCGTGTACTGCCCGGGCACGTGCCAGTAGTCCCAGACGAAGCGATCCGCGGCGGTGCTGCGCGGGTTGGCGAACTTCGCGTCGAACGCGGCGCGGAGCTGCTCGGCCTCGGTGGCGAACTGGTCGATGATCAGGAGATCGCGGGGCACGGCGCGGAGAAAACCACCGCGGCGCCGGCGTGTCGAGCAAAGCACGCAAACGCTGCGCGGATCCGCGCGATGACGCGCGAGCTCGTCGCACGCGGGCGCGGAGGACGCACGTAGGGCCCCGCTCGGCGGCCTTCGGATGGCCCGGTTCGTGAACTACCCGAGAGGGAAGGAGTGAGCCCATGCTTCCCAAGAACATCCTGGTCCCCACCGACCTCAGCGAGAGCGCGGAGCACGCGCTGGACTACGCGTGCGAGCTCGCGAGATCGCTCGGAGCGAAGGTCCACCTGCTGAACGTGATCGGTGTGCCGGTGCTCGGCGTACCGGAGCTCGGGGTCGCGCTCACCAGCTCGGTCATCGACTCGCTGATCGCCGAGAACCAGAGCGCGCTCGACAAGCTCGCGGCCCAGCGCGCCGGCAAGTGCGATCTCGGCGAGGTCGTGCTCCGCACCGGCGACGCGCGCGACGTCATCAACCAGACCGCGAACGAGCTGAACATCGACCTGATCGTCATGGGGACCCACGGCCGGCGAGGCGTGTCGCGGGCGCTGCTCGGCAGCGTCGCCGAGACCGTCGTCCGCTCCGCGCCGTGCCCGGTGCTGACCGTCCGCCGACCGTCGCACGAGCACGAGGGCCGCGACGCCGCCTGAGCACGCGGTGGGCTACACTCCGCGCGTGCAGCGGTTCCTCATCGTCTGCGGCGCGGGCGCGCTGGGGTGCGGCGCGCGATACCAGATCTCGCTGTGGGCACAGGCGCGGTTCGGCACGAAGCTCCCGTACGGAACGCTGCTCGTGAACGTGCTCGGCGCGTTCGCGATCGCGCTCGTCATGGAGCTCTCGGTCCGGATCGCGGACTTCTCCCCGAACCTGCGCCTCGCGATCGCGACCGGCCTGCTCGGTGGGCTGACGACGTACTCGTCGTTCAACTACGAGACCACCCAGCTCGCGCTGAATGGTTCGCTCGGCCGCGCCGCGGTGAACCTCGTGCTCACCGTCGTGGCCTGTCTGACCGCGGGGCTCCTCGGGCTCGCGCTCGCGCGCAAGCTCGCGGGGTGAGCGGATTCTCTGGTTGCCCGTCGGCGGCGGAACGCACATGGTGGCCGCATGGGCAGCGCGACGAGGAGCGCGGACACGCGCCGGCGACGCATGGTGCTGCGGCACCTGCAGCAGCGCGACATCGTGGATCCCGCGGTGCTCGCGGCGTTCGAGCGCGTGCCGCGCGAGGAGTTCGTGCCCGACGATCTCACGCACCACGCCTACGACGATGCGCCGCTGCCGATCGGCAACGCCCAGACGATCTCGCAGCCGTACGTCGTGGCGATGACCGTGCAGGCGTTGCGGCTGCGCGGACACGAGCGCGTCCTCGAGATCGGGACCGGATCCGGCTACGCGGCCGCGGTGCTCGCCGCGCTCGCGCGCGAGGTCGTGACCGTCGAGCGGATCGAGGAGCTCGCCCACTCCGCCGCGGAGCGGCTCGCGCGCCTCGGCATCCACAACGTCGAGGTCCACGCCGGTGACGGGACGCTCGGGTGGCCGGCCAAGGCGCCGTACGAGGCGATCGCGGTCGCCGCCGCCGCACCGAGCCCGCCGCGCGCCTTGCTCGACCAGCTCGCGATCGGCGGCCGGCTCGTGCTGCCCTCCGGTGAGTCCGAGCACCAGCGACTCCTGCGCATCACGCGCCAGGACCACGACGAGTACCTGTACGAGGACCTCGGGGACGTCCGCTTCGTGCCGCTGCTCGGCGAGCAGGGCTGGCCGGTCCCCGCGCCGAGCTGACCGCTACGCGGCCTGGGTCTCCGCCGCCTTGATCGCCTCGACCTCGATCGAGATCTCGACCTTGTCACCGACGACGACACCACCGGTCTCGAGCGCGGCGTTCCAGGTCAGGCCGAAATCCTTGCGGTTGACCGAGGTCTTCGCCGAGAACCCGCGGCGGATGCCGCCCCACGGGTCCTTGCTCTCGCCGTTGAGCTCGACGTCGAGCGTGACCGACTTCGTGACGCCGTGGATGGTGAGCTCCCCGGTGACCGCGAGCTCGGAGTCCGACCGCTTCTCGATCTTCGTGCTCTTGAACGTCAGCGTGGGATAGGTCGCCACGTCGAAGAAGTCCGCCGAGCGGAGGTGCGCGTCGCGCTTCTCGTCACGGGTCTCGATGCTGGCCGCCTGGATCGCGACGTCGAGCTTCGACTGCGTGACGTCCGCGTCGTCGATCTCGAGCGAGCCGTCCCACTGGGTGAACCGGCCGTGCACCTTGGAGATCATGAGGTGGCGGACGGAGAAGTTGACGCTCGAGTGCGAGAGATCGAAGTTCCATTTCGTCGTGGTCATGGATGGCATGATGAACATGCCCCCGGGTGGCGCCTAGATCACGCGACGGAACGGACCGTTCCCTTCGGAGGGATGAGGCTCATCGCGCGCTCGGCCAGCGCGGTGATCGTCAAACTCGGGTTCACCCCGAGGTTCGCGCCGACCGCCGCACCATCGACGACGTACAGCCCCTGGTAACCGAACACCCGGTGCTGCGCGTCGATCACGCCGTGCTCGGCGTCCACGCCCATGACGCACCCGCCGATGCAGTGCGCGGTCATCGGCAAGTCGAACAGGATCTCGCTCGTCGACGTGATCGGCAGGCCGCCGAACTTCGCCGCAGCGCGCTCGGTGAACGCGTTCGCCGCCGGGATGTTCGTCGGGATCCGCTCGCCGACCGACGACAGCTGGCGCTGGAACGGCCACCACCACGGGCGCCGCAGCTCGAACCGCAGGGTCGCGTCGATCGTCTGCATCACGAGGAAGATCAACGTCTGCTGCGCGAACCCGAACGGCCACGCCGCCCGGCAGAACTTCACCGGATGGCGGACCGCGCTCGCCAGCCACGCCCCGATCCGGCGCCAGCCCCGGCCGTTGACGAGCAGGGTCGCGATCAGGCCGAGCGCGTCCGAGCCGCGCGAGTACCGCGTGGCCTCGATGTGGGTGAACTGGTCGATGTGGATCCCCGAGCCGATCGCGACGCCCTGGGACATGTCGTGCTGCTTCCCGGGGAACCGGACCCCGACGATCGACTCGGCGTTCGTGCGCACGTCGTGCCCGAGCTTCGCCGACACCGCCGGCAACGAGCCGCGCTCCTTCGCGCGCATCAAGAGGTCCATCGTGCCGAGCGCCGAGGCGGCGAGCACCACGTTCTTCGCCCTGATCGTCCGCCGCCGCTTCAGGAGCCACGACGTCGAGCGCTCGACGGTCAGCTCGTAACCGTCCGCGCCGTCCGTCGAGCCGAGCGGCCGCACGTCGATGACCCGCGTCTCGGCGAGGATCTTCGCCCCGCGCTTCTCGGCGAAGTACAGGTAGTTCTTGTCGAGCGTGTTCTTCGCGTTGAACCGACAGCCGACCATGCAGCCGCCGCAGCCGATGCAGCTCGCGCGTGGTGGCCCTTCGCCCCCGAAGTACGGATCGGGGTGCGGCGTCCCCGGCGCCTCGCCTTCGGCGCCGAAGTACACGGCGACGTCCGTCTTGTAGAACGTCTCGCCCATGCCCTGGTCGTCGGCGATCCGCTTCAGCATGTGATCGGCCTCGCCGAGGATGCGGTTCTCGGTGACGCCGAGCATGCGCCGCGCGGTCGCGTAGTGCGCCGGCATCTCGCGCTCCCAGTCGGCGAGTCCCTTCCACGATCCATCGCGCCACACCGACGTCGGCGGCACGAGCATCGTGTTCGCGTACGTGATCGAGCCCCCGCCGACCGCGTTCCCGCACAGGATCATCACGTGCCGGAACGGGCGCATGTTGAAGAACCCGAACAGCTTGAGGCCCGGCCGCCACAGGAACCGCCGCACGTTCCACGACGTCTTCGGGAAGTCCTTCTCGGTCCAGCGCTTGCCCATCTCGATCACGCCGACCGAGTAGCCCTTCTCGGCGAGCCGGCACGCGGACACGCTGCCGCCGAACCCCGAACCGACTACCACGTAATCGAAGTCGAACGCTGTCATCTCGCGCCGCCCACCATACCGCGCGCCGCGGGAGCCAGCTCCCTTTCGCAGCTCCGATGCCACCTCACGCCTCGGCGGGCACGGTGAACCGGATCGTGGCACCGGCGCCGACCTTGCCCTCGGCCCAGATCCTGCCGCCGTGTCGCTCGACGATCCGCCGCGCCGTCGCCAGGCCGAGCCCGGTCCCCTTGAACTCGGTGTCGGGGTGCAGGCGCGCGAACGGAACGAACAGGCGATCCGCGTACGTCATGTCGAACCCGGCGCCGTTGTCGCGCACGTAGTACACGACCTCGCCGCCGTCCTCGGTGACGCCGAGCTCGATCCGCGGCGCGGGCGTGCACGAGGTGAACTTCCAGGCGTTGCCGAGCAGGTTGTCGAGCAGGACGCGCATCAACCGGCCGTCGGCGTCGAGGACGAGCCCGGGCGCGATCGTCACGCACACCTCGCGCCGCGGCTCGCGCTCCTCGAGCTGCGCGAGCACGGCGTGGGCGAGCGCCGTGAGATCCACGCGATGGCGTCCGAGGGGAGCGCGGCTGATCCGCGCGAGCTCGAGCAGCGCGTCGATCAGCTCGGACATCCGAGACGACGCGGCGAGGACCCGCCGCACGTAGTCGACCGCCTTGACGTCGAGCTGGTCGCGGAGCTCCTGGAACAGCGCCTGGGTGAACGCGCTGATCGTCCGCAGCGGTGCGCGCAGGTCGTGCGACACCGAGTAGCAGAACGCCTCGAGCTCGCGGTTGGCGAGCGCGAGCTCGGCGTTCGCGCGGGCCAGCTCCTCCGCGACCGCCGCGCGCGTCTCGGCGCTCTCCTTGGCCGCGCGCGCCTCCGACGCGGCGAGCTCGATCCGCAGCAGCTTCTCGCGCAGGTGCCGCTGCTCGTCCTCGTTCTGCCGGCGCCGGATCTGCGCCTGCACGCGCGCGCGCAGGACCTCGAACCCGCTCGACTTCGCGACGTAGTCGTCCGCCCCCGCGGCGAGCCCCTCGAGCATGGCGTCGCGCGTCTCCGTCGCGGTCAGCATGATCAGCGGCGTCTCGCGGACGACCGGCGCCGCCTTGAGCCGCCGACAGGTCTCGACGCCGCCGATGCCGGCCATCGAGCGGTCGAGGAGGATACAGTCCACCCGCTGGTACTCCAGGAGCTGGAGGGCTTCCTCTCCGGACGCCGCGCGCACGACGTCGTAGCCACGCTTGCGCAGGCGGTCGCCGAGGATCAGGAGGTAGTCCGGATCGTCGTCGACGGCGAGGATGCGCTGAGGCGCGAGGATGCTGCCGGTCTCGAGCCGGATCCCGCTCGCGGAGCGGAGCAGCGCCCGGATGCGCGCGATCACGAGCTCGACGTCGTCGCGCCGCACGAACCCGTCGGCGCCCGCGTCGAGCGCGCGGATCTCGGCGTCCTTCGCCTCGGAGGTCGTCACGAGGAGGCACGGCGTCGCGCGCAGGCCGGGATCGAGACGGAGCCGACGGACCACGCTCGGACCGTCGACGTCTGGCATGACCGACGCGACCACGATCGCGGTCGGTCGGGTGATCGCCGCGAGGCGCAGGCCCTCCGCACCACCCGCGGCGGTGGCGGTCGCGAACCCGGCGGCGCCGAGCGCCTGCGCGAGCTGCGCGCGGTACGCGGCGTCATCGTGGATCACGAGCACGAGATCGCGCACCGGCGCGCCACCGACGAGCTGGCGGATGCGCGTGACCACCTGCTCGGTGTCGTACGGCTTGGCGACGTAGTCGTTCGCGCCGGTCTGCAGCGCGCGCACCCGGTCCTTGATCTCGGCCGCGCGCGACAGCATCAGCACGGGCAGCGGCCCGAGCGCCGTGTCGCGGCGGATCTGCGCGAGCAGCTCCACGCCGTCGCCGTCGGGGAGCGACACGTCGAGGATCGCGAGCGCGATTTGGTGGGTCCGCAACGCGGCCCGCGCCTCCGCGATCGTCGCGCACGCGATGGCGCGGAACCCTGCCGCCTCGAGCGCATCGACGAGGTCGGTGCGAACCTCCTGACTGTCGTCGACGATCAAGATCGCGGACATGCGCGCGCCCTCTCCAGGAGGCTAGGCCCGAACGCGGGCTACGGCACGTCCGCTACGGGAACCTGCTCGACGCGCCGCGACGAGCTCGTCAGGCGGCCTTGCGGGCATCCCGCAGCGTGCCGAACAGCGGGACCAGGATCACCGTGAACGCGAGCACCGACAGCATGGGGCGAGGGAAAGCAAGCACCGCGCCGCGCCAACACCGCGAGATCACGACCCGCGGGAGGCACGCGCAACGCGGCTAGCCACGCCGCGGAGCCCCGATGAGGTCTCGTGACCCCTGGTCCTCCGTGTCGGCCCGCGAGGCAGGGGCGCACGACGGCCGCGACGACGAACCGGAGTGTCGCGAGCGAAGCATCCGCCGGAGTGCCGAGACCGGCGGACCCGCGACCGAGCGGGCCGGAGCACGCGGCGCGTGCGACACTGGTGTGTGCGAGAGAGCCCGAACCCGTTCCTGGGTGCCCGAGGACGGCCGATCGTCGTCGGGCACCGCGGCGTCCCCGCGCTGCATCAGGAGAACACGCTCGCCGGGTTCCGGCGCGCGGTCTCGCTCGGCATCCCGGCGGTCGAGCTCGACGTGCGGCTCACCTCGGATCGCCGGGTCGTCGTCGTTCACGACCACAACCTGCGACGGCTCACCGGGGTCGCGCGCAAGGTCGACGACCTCACCTGGGACGAGCTGACGCGCCTCAGGATCCGGCGCGAGCTGCCGATGGGCCGGGGCGTTCACGGCGAGGAGGTCGTCGTGCGCTACGAGCGAGAGGAGCGGATCCCGCTGCTCGCGGAGGTGCTCGCGGAGGTCTCGGGCCAGGTCGCGATCAACATCGAGCTCAAGCTCGATGTCCCGATGGTGTGGCAGGTCGAGATCGCCACGCGTACGGCCCAGGTGATCGCCGAGGCGAACGCGCAAGATCGCGTGATCGTCACGTCCTTCGACCCGCGCAAGCTGCTCGCGCTGCGCCGGATCCAGCCCAACGTGGCGCACGGGTTCTGCTTCGACGACAGCATGCTCGACTTCGCGAGCCCGCTCCTCGATCGCCTGCCCCCGTTCTCGAGCGAGCTCCTCTTGCCGTCGGGGCGCGGCCTGCGGGCGAACGCGCGGCGCCTCCTGAACCGCCTCCTCGAGATCGACCTGCTCGGGCGCCTGCTCGGCAGCCGCCTCGTCGCCGCCGAGCACACGCTGATCGGCCGGCGCACCGTGAAGCGCCTGCACGCCAAGGGCGTCGCGATCGGCACGCATACGCTGTTCCCGCTCGGGTCGGCCGGCGGCAAGCCGATCGCGCCGAGCGCCGTCACCGAGGCCGAGGTCCACCGCCTCGTCGAGGCGGGCGTCGACTGGATCGAGAGCGACGACCCCGAGCGCCTGCAGCGGCTCATCAGCTGAGCTCGCTGCGAGCTCCACCGAGGGCGCACCGGGATGTGGGCGGTGCGCATGCCGGTACGTGATTCGCAGGGACCTCTCGGTGGACACCCACCGAGGACTTCCACATGGGCACCGTAACCAATCGACCTCTCGCCGTCGTCACCGGCGCCTCGTCGGGAATCGGCCTAGAGCTCGCGCGCGTGTGTGTCGAGAACGATTTCGATGCCGTCATTTGCGCCGAGGACGCCGGGATCCGCCCCGCGGCGGAGCACCTGTCCGCAGCGGGCGCCTTTGTCGTGCCCGTGCGCGCCGATCTCGCCACGTACGAGGGCTGCGAGCACCTCTACCGAGCGGTCGTCGACACCAACCGTCCCGTCGACGTGCTCGTCCTCAACGCGGGCTTCGGCGTCAACGGCAACTTCGTGCAGACCGATCTCGAGGACGAGCTGCGCATGATCTCCGTGAACTGCAGCTCGGTGGTCCACCTCGCGAAGCGCATCGTCCCGATGATGGTCAACCGGCACCAGGGCCGCGTGCTGATCACCGCGTCGGTCGCGAGCACGTCGCCCGCACCGTTCCTCGCCGTCTACGGCGCGACCAAGGCGTTCGATCTCTCGTTCGCGGAGGCGCTCCGCTACGAGCTCATCGACACCGGGGTCACGGTGACCGCGCTGCAACCGGGGGCCACCGACACCGAGTTCTTCGCGCGCGCCCACATGGAGGACACCCGGGTCGCCGAGGGCCGCATGGACGATCCAGCCGTCGTCGCGAAGATCGGCTTCGACGCGATGATGGAGGGCAAGGACAAGGTCATCGCGGCGTCGATCAAGAGCAAGCTCGAGGGGCTCGTCGGCGAGATCCTGCCCGAGACCCTGAAGGCGGGCCTCCAGGGGCGCGAGTCCCGGCCCGGCTCCGCGAAGAAGCACTGAGCCGGAGCACGGAGCCGGCGTACGGCGCGGAGGAGCGGACGCGCGGAGCCGACGCGCCCGTCAGCGCCGGCGCCGGCGCAGCCCGACGAGCACGCCTCCGATCAGCGCGAGCATCGCCAGCGGTGAGCCGCCCCGGCCCGCGCTGCAACCGCCCCCGTCCAGCGGCCAGCAGATGTTCGCCTCGACGACGCACTCGAAGCCGGAGGGACACACGTTGCCGGTGTCGCAGGTGCTGGTGCACACCGACGACGAGCCGTCCGAGGCGCACTGCCCCGTCGCGCAGTCCTCGTTGCCGACGCACGACGAGCCGTAGCCTCCGTCGAAGTCCGCGCCCGGCGTGCAGAACCCGGCGCTGCACACGAAGCCTTCGCCGCACGTGCCGTCGGCGCCGCACGCCTCCATCACGTTCACGGTGACCGTCCGCGACGCGGTGCGGTCGGCGAAGTCCGTCCCGCTCACGGTGATCGTGTGCGAGCCGGGCGCGATCGTCGACGGCGCGTTCCACGCGAGCACGCCGCCCTGCGGGGGCTGACGGGTGCCGTCGTCGATCGACATGCCGACCTCGAGCGCCTGCAGTGGGGTGTCGAAGTGAGCGGAGATCCCGAACCCCGGCTTCACCCACGCGCCGTCCTTCGGCTTCACGATCACCATGTTCGCCTCGCCGAGATCGGGCGACAGGCCGAAGGTGTCCTTGAGGTAGCGGAAGCTGTTCTGCGTGCTCGGGAAGCAGCGACACTGCTCGGGCGTCTCGGTGCCGCACAGCTGGTCGGCGTTCTGCCAGTGCTTGCGGCTGCCGAGGTCCATGTACGTCATCGGATCGAGCGGGTCGAGCGAGTGGCTCAGCCCGTAGGTGTGCCCCGCCTCGTGCGCGATCGCGGCGCACAGGTACTCGATGTCCGCCGTCTGGTTCGCGAACACGAACGACAGCAGGTTGTCGCGACGCGCGTTGCACGAGATGAACGGTGCGATGCCGCCAGCGCCCGAGATCTGCGGGTTGAGGTCCGCGGACGTGCCGGCCGCCATGACCTCGAAGTGCGGCACGTCCGGGCCGGGATCGTCGGTGACGACGCGGATGTCGAACGGCGCGAACGTCTCCTTCACGCACGCGATCACCTGATCCCAGTGCGCCTGCCCGTGACGATACGGCTGCATCGTCCGCGTCGAGCCTTGCGGCGAGATCGTCGTGTGATCCGTCAACGAGCTGTCGCTGCCATGGCGTACGACGCAGCCGTTCGGCAGGCAGTCGTTGACGTAGAGGATGCGCGACGAGGTCGTCAGCGGGAGGAGCCCCGCCGCGTCCGGCTCGCATGGCAGGACGCGATCCTGCCAGACATCCGCCGACGCGGCGGCTGGGACGAGGACGAGAGCGAGGGCGAGAACAGCGGACCCGGCGCTGCGCATGACCCGCACAGTAAGGGAAAGGCCGGGGCGACCGCGAGCGCGAATGTCTCGGGTGCGCTGTCATCAGCGCTGAGGGCTCGCCTCAGCCGGGCCCGCCGTCCGGGGGTTCTCGATAGTTAGCCCTCTCGCGGCGGGGTGAGCGCCGGCGCCCTCCAACGTCGGCGGTCAGTGGAAACCAGCGTCAATCGGGCTAGATTGTTCGGGATGCGGAGACTCTCCACGCTCCTCCTGCTCCTCGCCGTCGGGTGCTCGTCGAAGGCCCCGCCGAGCGCGGCCGAGTCGCCCCTGCGGACCTCGCCGTCCGCGACGACGGCCTCGACGTTTCCGCTGGCGCCGCCGGCGGGATCGACGCCGAGCGTGACGAGGAACCCGGACCCGCGCGAGGCCGCGCTCGCCGAGACGCTCGTCCACCTGCTCGAGCGCGAGCACCTGCTCCGCAAGAAGCTCGACGACCCGCTGTCGAAGGAGGCCTTCGACAACTTCCTCCAGCGACTCGACGGCTCGAAGATGTTCCTCCTCGCGGCGGACCGCGACGCGCTCGCGCGCTACGCCGACAAGATCGACGACCAGCTCCGCTCCGGCTCGCTGCAGCTCGCCCACGAGGGCGCGAAGCGCTACGCCGCCCGCGTCGAGGTCGTCGACAAGATGGTGGCCGAGCTGCTCGCCGCACCGCTCGATCTCACCAACGAGGAGTTCCTCGAGGTCGACCCCGAGAAGGTCCAGTTCGCCGCGACCGAGGACGAGCTGCGCGACCGCTGGCGTCGCCGGCTCGAGCTCGAGGTGCTGGAGCGAGTCGCCTCGATGGAGGCGCGGCTCGACCCCAAGCGCGACAAGTCCGAGGACGACGAGGACGCCACGACGATCCCCGTCGCGAAGATCCCGAAGACGCCCGAGGGTCGCGAGCAGAAGGCGCGCGAGGACCTCGCGAAGGCGTACGCGGGCCGGTTCGCGCGCCTGCGCACGCCGGGCCCCCTCGACGCCGCGGCGGACCTCGTCAACGCGGTCGCGAGCGCGCTCGACCCACACACGACGTATCTGCCGCCCGCGGACAAGGCGAACTTCGACATCCACATGAGCGGCTCGCTCGAGGGCATCGGCGCGGTGCTCCGCGAGCGCGATCACTACATCGAGGTCGTCGAGATCGTGCCGGGTGGCGCCGCGTGGCGGCACGGCCGGCTCGGCCCCGGCGACGTGATCCTCGCCGTCGCCGCCGAGGGCAAGGAACCCGTCGAGACGCTCGACATGCGGATCGACGAGGTCGTGAAGATGATCCGCGGGCCGAAGGGCACGACGGTGCGCCTCCGGATCCAGAAGCCGACGGGCGCCGAGGAGACGATCTCGATCACGCGTGACGTCGTCGTGATCGAGGAGGCGTACGCGCGCGCCGCGGTGATCTCGAAGAAGGGCGGCCCCGCGTACGGCTACATCCACGTGCCGAGCTTCTACGGCGGCCAGGGCAAGGGGAAGCGCAGCGCGGGCGAGGACGTGCGCAAGCTCCTCGCGGTGCTCGAGAAGAAGAAGGTCGCGGGAGTGATCCTCGATCTGCGGAGCAACGGCGGCGGGATCCTCGGCGATGCGATCGACATGACGGGCCACTTCATCGACAAGGGCCCGGTCGTGCAGGTCCAGGACAGCCGCGGCCGGCGCGAGGTCCACGAGGACGAGGACAAGGGCCTCGAGTACACCGGGCCGGTCGTCGTGATGGTCGACCGGTTCAGCGCGTCGGCGTCCGAGATCGTCGCCGGTGCGCTCCAAGACTACCAGCGCGCGGTCGTGGTCGGCACCGGCCCGACGCACGGCAAGGGGACGGTCCAGACGCTCGCGGATCTCGATCGGCTGACCGGCGGCAAGGCCGAGCTCGGCGTCCTGAAGATCACGATCCAGCAGTTCTTCCGCGTCACCGGCGCGTCGACGCAGCGCAAGGGCGTGGTGCCCGATGTCGTGCTCCCCGATCCCGCCGGGCACATCGACGCCGGTGAGCGCGAGCTCGATCACGCGATCGAGTGGTCGCAGATCCCGGCCGTCGACTACGAGAAGTGGCCGGCGACCTGGAACACCGCCCTGCTCGCGCAGAAGAGCGCGCTGCGCGTCGCGAAGCACCCGATCCTCGGCAAGATCGCGCAGACGACCGAGTTCCTGCGCAAGCGCCAGCAGGACACCCGCGTGCCGCTCGCGCGCGCCGCGTGGGAGAAGCGGCGGACCGAGCTCCGCGACGCGCTCGAGGCGGCCTCGCCGGATCTGACGAAGGCGCCCGCGAAGCTCAACGTCACGCCGCTCGCGGAGTCGCCCGCGCCCGCCACCGCGCCGGGCCCCGCCGGCAAGACCGACGACCGCGGCATGAAGTGGCGCGACAGCCTCGCGCGCGATCCCTGGATCGAGGAGACGCTGAACATCCTCGGCGACATGGCGCGCAAGTAGCGCGCACACGTGCGGACGCGCACCGGGAAGAGCGCGTCGCGCCCCGAGCGTCGACGATGAAGGGGACGATGAGGGGCGGGTTAGGTCCGAACGCGGCGCGTCGCGATCGCTACTAGCCTTTCGCATGCAGCTCCGCATCGCGGCCGCCACGTGCGTGCTCGTCTCCGCGTGCGGTTCGTCGCCCGACGCGCCGCAGGTCCTCCTGCTCGAGCGGTGGTCGCCACCGCAGCTGACCAGCGCCGACATCTTCCTCGGCGGCCACGACGACGTGGTGGTGATGACGCGCCGGATCTCCCACGACGGCGGTGCGACCTGGCGTCCACTCGATCCGCGGTTCGGTGATCCGTCGCGCGTCGCGATCCGCGGATCGGTCGTCTCGCTCCACGCCGCCGAGCTCGGGCTGGTGCGCTGGGACCTCGTGACCGACACGGTCACGCCCGTCACCGGAGCGCCGCCCTACGCCAGCGAGCGCTCGTGGCGGATCGAGCCCGCCAGCGGCCGCTTCATGGTCACCGAGGGCGTCGAGAACGAGATCGCGATCGAGCGGGCGGCGGGATGGACCACGAGCCGGCTGCCGCAACCCGCCGCCACCGAGCTCCGTCCCTACATCAAGGACATCGAGGGGAACGGCTCGGTGCTGCTGACCATCTCGGCGTGGGGCATCCACCGATCGACCGACGGCGACACCTGGCAGGTCGTGACGAGCGACGTCCCCGATGGGGGCCGCGACCTGATCGTGCTCCCCGATCGCCGCTTCCTGCTGCTCGGCGGGCCGACGACCTACGCGTTCGACGCGACCGGCGCGCCGGCGGGGACGATGCCCGGCATCACGGTCGAGATCGGCGACGCGTCGGTCTGCGACGACGGCACCATCGTCGCGCGCGAGCAGCTGAGCCGCGATCTCGGGATGACCTGGCAGCCGCTGCTGTCGAGCGGCGACCTGAAGCTCCAGGTGCAGCGCGTCGGATGTGGCGGGGGACGCTACTGGATCCTCGTGCTCAGCGACACCTGGGGGTACCGCCTGCTGACCACCGCGGATCCATCGCTGCCGGCGCGCGCCGCGGGGAACTGGGAGCTCGACGGCGAGCCCGCGTGGAGCACGAGCGGAGCCCCGATCGTGCGGACCACCGACGGCACGTTCCTCTCCGCCGGCCTGGCGTGGCGCGACGGCGAGCCCGCGTGGAGCCTGCGCGAGACCCCCACGCGCACCTGGGCGAGCGGCGACACGCTGTTCGGCGTCACGGACGACGGCTTCTTCACGAGCTTCGACGGCGGCGTGACGTGGACGGCGCAGCCGGCCGACGGGCTCGACACGTCGGAGCCCGAGGCGTTCGCGCGCGACGTCGATGGCTCGTTCCTCGTGTCCGCGTTCACGAGCGGCACGAGCAGCGGCGTCACGAGCTGGCGCTCCACCGTGTGGCGGAGCACCGACGGCGGTGCGACGTGGACGGTCGCGTACGACGCGACGGCGAGCCGGCGCGAGGGCGACGAGGAGAGCACCGGCGAGGCCCACCGCTTCGTCGGCGTGCGGGCGGATGGCGCCTGGATCGCGACCGATGCCGTCTCGCTCGACGGCGGGAACACGTGGCAGGAGAACGACGTGAAAGGCGATCGCTCGCTCGCGTTCCTGACCCCGCGCGGCCGCCTCGTGACCACGCTGCCCGAGCCCTCGCCGGAGCAGGACCTGTGGCGCGTGTACGAGGACTCCGGGCTCGGCGAGCTGCAGGCGACGTACGCGCTCGTCGCCGACGGCAAGCCGGTCGCGGCCTCCCCCCTGCGATCGATCGCGTTCGACGAGCACGGCCACGTCTACGTCGCACGCGGCGCACCGTACGTGCAGGTCTGGCGCTCCGCCCAGCCGATCGACTGATCGGGCGCTGCCCGTCGGCGGGTGGCAGAGCTCCGTGGACCGGACCGCGCGGCCCCGTGCCTGCATCCCGTGGATGCGTCTACCGACGAAAGGAAACCAGCCATGGGTACGAAGTCCACCATCGAGCAGCTGAACAGCTTCTTGCGCGGCGAGATGTCGGCGGTCGAGACCTATCAGATGGCGCTGGAGAAGTTCGACGAGGTGAGCTCGGTGCGCGACGAGCTCCTGGCGAACCTCAAGTCGCACCAGGACCGCGTGATGATGCTCCAGGACGCGGTCCTCGCGTGCGGCGGTACCCCCGCGACGAGCTCCGGCCCGTGGGGCATGGTCGCGAAGACCGTCGAGGGCAGCGCGAAGATGTTCGGCGAGAAGGCGACCGTCGCGGCCCTCGAGGAAGGCGAGGATCACGGGCTCGCCGACTACCGCTCGGAGCTCGACGAGCTCGACGCGCAGACCCGCGAGCTCGTCGAGAGCAAGCTCCTGCCTGCCCAGCAGCACACGCACGACCGGCTGAGCGCGCTGAAGCAGCGCATCTGAGCGCGCGGCGCCGAGCGCGACGACCGCCGTCGACTAGCGATGCGGGCCCGCGTGCTTCGGCGTCTGCCGGCGCTTGCCGGGACCGCCCTTGCGCCCCACGCGGGTCGAGAACTCGCGCCGCTTGCGCGGGTTCGGGGTCGCCGCGGACATCTCCTCGTGCTGCACGCGCGCCTCGGCCTTGCGCGCGGATCGCTGCGCGCGATCGGGCGGCAACTGGCCGGTGCCCCCTGGCATCTGCGCACCGGTCCGCTCGACCGAGCGCCGCACCGCGCTGGACAGATCGCGGGGATTGCGCCCGTAGACCTCGTCGGTGACGTCGAGCGGGTTGGTCCGCCCCCGGGTTCGTCGTGGGTTCGCCATGCTCGAACCCTGGTGCGACCCGCGCGGCTGTCAAACGCGCCCACGCGCTCGTCAGGCGCTCTCGGAGACGCGCTCGGAGGCGTGCTCGGAGACGCGCTCGGAGGCGCGCTCGGAGCCGTGCGTGGCCGCGTCGAGCGGCAGCAGCACCGTGAACCGGCTGCCGCGGCCGAGCGTGCTGTCGACCTCGATGCTGCCGCCGTGGTCCTGGACGATGCCGTGGCTCACCGAGAGGCCGAGGCCCGTGCCCTCCCCGACGTCCTTCGTCGTGAAGAACGGATCGAAGATCCGCGGCAGATCGCTCGCCGCGATCCCCGTGCCACGGTCCTCGACGTACGCCGACGCGAGCGGGCGCTCGTGGTCCGAACGATCGCCGCGCGCCGCGACGCCGGTCTCGACGCGCACCTCGCCGCCGTCCGGCATCGCCTGGATCGCGTTGAGCAGCAGGTTCGCGAACACCTGCTCGAGCTCCGACGGGTTCGCGAACACGCGGACCGGCTCGCCACTCGGCCGGAACGTGATCGTGCACGAGCGCTTGCGCGCCGTCGAGGACAGGAGCTCGACGCTCGAGCGCACGACCTCGTTGAGATCGATCGAGCTCTTGGTGCCGCCGCCCTGGCGTCCGAACTCGAGGAGGTGGCGGATGATCGTGCTGATCTTGGCGGTCTGCTCGCGGATCACGCGCGCGCGGCGTTCGATCTCCACCGGCGACCGCGCCTCGGGCAGCAGCTCGGCGTTCCCGAGGATCACGTTGAGCGGCGTGCCGAGCTCGTGGGCGACGCCCGCGACGAGCCTCCCGATCACGTTCAGGCGCTCGGCGTGCCGCAGCTGGGTGACGGCGAGCCGCTGCTGCCGCTGCTCGCGACGAACGTACCGGCGCAGCCGCGCGACGAGGACGGCGACGATGCCGTAGATCAAGAACGAGCCGACCTCGTTCCACAGCGCCTTCGCCGGGTGGACGTCCACGAGCGTCAGCGACGCGATCAGCCGGGGCGTGACCGCGAGGCACGCGATCAGGATCCCGGCCCGCGCGCTCGCGAACCAGGACGCGAGCACGACGGGCACGAGGTACAGCAACGTGAACGCGAGGTCGACGCCCGTGACGAGGTCTCCGGAGGCGACGAACACGACGAGCAGCACGCTCGCGAGGAACGCCTGCCACGGTTTCGGAGCTCGCGTCCCCATCGCGCGCTCAGGACAGCTGATCGTCGGCGCGGACGCCCTCGATCACCTCGAGCGCGGTCTCGGCCAGCCCGTCGAGCGAGAACGGCGTCGCCAGCACGAACGCGGACAGCTCGCTCGCGCTCGTGCTCACCTCGCGATCCGAGAACGCGCTGATGAACAGGACGGGGAGCTCGCAGCCGGTCGCGCGCAGCGCGCGCACCACCGCGACCGCGGAGCGATCGCCACGCGACACGTCGAACACCAGCAGATCGACGACATCGGCGACGTCGCCGTCCTCGGCGAGCGATGCCAGCACGTCGAGCGCCTCCGCCGCAGAGGCAGCCTGGTACACGTCGAACCCGCCGCGCAGAAGGCGCGCCGAGATCTGGGATCGCAGCTGGTCGTCGCGCTCCACGAGCAGCACCCGGGCACGGGGTCCGAGCAGCGGCGGCATCGTCGGCTCGTCGACCTCGAGGGTTTCCCACATGTGCGGCCTGTACTGCACGCCGTGGGCCAGCGGGCTCGAGAGAGCTCGCAGCGCCTCCCGCCTCAGCTGCGTTCTTTCAGCCGCCGCGCGAGGGTCTTGCGATCGATCTTGAGGACCTGCGCCGCCATCGACTGGTTGCCGCCGCAGGCCTTCAGCACGTGCTGGATGTAGCGACGCTCGACCTCGTCGAGCGGCTCGAGCTCCGCCGGATCCGTACCTCCGTGCGAGACCTGCGGGGGGATGTAGTCGCGGATCTTCGCCGGCAGATCCTCGGCCACGACCTCGTCCGAGCGCGCGAGCACGACCGCGCGCTCGACCGCGTTCGCGAGCTCTCGGACGTTGCCTGGCCAGTCGTAGCTCACCAGCCGGTCGGCCGCTTCCTTCGCGAACCCGCGCACGGGCTTACCGAGCCGCCCGGCGGCCTCGGCGAGGAACGCCTGCGCGAGCAGCATGACGTCGCCGTCGCGCGCGCGCAGCGGCGGCAGGTGAATGCGGACGACGTCGATCCGGTAGAACAGATCCTCGCGGAACCGGTGCGCCGCGACGGCCGCCTCGAGATCGCGGTTGGTCGCGGTGATCAACCGCACGTCGAACGCGACCTCGTGGTTGCTTCCGATCGGCCGGACCTTGCGCTCCTGCAACGCGCGGAGGAGCTTGGGCTGCAACGTCAGGGGCATCTCTCCGATCTCGTCGAGGAACAGCGTGCCCTTGTGCGCCGTCACGAACAGGCCCTCGTGGGTCGTCTTCGCGTCGGTGAAGGCGCCCTTGACGTGACCGAACAGCTCGCTCTCGAGCAACGACTCCGGCATCGCCGCGCAGTTCACCGTCACCATGCGCGCTTCACGTCGCGCGCTGCGGCGGTGGATCTCCCGCGCGACGAGCTCCTTGCCCGTCCCGCTCTCCCCGGTCACGAGCACCGAGGCGTCGGTCTCGGCGACGCGATCGATCATGTCGAACACGTCGCGCATCGCCGCGCTCTCACCGATCAGCGCACCGCCACGGCCGCCCGCCACGCGCCGGCGCAGCCGGACGACCTCCTGGGTCAGAGCGCGATGGCGCACGGCGCGCTCGACCGCGAGCGCGAGCGTGTCGAGCTCGACGGGCTTCGTGACGAAGTCGTACGCACCGGCCCTTATCGCGGCGACCGCGGACTCCATGCTGCCGAACGCGGTGAGCACGATCACCGGGATTCCCGCGTAGCTCGACGTGATTCGCTGCCCGAGCTCGATCCCCGACATCCTCGGCATGCGCAGATCCGTGATCACCACGTCCACGTCGTGCTCGGCGAGGTACTGGAAAGCCTCGTCCCCGCTGTTCGCGACATCCACCGCGAACCCCTGACGCGACAGGCCTTGCTCGACCATCGTCGTCATCGCGACATCATCGTCGACGAACAGGACGTGCCCTCTCATCTCTCTGCGACGAACCGTACCGCGTCACCGCCGGCCGCAAAGAACGACCGCGCCGCGTCCGCACGCTGCGGAGGTTTGGGGCACGCGATGCGCCGAGCGCATGCGCAGCGACGGCATCGGGAACCCGCTACGCGTGCGCACCGGCGCTTGCAACAGCCTCGATCGCAGCCCCAGCCGGAGGGGGCACGTCATGGAGAGGCTGATCCAGGGAGGAGCCGGTACGAGCGACGATGACGACGACCTCGCACCGCTGCTGCGCCGCGTCGAGGAGGCCATCGCGCGCGCGGCCGACCCGGGACGGTGCCTCGCCGATCTCCTCCGTGCGAGCGATCGGTTCGACGCGATCCGCGCGGCCGTCGCCGCCGCCCTGTGTTCCCGGGCGTCGACGCGCGAGGCGATCGCCGACGCGCTGACCTGGCGGTTCTCGCTGGTCGGCGACGACCTGATCCTGGATCAACTCGCGCGGGACGAGGTCGAGAGCGTCCGTAGCGCCGCGGCGCGCGCCGCCTGGACTCGCAAGCTCGGGAACGTGACGATCGGCTCGACGGCCCCGGCGCGGGCGAACCTGCTCGTGCTCGTCGGCCACGCCGCGCTCCGCACGGAGCTGGCCGGCGTGCTCGAAGACGCGGGGTTCCGGGTGCTGGTCGCGGAGTCGCCTGCCGACGTGGCGCGCGTGCTCTCGACCGGGCCGATCATCGATCTGCTCGTCACGGATGCGGCGCTCCCCCACGAAGAGGAAGCGCCGCCGTGGCAGCAGATCCCGCTATTGCTGCTGGACGAGCCCCCCGGGCAACGCGAGGACATCGTCGCGGCCGCGAAGAACCTCCTCGGGAACGGATGAGCTCCGCGCTGGTGCGCTGCGTGCACCGTGGATCACACGAACTCGATGGAGGCAACAATGGCTGAGGTCAAGAAAGAGAGCACCGAGCGCGGTGCGCAACAAGGAGTCCCCCAGCAGAGCGCCGGCGAGACCGGCATGCAGCGAGCGCAGACGACACCGGCGCGACGAGGTAGGGAACGCCGGCTGATGCCGTGGGAGCCGACGTTCGGCCCGTTCGCGCTGATGCGGCGCCTGTTCGACGATCTCGAGCAGCTCACGGGCTTCGGATCGCTCGCTCGACCGTTCACGCCGTCGCTCGCGCCCATGCTCCCCGAGCTCGGCGAGACATTCGAGCGCGACCTCGTGTTCAACCCGCAAGTCGACGTCTCGCGGCGCGGCGACAAGATCCTGGTCCACGTCGACCTGCCGGGTGTCGCCGCGAACGAGATCAACGTCACCTGCGACGACAACGCGCTCGTCATCGAAGGCGAGCGCCACCGCGAGCACGAGGGCCAGGAAGGTGACGTGTGGCGGTCCGAACGCATGTACGGGAAGTTCCAGCGCGTGATCCCGATGCCGGAGAACGCCGACCTCGACAGCGTCGACGCGCGGTTCGAGAACGGCGTGCTCGAGATCTCGGTGAAGGCACCCGAGCAGCGCAAGCAGGGCCGCAAGATCGAGATCAAGTCGAGCGCGAGCGCCGGGTCCGGCAGCAGCGATCAGACCAAGCACTGACCCGCGGGCCCCGGTCCCCACTGGAGACTGCGCCGCGTCGACGAGGCGCTACGCTCGATCATGCGCACCCTCGCCGAGCGGCTCCGTGACGTCCCTCAGCGCGGGCGGCTCGCGTGGATCGGGGTGCGCCCGGAGCGGGGTGCGCCGATGCGCGAGCTGACCACCGCCGAGTCGCTCGCGGGCTTCGGTCTCCGGGGCGATCGCATCGCGGCAGGTCGCGGCGGCAGCAGCCGCCAGGTCACGCTGATCCAGGCCGAGCATCTCCCCGTGCTCGCCGCGCTCACCGGCCGCGACGTCACGCCGCCGCTCCTCCGTCGCAACCTCGTCGTCGCCGGGATCAACCTCGTCGCGCTCGCGAAGCTGCGGTTCGCGATCGGCGACGAGGTCATCCTCGTCGGCACCGGTGCGTGCGCCCCGTGCGAGAAGATGGAGGAGGCGCTCGGCGCGGGCGGGTTCCAGGCGATGCGCGGCCATGGCGGGATCACGGCGCGGATCGAGCGGGGTGGCACGCTCCGCGTCGGAGATGTCGTGCGAGTCCTCGGAGAGGATGCACCGTGAGCTGGCTGTGGCCGCTCGGCGCAGGGCTCGTCGCGAGCGCGGCCGCGCTCGTGGCCAGCGTGACGTTGCTCGTGCTCCGCGACCGCGTGCGGAGTCTCGCGGGGTGGCTCCTCGCGTACGCGACCGGGACGCTGCTCGGGGCCGCCGTGCTCGGGCTCCTGCCCGAGGCGCTCGAGCGAGCGCCGGTCGAACGCGTGATGTGGCTGTTCCTCACGGGCATCCTCGTGTTCATCGGCTTCGAGCGCCTGCTCCACGCGCGCCACGGCCGCACCGCCTCGTCCGAGCAGACCCCGCTCGCGTCCTCGACCGCGACGGTGATCCTGTGGGGCGACGCGCTCCACAACCTCCTCGACGGCATCGTCCTCGGCGCCGTGTTCGGCGCGAGCCCGGAGCTCGGTGCGACCGCGCTGGTCGCGATCTTCGTGCACGAGCTCCCACAGGAGCTCGGCGACTTCGCCGTGTTGCTCGCGGCGGGGATGAGCCCGCGCCGCGCGCTCGTGTGGAACTACGCCTCGGCGCTCGCGATCGTGCCCGGCGTCGCGCTCGCGTTCGCGTGGACGTCGACCTCGGCGCAGATGCTCGGAGCCCTGCTGCCGGTGGCGGCGGGCGGCTTCGTCTACATCGCGCTCGCCGATCTCGTCCCCGCGCTGGCCCAGCACCGCCGCCTGCGCACCGGCGTCGCGCAGGTCAGCCTCGTGGTGCTCGGCGTCGGCACCGTCGCCCTGCTCTCTCCCCTCGCGCACTGAGTCAGGGGACGATGGCGCCAGCGTCGGTTTCGAGTAGATCAGGATCGTGACCACCGCGACCGTGTTCGTGCTCAGCCCGGCGCGATGTGGAGGAGAGCGCGCGGAGATGCTCGTCACGGCCCGGCGCTCCGAGCTCGGCGCCCAGCTCCGCGCCGGGGCGGCCCCGCTCGGCGACGTGTTCACGTGGCTCTCCGCGCTCTACTTCCGCGGCAAGCTGACGTATGCGCGGCGGTTCGCGAACCCGCCGCGGCGTGCCCCCGGCGCGCTCGTCATGGCGCCCGGGCGTGGGCTCTGCCCGCCGGAGCAGCCGATCTCCGCGGCCGACCTGCGCGAGATGGGGACGATCGAGGTCGAGAGCCGCGCGTTCACCGATCCGCTCCGGCGCGACGCCGAGCAGCTGGAGCGATATCGCCCACGCGGCGCCCGGATCGTGCTGCTCGGCAGCATCGCGAGCGGGAAGTATGTCCGCACCCTGCTCGAGATCTTCGGAGACCGGCTCCTGTTCCCGGAGACGTTCGTGGGGCGCGGAGACATGAGCCGCGGCGGCTTGCTCCTGCGCGCCGCCCGAAGCGGCGACGAGCTCGCCTACATCCCGGTCGCCGGCGCGGTCGTTCGTGGCAAGCGCCCGCCTCGCCTCCCCCGGCTCCCCCGATCACAGTCAACGTGACGCGATCACGCGCGGGCGCGCGCGAGCTCCGCGGCGGCCTTCAGCCAGCGGCGCGCGTCGGCGCGAGGGATCTCGTCGACGCTCGTGACCTTGAGATGACGGCCAGACTTCGCGCCCGAGAGCTTGCCTCGAGGATCGGGGAAGGCGCTCGGCTTGCCCCAGAGCACGAGGTTGACGTGCGCCTTGTGCGCGCTGATCGAGCACATCATCTTGCCGCCGATCTCGTACACCGGCACGCCCCACTTGATGACGGCGGTGGCGTCGCGCGCGGCCTCCTCGACCAGCGCGCGTAGCGTGTTCGTGATCGGCTGGATGTGCGCCGGCTGCTTCGCGAAGAAGCGGTCGACCGGCGCGCCGAAGTCCGCGCGCTGACCGCTCGACGCCGACGCCGGGGCCGACGCCGCGCGCGTCGTCCGTCGCGCGGGAGTCTTCTTCGCCTTCGCCCCGGCCCTGGCCGACACCTTCGGCGCGCCCTTGGTGGTGAGCTTGGCGGTGGTACGCGCCGGCCTGGAGGCCGACCGGGGCGCCTTCGCGGGCGAGGTCCTGGCCGTGGGCTTGGTGGGCTTCGTCGCCTTCGTCGTCTTCGTCGCCCGGCGGACGCGTGGCTTGGTCTTCGTAGCGGCTTTCACGCGGTCATGATGCCACGCATCGTCGCCGCGCTGGCCCCGCGCCGCTCCCCGGGATCCCTCGCGCGCGCGTCGCCCCTGCCGGTTCGAAAAAAAAAACACGAGGAACGCGTCGGACATGTCGATCCCGCCGGGCCTCGTTCGTCGCGCTGTCAGAACCAGGACTTCAACGAAGGAGGAAATCGATGCGTATCATGGTGTTCGTCAAGGCCAGCCCCGAGAGCGAAGCAGGCGTGATGCCGACGGAGGAGATGCTCGCGGCGATGGGCAAGTTCAACGAGGAGCTCGTCAAGGCCGGCGTCATGCTCGCCGGGGAGGGGCTGCACCCGAGCTCGCGCGGCAAGCGCATCACGTTCGCGGACGGCAAGACCACGATCATGGATGGGCCCTTCGGCGAGACCAAGGAGCTGATCGCGGGCTTCTGGCTGTGGCAGGTGCGCTCGATGGACGAGGCGGTCGAGTGGCTGAAGCGCTCGCCGTTCGACGGCGGCGCCGTCGTCGAGCTCCGCCCGGTGTTCGAGGCCGAGGACTTCGGCGAGGCGCTCACCCCCGAGCTCCGCGCCCAGGAAGACCGGCTGCGCGCCGAGGTCGAGCGCCAGCAGCGCCCGGCGTGATCGCGCGTGCCCCTTGACGGGCGGCCACCGCTGCCGTATTTAACAGAACGGTTAAATACGAAGCGATGCCGAACCTCGACGACACCTTCGCCGCCCTCGCCGATCCGACCCGCCGCGCGATCGTGGCACGCCTCGCCGCGGGCGACGCGACGGTCCTCGAGCTCGCGGCCCCGTTCGACATCAGCCTGCCCGCGATCTCGCGTCACCTGAAGGTGCTCGAGCGCGCCGGGCTGATCGAGCGTGGCCGCGACGCGCAGCGACGCCCGTGCCGGCTGCGGGTCGAGGCGCTGTCGGAGATCACCGACTGGGCCGAGCACACGCGGCGCGCGTGGGAGAGCCGGTTCGATCGCCTCGACGAGTACCTCCGCGAGCTAAAGGCTCGCGAGCAGGCCAGCGATTCCGCCGTGACGAAGCCGACGAGAACGCCGACGAAACCGACCAAGGAGCCCACACATGTCCGCAAACCCCGTTGATCCCACCTGGTCCCTCGAGCGCGAGATCGTGCTGTCGCGCGTGTTCGAAGCCCCACGGGCCCTCGTGTTCCGTATGTGGACCGAGCGCGAGCACCTCGCGCGCTGGTTCGGCCCGCGCGGGTTCACGACCACGGTCCACGAGCACGAACCTCGCGTCGGAGGCCGCTGGCGGTTCGACATGCAGGCACCCGACGGGACCGTGTTCCCGAACCTCGTCGAGTACATCGAGATCGCGGCGCCCGAGCGCCTCGTGTTCCATCACGGCAGCCCGGACGACCTCTACCAGTTCCGCGTCACGGTCACGTTCGACGCGCAAGGCGACGACAAGACCGTCGTGACGTTGCGCCAGCTCCACCGCAGCAAGGCGGACCGCGACGCGAAGATCGGCTTCGGCGCGGTCGAGCTCGGGTACCAGACGCTCGACAAGCTCGCCGAGCACCTGCGGGCGCAGACCTAGCCCGACGCGCCGCCGTCGCGGACGCGCCCCGCGCCCGGAAGGAGCAGATCCTCCAGGAAGAACGCCGCGAGATCGTTTCGGCCCGACAGCCCTGCCTTCCTGTAGATCGCTCGCGCCTGCTGGCGTGTGGTGGCCTCGGTGATCGAGCGGACCTCCGCGATCTCCTTGTGCGAGAGCCCCTTGAGCAGCAGCAGCGCGACCTCCTTCTCGGCGGGCGAGAGCGCCCAGCGCTCGAACTGCCGATCGAGGGCCGAGCCGAGGCCCGTCAGCAGATCACGCGCCTCGGTGCGCCAGCGGATCGCTTCCGCCTCGGTCACCTTCAGGCGATCGGCGAGCGAAGCGGCCTTCTCGCGCGCGGTACGCGCCGCGCGCAGCACGCGCATCAGGCGCCTCGCCATGACCGCTGCACCTACGAGGCCCGCCAGGAACATGCCACCTTCGACGAGCACGTGACCGAGCGTGGTCCCGGCCGCGGCATCGGAGGCGAGGTCGACGCCCGCGAGCACGGCGATCACGACAAACGCGACGACCGCGCCGGTGAGAAGCCGTCCTTCGGATGTCAGCTCGGCGTACCGCAACGGCCTGTAACTCCTGCGATGCCACGGATGGCGGATGGTGCTGCGGGACCGCCGGCGTCACGGTGTCCTCGGCGATCACACAGAAGGTTCGTATCATGGACACGCTGTTCTTCCACCCGAGGGTGGTCCACGTCCCCATCGCGCTCGGCGTGCTGATGCCGCTCGTCGCGGGCGGAATCCTGATCTGCTGGTGGCGAGGTTGGCTGCCTCGCCGGAGCTGGTTCGTGCCGATCGTGCTCCAGTCGATCCTGGTCGGCGCCGGCTTCGTGGCGCTCCAGAGCGGAGAGCACGAAGAGGAGCGCGTCGAGCAGGTCGTCCCGGAGGCCTACATCGAGAAGCACGAGGACTCCGGGAAGACCTTCGTGTGGGCCAGCTCCAGCGTGCTCGTGTCGATGCTCGGCGCGGCTGCTCTCGGCCCCCGGCGGAGTGCCCTCCCAGTCGCCGGCCTGGCGACGCTCGGCACGCTCGCCGCGCTCTGGCTCGGATACCGCACCGGGCAGCAAGGCGGCGCGCTCGTGTACGAGCACGGCGCAGGCTCCGCGTACGCGGTCCCCGCCCGCGGCACGGCGCCGGCACCGATCCAGGATCCAGGACGGTACGACGACGGGTGACGCGCGCGCCCTCCGCCCGAGCTCGCGGTGATGACGGCTCGCGGACCACGTCTCTGCGCCCCCGCGCATTCGCTGCGCGCTCTCGAGGGCGCCGGGGAGCTCGCGCGCAGGATGTGCACTGTCGCGATAGATCTTCGTGATGTTCTCGCGTGGATGCGGCGGGCACGGGCCTTGCTGCGAGAAGCTACGAGCCTCAACACAGAAAGGGCCCCCATGGAAACCAGCATGAAGATCGACATCGGCATCGACGCCAAGCAGCGCGAGGCGATCGCGCAAGGACTGTCGCGCGTCCTCGCGGACACCTACACGCTCTACCTCAAGACCCACAACTTCCACTGGAACGTCACCGGGCCGATGTTCCAGACGCTGCACCTGATGTTCGAGACCCAGTACACCGAGCTCGCAACAGCCGTCGATCTCGTCGCCGAGCGCATCCGTGCCCTCGGAGTCCACGCACCCGGTACGTACCGCCAGTTCGTCCAGCTCTCCGCGATCAAGGAGGACGACGGCATCCCGAAGGCCGAGGACATGATCCGGCTGCTCGTGCAGGGGCACGAGACCGTCGCCCGCACCTCGCGCGAGGTGTTCCGCCTCGCCGAGAGCGCGAACGATCAGCCGACGTGCGACCTGCTCACCCAGCGCATGCAGGTGCACGAGAAGACCGCGTGGATGCTGCGCAGCCTGCTCGAGTAGCGCCTCGAACGCGCGCGCGGGCGGGCCAGCGCGCGTGATCATCGCGTGATCATCGCGTGATCATCGCGTGATCATCGCGTGATCATCGCGTGATCATCGCGTGATCATCGCGTGATCATCGCGTGATCATCGCGTGATCATCGCGTGATCGTGTCGTCACGGGGCC
>Ga0164243_10001005_pt1 | contig 49016 bp, 36 predicted proteins | sample OricompcompostOP_FD_108781 | JGI IMG/M metagenome (GOLD analysis project Ga0164243, IMG submission 108781) | Organic Plus compost microbial communities from Emeryville, California, USA - Original compost - Organic plus compost (OP) | ecosystem: Engineered > Solid waste > Mixed feedstock >... | reverse complement strand
GAGCCCATAGGCGATGAAGAAGGCGAAGGCGACGAGTTGCGCCTCGAGGCGCGTGAGCGTGAAGATGCCCTTGACCGCCGCCACCAGCGGATCGTTGAGCGCGGTTATGAAACCCCAGGCAAAGAACAGGCACGTCACCACCGCGAAGGCAGCACCGGCTCGCCTTCCCTTCATCATGCCATCCGGCATGACACCGCCATTCGCGCCCGCAGCCATGCCGTCCCCTACTCCCCTCTGCCTAACGCCAGTGCCAGGTTTCCGGTCACCGTTCGAAAAGGATCGCGCTCGATTATCATGTGCGCGCGACTGGACAACGTTGTCAATCCAACATCCAGCCAAGACTTGTCAATTCCCCATTCGACGGGCAAGCCTGTCCTCAGCAGGGCAACGGAGAGATTTTTCCATGCGGCCGACGATCGTGGACATCGCAAAGCGCGCCGGCGTCTCCATCAAGACCGTGTCGCGCGTGATGAACGATGGCGCGCATGTCTCCGTCGAACTCCGCGACCGCGTTCGCGCCGTCATGGCCGAACTCGACTACCGGCCCAATCTGGCGGCGCGCACGCTCAAGAGCAGGCGCGGTTTCATGATCGCGATGCTCATGACCGAGGAACTTGCCGCCTTCATGCGTGACGAGGAGCAGATTTTTCCTTTCTTCATCGCCAGCATCCAGAACAGCGCGCTGGTCGCCTGCCAGCAGATGGACTATCGTTTTGCGATCGAGATTGCGGACCTTCGGGCTCCCGATCTGGCGGCGGTCCTTCCCGAGAACCTGCGTCGCGCGGGGATTGACGGTCTGATCCTGGTCCCGCCGATCTGCGACGATCTGGCACTGCTCGACATATTGGACGCCGGCGCCATTTCCTATGTCCGCGTCGCGCCGGGCATCGAGCTCAAGCGTGGCGCCTCGGTGGCAATCGACGAATTCGGCGCCGCCCTCGCGATGGTCGGCCGTCTGATCGCGCTCGGCCATCGCAGGATCGGCTGCATTTCCGGGCCAGCCGATCATGTCGCGGCCGCCGCACGACTGGTCGCATATCGTCAGGCGCTTGCGGCATGTGACGACGCAGCGCAGCCGATGACGGTAAGTGGCGATTTTTCCTTCCGATCGGGCGCTGCTGCGGCGGAGACGCTCCTGTCCCGGCCCGATCGCCCCACCGCCGTCTTCGCGGCCAATGACGACATGGCGGCGGGCGCGCTGGCGACGGCGGGCCGCTTGGGCCTGCGTGTGCCGGAGGATTTGTCGATCGCCGGCTTCGACAATTCGGCGGTGTCGCGAATCACGTGGCCGCCGCTCACCACCGTCCATCAGCCTATTGCGGAAATGACGGCCGCGGCGGTCCGGCACCTGGTTGCCCGGGCTGGCGAGGCGACGCTACAGCCGGAGCAGTTCATCCTGCCCTACACATTGATAGAGCGCGGTTCGACGGCCGCGCTGTCCGCCCACGCGCCGCGCGCTTGACAGGCCATCGGTCGCCGAACAGCCGAACCGGCTCAGTGTCGAGGAACAGAGCGGTGGAACCCACACGGCGGGCAAATCGACAACGCATCCTCGAAACGATCATCCGACGCGAGTCCGTCTCGCGCACGGAGCTGGCGCGCATTGCCGGCCTTGCTCAGGCCACCGTTTCGGACATTGTCGCGGAACTCATCGTCGATCGGCTAGTCCTCGAGGACCGTCTGCCGGCCAGCGGGCGGGGGCGACCGCGCATGCGCCTGCATGTCAATCCGCAGGGCCCATCGATCGGCGGCGTCTTCCTTTCTCCCGACGGGCAGGTCGACATGCTCGTGACCGATCTGCGGGGTGAACCATCCCTTGAGACCCGCTTCCATATCGCACCGTGCTTCGACGGGCGGGCTCTCGCTCCCCAACTCGCCGAAGGCCTGGTGGCGGCGATAGGCGAAGCCCGTCTTGCCACGCTCCTCGCGATCGGTGTCAGCGTCAATGCCGCCGTTCAAACGCCCGCTGGCCTGGTCCATTGGACTTTGTCGGGCGATGCCGAGGCGGAGCCGATGCAGGCCATGCTGGAACAGCGGCTCGGCATCGCGGCCCATGTCGACAATGTGGCGAACATCATTGGCCGAAGCTTGCGATGGACCATGGCCGAGCGATCCGACGGCGAGACCTGCGTCATCATAGTCGGCCCGGGTATCGGAATGTGCAGGCTGCAGGGGGGCGTTGTCCAGAACGGCGCTGACGGTTTCAACCCGGAGTTCGGCCATGTCAAACTGGGAGCGGCCGGCGAAACGCCATGCTATTGCGGCGCCTCCGGATGCCTCGCCGCAGTCGCCTCGATTTTCGGCCTTCTCAGTCAGGCCGGCCAGCGATGGAGCGAGCAGTTCGCGAGCCAGTTCGACCAGCTCGCGAACCGGGCGCTCGGCGGTGATGAACGCGCCCGCGCGCTCTTCCACAGGGCAGGTCGCGCGCTCGGCAGCGCCGTCGCGAATCATATCAATGCCTGCTCCCCCGCCGAGATCGCGATCGTCAGCATGAGCAGCCTCTGGAGCGATCTGGTGCGCGCGGGTTTCGAGACGCAGCTCCGAGCCGACACATTGCCGTTGCTGCATGGCAGGGCGCCAATCAGCTTTCGCTCCTTTTCACCGGAACTCTATGTCCGGGGCGCGATCGCACTGGTTCTCGACCGGCTCCACGAAACAGGTTGAGACCATCGGTACGCCTTATTTTTTCGGGCTGCGAAATAATTATTGACCCATTCAATCGAGCGTGATCTTTTTGGAAATCATCGCACGAAAAGCGATCCGTGGACCCGGGGAACGGGTTCGTTGGGAACAGGGAGAGGGGAAAGACCATGGGTACATCCGCCATTTCTCTGCGTTGGCAAACCAGCCTCGCAGCACTCGTCATCGGATTTTTGCTTACAGGCCCGGCATATTCGCAATTGTCGGACTCGAATGACAACGATGTCATGAGTCCGACAGGGACTGCGCGGACCCTTCCGCCGAATGAGCCGGCAGCGACCGACGATACGAGTGAAGTCCAGGAAATCATCGTCACCGGCACCAATATTTCCGGCGTGAAGCCGGTCGGCAGCGAGGCCGTCGCGCTCGATCGCGAGCAGATTCTGGCAACCGGCATGACCTCGCCGGCCGATGTGGTGCGAACCCTGCCGCAGGTCCGCAACCTCGGCGAATATCGGGAGGGAGGCACGCAGGGCACGGGCAACAATTCGCAGCAGGGCAATGCCATAAACCTGCGCGGCCTCGGCGCCTCGGCCACGCTGGTGCTGGTCGATGGCCGCCGTGTGGTCGCCACCGGCGCCGCGTCCAATTTCACGGAGGCCAATCAGGTGCCGCTCGCGGCGCTGGAGCGCATCGAAGTCATCACGGACGGCGCCTCGGCCATTTACGGGTCGGATGCCGTGGCCGGCGTCGTCAACTTCGTGCTGCGCAAGGATTTCGAAGGGATCGAGGCCAGCGTGCGGATGAGCAATACGCTGGGCGGCACGGAACTGACGCCCAGCATCACGGCCGGCACGCACTGGAATTTGGGCAGTCTCGGCGCCGGCAATATCATCGTGAGCTATGAGCACACGCAGCGCGATCCTTATCTGCGCGGGAAGAATGCCTGGCTGCGCCAGGATCTGCGCGCCGTCGGTGGGCCGGACCTGCGCATCAACGGCACGACCGGATCGGCGGGCAGTCCGGGCAATATCTATGTGAGCACGCCGGGCGTCAACAATGCGACGCTGCCCTGGGCCGGCGCCAATGTCTATTACGGCCTGCCGGCCAGCGCGACGGGCGTTGGTATCACCGCCGACCAGTTGAACCTCAACGATCCCAATCTCGTCGATACGGCGGATTTCACCGACTATATCGGCAGTCTCAATCGCAACCAGGTTTCCGTCTTCTTCAACCAGGATCTGGGCGATCGCGTCAGCATCTTCGCGCAGGGCAGCTATACCAAGCGGCGCACCTATTCGCGTCAGATCGCCTCCTTCCTGGGCTCGATCGAGAATGTGACGGTTCCGGCCTATCTCTATGATCCGGGGACCAACCTCCCCGATCCGACCCGGCCCAACCCGGCCTATATTTCGGGCATTCCGGGCGTGGCGGATGGGGAGCCGATCAACGTCCAGTATAATTTCTACGGCAGTTCCGGCTATCAGAACTGGGACAACGACGTGGAAGACTATAATATTTCCGCCGGCTTCAAGGTGCGTTTGCCCGCGTCCTGGCAGGCGGAAGGCTATTTCACCTACGGCTATGACAATGCCTGCAACTATTGCAACATCGGCAGCAACATCAATCCGGACGCGCTGCAATATCTGATCAACATCGGCACCATCAATCCGTTCAGCACCGCGACGCTGAGCAGCGAGACGCTCGCGCAGCTCTATGGCGATAATATCCAGCGTAGCGGAAACCGCTTCAACGACTGGGTCCTGAAGTTCAACGGCCCGCTGTTCGACCTGCCCGGCGGCACGGTACGAGCAGCGTTCGGCGGCGAGATCAACAAGCTCGAGAACTGGAACCTCAACGGCCGCAACAAGGGCATCGACAATGTCTTCGTGATCGACACCGACAAGGCGCGCAGCATCGGCCGTCGCACCATTCGCTCGCTCTTCGGCGAGGTCTATGTGCCGCTCGTCGGCGATGCGATGGAACTGCCTTTCATGCGCGAACTGACACTGAGCGGCGCGATACGCTACGACGACTATTCGGACGTCGGCAGCACGACCAACCCCAAGATCGGCCTGACCTGGATCGTCAACGACGCACTCACGCTGCGTGGGTCATGGGGCAAGTCGTTCCGCGCGCCCGGCCTGCCGGACGTCAATCCGAGCGCCATTTCCGGCGCCCTGGTGTACAGCAACATCCCGAACAACAATCCCGACATCTCCAACGACTATTGCTTCGGCACCACCTGTCTCACCACGGTGGGCCTGCTGTGGGGCGCCAATCCCGACACCGGGCCGGAGAAGGCGACGAACTGGTCGGTGGGCGGCGACCTGCAACCCGTTCGCAACCTCAAGATCTCGGCGACCTATTATAATATCAGCTATACCAACCGGATCGTGCAGCCCGGGTTCAACCTGCTGACCAACTTCATCTATCCCGGCTATCCGGACTATAGCGGCTATGGCTATGCCATGGTCCCGATCAACAACACCGATGTGACAGGCCCCAACAGTTGCACGATCGACCCGGTGCTGCAGGCCTATCTCGACCGGCCGATCCTCTACGGCACCACGCTCACCAATCCCTGCTATCTCAGGGCCATCCTCGACGGCCGCAACGTGAACCTGGCCGCGACACGGCAGGACGGCATCGACGTATCGATCGACTATGTCGTTCCGCTGTCGCAAGGCGCGCTCATGTTCAACGCCACCGTCAACAAGGTGCTGCGCAACGAGCAGCAGGTGACGCCGGGCAGCGCCTTCGTCGACGTGAAGGGCCGGGACGACCAGCCGGTGGAATGGAAGGGGCGCGGATCGATCGGCGGCACCTGGCGCGGCATGAGCGCCACGCTGTTCATGAACTACACCGGATCCTACTATAATTATTCCGCGATCGATCCGGACACCGGCCTGTCGGTCGGCCCGCAGCGCGTGAAGCCCTGGACGACCTTCGACCTCAATCTGGGTTATTCCGGCATGATCTCGGGCGGCTTTCTCAAGAGCTTCCGCGCCTCGCTCAACATCCAGAACCTGACCGACAAGGACCCGCCACTGGTCATAACCTCGAACGGGGCCTTCAATGCGGCCTATTCCAATCCTTATGGCCGCACCTACACCGTGCAGATCACGACCAGCTTCTGACGGTGACGCAAGCTCGCGCCCGCGCATGGCCTTCCGTGCGCAAGCGCCCCTTCCCTATCTCCCGCAGCAGGACGAGCCTCCATGACACGCAGCAAGTTCCTTCTTCCCCTCGCCGCCTGCCTGCTGGCGCTGGGGCCGGTCGCGGCGCGCGCGCAAATGCTCGAAGCGCATGTGCGGGAAGGCGCGCTTACCGGCGCGCGCGAACGGGCCGTTTCCGCCTTTCTCGGCATTCCCTATGCCGCGCCGCCGGTGGGCGCCAATCGCTGGCGCCCCCCCGCGCCGCCTTCCGCATGGTCCGGCGTGCGGCAGGCATCGCAGTTCTCCGCCAGTTGCCAGCAGGCTGTCGGGACTGGCGGTTTCGGCCCCTGGACGCACGAATATGTGGTGAGCGGCGCGGTGAGCGAAGACTGCCTCTACCTCAATGTCTGGACCCCGGCGCAGGCGACCGGGGACAGGCTGCCGGTGCTGGTGTGGATCCATGGGGGCGGCTTCTCCGGCGGATCGGCTTCGGTGCCGATCTATGACGGCGCGAAGCTGGCCGCGCAGGGCATCGTCGTGATCGGCATCAATTACCGGCTCGGCCTCTATGGCTTCATGGCGCACCCGGCCCTCAGTGCCGAAAGCCCTGCCGGCGCTTCGGGCAATTACGGCCTGCTCGACCAGATCGCCGCGCTCAAATGGATCAAGGCCAATGTCGCGGCGTTCGGCGGAGATCCCGACCGGATCACGATCGCCGGGCAGTCGGCGGGCGCGGCGTCGGTCCATCATCTCATCGCCTCGCCGCTCGCTCGCGGCCTGTTCGCGCGTGCGATCGCGCAGAGCGGCTCGGGCATGGGGCTTGCCGTGCCCGACCGGACCACCGCCGAGCAGAGGGGCGTCGCCCTCATGCAGGCGGCGGGCGTGACCGGTATCGCGCAATTGCGGGCGCTCTCCGCCGCCCAGCTTGACGCCGCCCTCGGCAAGATGATGATGGGTGCCAGGCCCGCGGGCGGCCTGCCCTTCGCGCCGATCATCGATGGTCTCGTCCTGCCCGATGCCGACCATGCCGGCGCCAATATCAACGACACGCCGATCCTGACCGGCATGACCGCCGATGAGATGACCGGGCTCGATCCGGCCATCGACCATGCGAGCAGCGCCGATGTCACCGCCCGGATCGAGCGCGATTATGGCGCGCTCGCGCCCGAGGTCCTGAAGCTCTATCCGGCGGTGACCGACGCGCAAGCCAATGCGACGGTCCGTGCACTCGCGCGCGACAGGGGGCTCGCCTCCATGGCTCTCTGGGCCGAGCAGCGGCAGAAGACCAGCCGCAACCCGATCTATGCCTATCTCTGGACGCATTGGGAGCCGGGCCCGGATGCCGCGCGCTATCGGGCCTTCCATTCCTCGGAGATTCCCTATGTGTTCGGCACGCTCGACGCATCACCCGAGCGGCCGTTCACGGACGAGGACCAGCGCCTTTCCGATGAACTGTCGGGTTATTGGGTGAACTGGGTGAAGACCGGCGATCCCAATGGCCCCGGCCTCAGCCAGTGGCCTGTCTTCCAGACCGACGGCGAGGCGATCCTTGAAATCGGCACGCGCACGATGATCCGCCCGATCCTCGCTCCCGAACGGTTGCGGATTTTTCGCGAGCATGTGGCACGGGGCGGAACCCTCGGGCTCTTCTGACGATTGCCGCATCATGTTCGAATGTCTGAAGGATTGGCGTCGCGTCGCCATTCGCGACGACCGATGCCCGACGGCCTTCCTTTCCGCCGTCGCGTTCGCAGCCATCGTCATCTTCCGGTTCTGATCAGCGGGCCCCGATCCTGGAACGCCTTTTGGGCTGATCGGTGCTTCGTTCCGCTGCCATGTCGCCTTCTTCGATATTGACCGCATTCTCCAATATCCGCGCCAGGATCGCATCGGCGGCCCGCGCGTCCACGCCTTCCATGTACCGACTGGAATTTGAAAGGGCTGCGGGGGCGATTTCTGCAAGTATCTCGGCGCCAGGCTGGGCAAGGCCGATCATCTTTGCGCGTGGGCGGTCCGGATCTGTGGATATGTGGATCAGGCCTCGCGCAATCAGGGGGCCTAGCGAACGGCTGATCCAGGCCTTGTCGAGGCGGGTACGCCGGCTCAGTTCACCTATCGTAACTTTCCCTTGATCGGGGAGATTGAGCAGAATCTGGAAATCCGCATTCTTGAGATTGTATCGCTTGCCAAAGAGACGAGCCGTGGATTGACTGACCATTTGCGCGATGCGCGCGATCGTGATTGTCGTCGTACTTCTGATCTGTTCGGCTGGCCCTGGCAAATTGCCGTTCGTTGCTTTGGGACTGCTCATGGGAGGCTTCTCTTCGTCACACCTGCTTTCCGGCGATAATTGCCCGGCTAACCCGTTAAAGCACCTGCCGCAAGCGAGGCGGCACGAATTCCACTCTTGCCGGTGATGTCTTGACAATATACGGCGACCCCCTGCACGTTCACGTCAGGGTCAGATTACGGCGCTCGGGCTTTGCTTCGAAACGAACGGCCCGACCCGCGAACATCAGGAGAGGACATATGGGTTCGTTGAACAGCCCCCCGAGCGCGGCTTCGGAAATTGTGGACATCCGCGACCCTCTGAAGGGCGTTCTGGAGCGTTTCGGACGGCCAGGCCTCTTCGTCGGCGAGACTGATTCGCCATGGATCCCGCGCGGGCCCAATGCCGCCATCCGCAACATGGCGTTCGACGTGCGGAACAATGCCTATGTGAACATCCTCTGGATCAAGGGCCCCGGCGCGATCGGGACACACAAGCATCGCGGGCAGGTCTGGGGCGTGGGGCTGGAAGGCACCTTCCGCTACCTGGAATATGACTGGGTGTGCAAGCCGGGCGATTTCGTCTGGGAGCCGCCGGGGCAGGCCCACACGCTCGTCACGGACGACCCGAACGGCATGAAAACGATCATGTGGATGCAGGGCGCCAACGAATATTACGACCAGAAGGGCGACTGGGTCGAGACGGTGGACGTCTTCTTCTTCATCGACCTCTACGTGAAGCATTGCGAGGCGAATAACCTGCCGATCAACGAAGCGCTCTGGATCTGAATTAATGTCTACGCTGGACCAGTTCGATATTTCGGGGCGCTCCGCGATCGTCACCGGCGGCGCTTCCGGCCTGGGGCTGGCGTTCGTGGAAACGCTGGTGGAGGCAGGATGCCGGGTCACGCTGGTTGATCGCGATGCGGATGCCGCACAGGCCGCTGCTGCGGCATTGAACATCGATCTGGTCCAGCCGGTGCAGGCGGACGTGCGGGATCGGGATGCGCTGCACGCCTTGTTCGATGAGCATGCCGACCGGTGCGACGGACTGGACATCCTGTTCGCCAATGCCGGTATCGGCGGCGGGCCGGGCTTCTGGAACCCGACCGGTCACCGCAACCCCTCGCAGCAGATCGACAATTTCGATCCGGAACATTGGGACAATGTCATTGCCGTCAACCTCACGGGCGTGTTCAACTGCCTGCGCGAAGCCGCGCGGGTGATGAAAGCGGGTGAGCGTGGCGGCACGATCATCGTCACCTCCTCGAATGCGGCTCTGTTCAACCAGCCCTTGGTCGGCATTCCCTATATGGGGGCGAAGGCGGGCGTCGCCCATGTCGTGCGCCACGCCGCACTCGAACTTGCGGCATTCGGTATCCGCGTGAACGCCATCGCACCGGGCTCGTTCGTGACCAACATCGCCGGCGGCTGGCTCAGGGATCCCGACGTGCAGGCGCAATGGGCGCAGATGGTCCCCATGGGGGGCGTGGCGGAGGTGGACCGCATCAAGCCACTGGCGCTCTATCTCGCGTCCGATGCCTCCAGCTATGTGACCGGAACCCAGATTGTCATGGACGGCGGGGTGGCGCTTGGTCAGTCCTTTCCGGTTGCATGATCTCTGGTCCGCCCGGACCGTTCAGCCGGAAGAACACGGACCACTATGTACGGGCCGCCCGCCCGACCTGACCCGAGCGCGCAGGACTTCGCCAGGCTCAAGCCGCTCCAGGGCAAGGGCGCCGTGCGATCCCTTGCAGCCACCTGGCGCCGCATTTGGATCAGGCCTCGACGTTTCGCACCACGGAAATGCGCCAGCGGCTTCAATAATGGCGGCTATTCTTCATCGTAGATGAATCAGCTTCCAGGATGCGGCATTTCCGCTTCCGCGAAGCCATTTCGATCGATCCGGAATATCGGCCTGCTGCCGATATCCGCGTCGAGGACAAACCCGCACTCTCCCCTTGTAGAGACGGCATCGATCGTTCTCCTCCGGGCCTCTTCACTTTGGACAGGGATATGATAGCGCTGTCGTGCCCCATGACGGCGAAGTGCAGATAAAAGAGAAGTCAGTCGATGAAGAAGGCGACCATCAGCGATGTCGCGCGTCTCGCAGGCGTATCGATCAAGAGCGTGTCACGCGTGGTCAATCGCGAAGCGAATGTGCGGACCGGGATGCGTGCGAAGGTGGAGGCGGCCATTGAGGAACTCGGCTACAAGCCAAACCTGGCGGCGCGGTCTCTGGCGGCGGGCCGGTCGCTGAACATCGGCGTGCTGTTCGACAATCCCAGCCCCCATTACACGATGAAAGTGCAGGAAGGCGCCTATGTCGCCTGCCGGGATGCGGGCTATCAGCTCGTCCTCGAACATCTGGAGAGCGCGGCGCAGATCGACGACACGCTGGAGACGATGTTCGTCAACCGGCGTGTCGATGGCGTGGTGGTGACAGCGCCGGCCACGGATCATGAGATTGTCCTGCATGCGCTGGAGCAGCACCGGATACCTTATGTGCGGATCGCGCCCAACCGCTCGCCGGAGCGCTCGCCCGCCATCTTCTCGAACGACAGTCAGGCGATGTCGGAAGTGGTGCAGCTTCTCTGGGGACTGGGGCATCGGCAGTTCGGCTTCGTCTCGGGCCCGGTGGATCATGGCGCGAGCGCATGGCGCAGGGCCGGCTTCTTCAGCGCGCTGGCGGAGCGCGGCATGCGGGCCGATCAGGTGAGCGTGGCCAATGGCGATTTCACTTTCGCCTCGGGCATCGGCGCCGGGCTGCAGCTCCTGCGGCGCCCGGTGCCGCCAACGGCGATCTTCGCGGCGAACGACGATATGGCTGCAGGCGTGTTCGCCGCTGCGGCGCAACTTTCGATCCGCATTCCCGAAGCCCTGTCCGTCGTGGGCTTCGACGACAGCTGGATTGCGAAGAGCGTGTGGCCGGAACTGACGACGATGCGCCAGCCCATCGTCGAAATGGCTCAGGATGCGGTCGAGATTCTGGTTCAGCGCCAAAGATGGGGCCGGCCGACGGTCCGGCACCACAAATGCACTTTTATCGTGCGGGGATCGACCGGTCCCGTGGGCCGATAGATGCGGTCCTGAGGGGCGGGTCAGGTCAGATCATCGCGTCGCCGATCGAAATTGTAACCCCGCCGCGATCGGCATACCGGTCCGTATCCAGCTGTCCCGACATGGCCGGCCGCCGGACGGCGGAATCGTCCAGCCGGGCCCACGACCTGCTCCGGGCATGGCGCCACATGTCTCCAAATCCCGCCCGGCAGGCCCGATATGGACTGCCTTCCCGACGCGTGGCGTCCTCACGCGGCGTCGGGAAGAATATACTGACTGCGCTATCATAACGGATCTAGTTGATGCCTTTGTCGTAACAAATAGCCTCTCGGCCGGGAGGCCGCAGGGCTGGCCTCGGATGGGGCCAGCGGCATCGTCTCTCGCAGGCGAACGTATCCGAGATGACAGCGCGAAGGCATTGGCTCTTCGGACATCGCCGTCTGCGAAGGGGCCTGGTAATATCGATACCACCACGCGGACAAAGGGAAACGCCTCGGCCTGGCCGCTTTCCGAAGATGGGTCCGGTCGCCGGCTGGCTCGCGTAAGCAACCGGCGGGATGCGTCGATTTCACCGCACCAGTTGCGCCAGTTCGAAAACATTCTTGTCTGACGCGGCATTTCAAAGTGTCCGGGCTTCACAAATCATGCGCATGCTGCGGTCGGCGAGGGGAAGGGCAGGAACCCGAGCGGAGAACTGGGCGCCAGGATCGAAAGCTGCATGTGCCAGATCAGACGAACAATCCGGATCCCGCCGCATCTATCCGATGCCCGGCTTCCAGCGATAAGGCAGGCGTGTCGAGGGCGTGGGCGAAGCCGGGCGCCATGTGGCAGTCCGCCGTCGTTCCGTCATTCTGTTGGCCGGCAACGGAAAGGCGTAGCATGCCCCACCTGTCCGACGGGTTTCCTTCGACCGTGACCCGCGGCGCACGGGACCTGGCGATCCGGGGCGTTGTGGCCGGCACGAAGGAGAAGCATTGATGGAAATACCGCCGGCTGCGGCCCATGGTCGCGGGCAGTCACTGCCGCGCGCATCCTGGATCGCATTGGGCCTGCTGCTGGCGGCCTATACATTCAGCTGGGTCGACAGATATATCTTCGCGATCCTGATCGAGCCGATCAGGGTCGATCTCGGGCTTGCCGACTGGCAGATCGGCCTGCTGACCGGATTTGGGTTCACCCTGGCCTATTCTATCGCGGGCTTCCCCCTCGCTCGCTGGGCCGATCGCGGCAGCCGCGGCGGGATCATCTCGCTGGCGATGGGTTGCTGGAGCCTCATCACGGTGCTGTGCGGGTTTGCCACCAATTTCGTGGGCCTGGCGCTGGCCCGCAGCGGTGTCGCGGTCTGCGAGGCCGGCTGCAGCCCCGCCGCGCACTCGCTGATTTCCGATCTGTTCCCCCGCCACCGCCGGGCACTGGCCTTCGCCATCTACGGGCTCGGCATCCCGTTCGGCATCTGGCTCGGCCTCGCCCTCGGCGGGCTGATCAGCCAGGCCCATGGATGGCGCGTCGCGTTCATCGCGCTGGGCGCGCCGGGTCTGATGATGGCCGTGATCTTCCGGGTCGCGCTGCGCGAGCCGCCGCGCGGCCGGTTCGACGCTGTCGATCATGACCAGCACTATCCCTGGCGACAGGCAGTGGCACTGCTCTGGGAGCGCCGCGCCTTCGTCGCGATCGCGCTCGGCCTTTCGCTCCTGTCGTTCAACGGCAGCGGTCTGCAGCTCTGGGCGCCCAGCTACATGCTGCGCGCGGGCGGCACGGATATTGCGGCGATCGGACTGTTCACCGGCACCGCCAACGGCATCGCCGGAACCATGGGTACGCTCCTTGCGGGCTTCACGGCCGATCGCTTCGCGGCCCGCGATCCGCGCTGGTATCCGTGGATCGCAATTGGCTCTGTGCTTGTCATCGCGCCGGCGGAACTGCTGTTCCTCTTCACGACGGGGTGGCAGAGCTACATGTGGTACGCAGTCACCATGTTCGCACTGGCCATCTATACGGCGCCGCTGTTCTCAGCCGGTCAGATGCTCCTGCCGCCGCGTCTGCGCGCGTTCGGTGCCGCGACGATGCTGTTCCTGCTCAACATGATCGGGCAGGGCGCCGGGCCTGCGGCGATCGGCCTGCTGAGCGACTGGCTGCCCGTCGCCAACCCGCATGACGCGCTGCGCGGCGCGATGGCCTGCTCGATGATCAGCCTGGTCCCGGCCGTGGCCTGCCTGACCTATGCGGCGCGGCGCCTGCGAACCGACATCGCCGCCTGATCAGGGGGTGGCGGGTGCATTGTCGCGCACGAACTGCGCGGCCCGCTCCCCGATCATGATCGAGGGCGCATTGGTGTTGCCCGAGACGATTGCCGGCATGATCGATGCATCCGCAACGCGCAGTCCGTCCATGCCGTGTACGCGCAGCGCGGGATCGACGACCGCCATCGGGTCCGTGCCCATGCGGCAGGTGCCGACCGGGTGATAATCGGTCTTGGCGAAGGCGCGGACATAGTTACCGAGATCGGTGTCGCTGACGAGATCGGTGCCGGGAAAGACCTCGCCGCCATGAAGCTTGCGGAAGCTGGGCGCATTCATCACCGCGCGGCCGACGCGCAGCGCGGCGATATTGACCCGCAGATCGTCCGGGTCGGCCAGGAAATTGGTGTCGATGAGGGGATCGCGACGTGGATCGGCGCTGGCGAGGCGCAGTTGCCCGCGGCTACGCGGGCGCAGTGCAGAGCAGAGCACCGTGACGCCATGGCCGTCGATCATCTGATGGGAAGGCAGCATGACCGGCATGAAATGCAGCTGGATGTCCGGCCAATCCTCATTACCGTCCGAACTGGCAAACAGCCCACCCTCACAGGCGTTGCTCGTCACCGCGCCGGACTTGAACAGCAGATATTCCAGGCCGTGCCGGATCGCAGCGAGGCCGCGCTCCTGCCCGGTATAGCTGATCGGCGCATTGATGCGGACGCAGACATAGGCATCGACATGGTCATGGAGATTATGTCCGACGCCGGGCAGGTGGTGCACCGGATCGATACCGAGTGCCGAGAGGTCGTCGGCCGGCCCGATGCCGGAGAGCATGAGAAGCTTGGCTGAGTTGATCGCGCCGGCGCTGAGAATGACTTCGCGCTGCGCCATCAGCCGTTCCGGGCGCGTGGCGCCGTCGCGGAGATATTCGATGCCGACGGCCCGGCCATGCTCGATCAGGACGCGCGTGACCTGGACACGCGTCTCGAGCCGGAGATTGGGGCGGTCCAGCACCGGATAGAGATAGGCATGGGCCGAGCTGCAGCGCTGACCCGCGCGCTGCGTGACCTGGTAGAAGCCGACGCCGGCCTGATGCGCGCCGTTGAAGTCCGGGTTGTGGCGATGGCCCGTTTCCTGTCCCGCGAGGACGAACAGGCGCGTGAGCGGGCTGGGCGAGATCTGGTCGGAGACGCCGAGCGGCCCGCCGGTGCCGTGCCAATCGTCGGCGAAGCGCATATTGTCCTCGGCCTTGCGGAAGAAGGGCAGCACGTCCCTGTAGCCCCATCCTGTGGCGCCGGCATCGGCCCAGCCATCATAATCGCGCGGATTGCCGCGGATATAGACCATGCCGTTCACGGCCGATCCGCCGCCGACCAGCTTGCCTTGCGGGGTGGGGACGTGCCGGCCGCCGCAATGCGCCTGCGCGGTCGTTTCCCATTCCCAGCGGTTGCGGGCATTCTGCAGGCGCGCGAAACCGGCCGGCCAGCGCACGAGTAGGCTGTCATTGCGCTTGCCTGCCTCGAACAGCACGACCGATGCATCCGGATCCTCGCTCAGCCGGCCGGCGAGCGCGCATCCCGCCGAACCGGCGCCGATCACGATATAGGTGGCTTCTGCTGACATCATCCCTCTTTCGCACTTGTTCAGCACATGACGGAGAGCTGAGCACCCCGATGAAGCCGAGCGCAGGAAGGGGGAGGCAGGCTCAGTTCTCCACCAGCACGAACCTGTCCTGTACCGCCTCCGAGACGCTCGTCAGGAAGCCGTTGACCATGCGGGAATTGTTTCCGCTGCGATGGATCACGGCGACATCGACGTCATAAGAGAAGATCTCGGGCAGGATCGGTCGCAGTTCCCGGCCGATGGGGCTGCTGGCAACGAAGCGGTCCGGCAGGAAACCGACATAATGGCCGCTCGCCACCATCATTGCGATCAGATCAAGCGTGTCCCCCACCGCCGTGCGGCGCAGGATGCCGTCGATCCCCATTTTCTTCATGCCCCGCGCGAACGGGTAGCCCGCGTAATTCACCGTCTCCAAGTCCGTCTGGGTGATATGTCCCCCTTTTTCCCGCCACAAAGGATGCCGGATGCTGCAATAAATGTTACTCCCTTCCGTAAGCAGGGAGCGATAGACGAGCTGGTCCATCTTCCGCCTGACGAAGATGATGCCGATATCGAGCTTGCCGTCGATCACGTCCTGCTCGACGAGATTGGATGTCTTGGTGGTCATATCGACCTGGACGTTTGGGAACACGTCCTTGTAGATGTCCAGGATCCGCGGCATGTGCTCGCGCGGCATGGACAGCGTGCTGCAGGTGCCAACGCGGACGATCCCGCCCGGATTCCCCGGAATGCCGCGCAGCATCTCCTCGAAATTGCCCAGGTCCTCGAACATCCTGAGGCTGGCTTCATAGACCAGCTCGCCCTCGGGCGTGACGCTGAAGCCGCGCCGCCCGCGTTCGCACAGGCGCACGCCGGTGCGTATCTCCAGATCCTTGATGTAGCGGCTGATCGAGGGAAGGCCGATCTGCAGCTCGGACTCGGCCGCGACGAAGCTCCCGTTCCGTACGATAGTCACGAAAATCCGCAAGAGGCGCAGATCATTATCGTTGATCTTGCCGGTGAAGCCTCTGATGTTCAAATCCATACGACCTCCGGGCTGATCCTTGCCTCATCACAATTCCGATCGCCCGGACGCCAGAATTCCGTTTCTTGCCGAACTTTGCAAGTGTCCCGCCTGCGCCCCTGATGATGAAATCCGGCGGAGGCGCGGTGGCGTTTCTCAAATTTTCCATGAATATCGTCAATTTACGCCGATCCGGACCGGCTGCGGTCGTTGAAAATGAGTATTTGCCGAAAAAGGCAAGTTAGGTTGCGCAGCAGATAATTTTGATTGCGCTGTCGATCGTGTGGAAAGGGAATGAGCCAATATCGGACCAAGTAAAGGGAGCTGCCCGCATGACGACCCGGGAAGAAAATATCCGCCTGACGCATGTAGGCAAGGGTACGCCGATGGGCTCGATGATGCGGCGCTACTGGACACCGGCCTGCCTCGCCTCGGAATTGGTGGCGGGCGGCGCGCCGGTGCGGATCGCGCTGCTGGGCGAAAAGCTTGTCGGGTTTCGCAGTCCCGACGGCTCGGTCGGCATCTTCGACCATGCCTGTCCGCACCGCTGCGCCTCCCTGTTCCTCGGGCGCAACGAGGAAGGCGGGCTGCGGTGCGTCTATCATGGCTGGAAGTTCGATACGTCCGGGAAATGCGTCGATACCCCCAATGTGCCGGCGGAATATCGGGTATCCGAGAAGGTGCGTGCCCGCGCTTATCCGACGCTGGAACTGGGCGGCGTGATCTGGGCCTATCTGGGCGAGGGCGATCCGCCGCCGCCGCCGGCGATCGAGGCGCTGCTGCTTCCGGCCGACCAGGTCCGCGTGAGCGCCAGTTTTCGCCGGTGCAACTGGCTGCAGGCACTGGAAGGCGAGATCGACACCTCGCATTTCGGCTTCCTGCACGGTGGCGGCATCGATCCCGATCAGGTTGATCCGGAGAATATTCACAGCCTGTCGATCACGGACCGCGCCCCGCGCTACCATGTCACCGAGACGGACTGGGGCACGATGTATGCGGCCTATCGCGCCGCGCCGGAAAACCAGATCTACTGGCGCGTCGCGCACTATCTGCCGCCTTTCTGGACGATGTTCCCCGATGGCGACTTCGCTCACAACATCGTCGCCAATGCGGCGGTGCCGATGGATGACGAGCACTCGATGGTTTTCCTGTGGATTCACACCGGACGGACCACGGGTGTTCGCGCGCTCAAGGATGGCACGCCCATTGTGGGCCTGCACAAGGATGAGGATTATCTGCCCAACGGCACCGGCTGGTTCGAGCGCTGGCGCAGCGTCGCGCAGCCGGACAATGACTGGCTCATGGACCGCGCGGTGCAGGCGAGCGAGAGCTATACCGGCATGATTGGCGTCCAGCTGCAGGACCAGGCCGTCGTGGAGAGCATGGGCGCGATCGTCGATCGTACGCTGGAGTTCCTGACGCCGAGCGATCGCATGGTCGCGACCACGCGGCGGTGCATCCTGCGCCTTCTCGCCCAGATGGAGGACGAGGCGGCATCCCCGCCCGGCGTGCTCGATCCGGAAGTGTCGCAGGGTGCGCGCAGCGGCGCCTATCTGGCGCCTGCCGAACAGGGTTGGCTCGAGGCCTATCGCGACCAGCTCGACAAGGCCGACGACCCCACCGGTGTGATCGCCGCGCGGCGCGAGGCGGCGGTGGAATGAAAGGGTGCCGCAATCTCCCTAAAGTGAGATTGCGCGTTTCCGCTCATTCTCCAGACTGCGCCGGCCAGACAAGCGAAAGGCGGACGATATGGGGCTCAATCATTATTCGAAGGATGTTGGCGCGGACGAACTGATCCATGCGATCGAGACGGACGGCTATGCGATCGTGGACGAACTGGCCGCGCCCGAGGTCATGGACGCGATCACTGCCGAGATGGGCGAGCATATCGACGGCACGGCCTACGGCCATGACAATTATCTCGGCAAGAAGACCAAGCGCACGGGCGCGCTGATCGCACGCTCGCCCGCGTCGCATGCCTTGCTGCAGCATCCGCTTGTGATGGCGGCCTGCGCTGGCGTCATGAAGAAGGCCAGCCGCTTCCAGCTCCAGCTCACGCAGATCATCAGCGTCTATCCGGGCTCGCCTGCGCAGAAGCTGCATCAGGACGAGACGATCTGGGACTTCTTTCCCTTCCCGCTGGATTATCAGCCGCAGTGCAGCCTGCTCTGGGCAATGACCGACTATACGGACGAGAATGGCGCGACGCGAGTGGTGCCCAATTCGCAGGACCAGAAGGGACGTCGTTACAGCCTTGAGGAGAGCCTGCCCGCCGAGATGAAGCGGGGGTCGGCGCTGTTCTACACCGGCAAGATCTTCCATGGCGCCGGCGCCAACCGGTCGAACGGCGTGCGCAGGGCGCTCAATGCCACCTATTGCGCCGGCTGGCTGCGGCAGGAAGAGAACCAGTATCTGACGACCCCCATCGAGGTCGCGCGGACGCTGCCGGACGATCTGCTGAAGCTGATGGGCTATCAGATGGGCTGCCTGGGAATGGGCTATGTGCGCGATTTCGAGGATCCGCTCGTCACTGTGCGCGATCCCTCGACCGTCGCGCCGCTCGGTATCGCGCTGCTTCAGGAGACGGCCGCCGGCGGCAATGCCGCGGTCGCCGCCTTCCTCAGCGATATCGATGAATGATCAGTTGAGCTGAAGATAGGCTAGCCGCGCGGCGAGCGCCGTGCGGCTGGCCACGCCCATCTTGTCGAAGATGCGCTTCATGTAGAATTTGGTGGTGGCGAGGGTCAGGCCGAGCTGCCCGGCAATGTCCTGATTGGCGGCACCGGCCGCCACTAGCGCGCAGATCTCGGTTTCGCGCCGGGTGAGACCGGCACCCATGCGCAGGGTCGTGTGCAGCCTTTCCCGCGTCACGCGCTCATGGGATCGCAAGGTGAAGCTGAGGTAGCGGTGCGCCGCGACCAACTGGCCGGTGTCGCACGGCAGCGTCGGATCGCCGGCGAGGCCGATCAGGCTGATGCCGCCGAAGGCCCGTCGCATGGGGCCCTCATCCGTCCAGAACAGGAAATCGAGATTGCCGGTGACGCCGAAGCCCTTGAGGAAGTCGCTGTAGCGCAGCCAGTCGCCCGGGGGGATCGCCCTGGCTTCCTCTCCCAACTCGGCGACGCACTTCTCCGCGCGGACCAGTCGCGACGCGAGCAGGGGATCGAGCGACCACATGTCCTGCCGATAGGCATCAGTGAGGCCGGCGGGCAGATCGACGACAGACTCGTTGATCGTCTCCAGCCCGGGCAAGATCCAGTAGAATATCGCCCCGCGCATGCCGAAGGACTGGCGCAGGAAGTCCAGCGTCTCCGAAACGAGCCGGCGGGAATGTGGAGAGGTTGCCGGCATGCCTGGTCAGGCCTGCTGCTGGCGGAAGGACGACGCCGCGACCAGCAGCGCCATGAGGCCGGCCAGTCCCGCCACCTGCGTCGTCATGATGGCGGCGCCGAGCCCGCCCGCGGGACCAGTGCCGCCGATAAGGTCGCTGAGCCAGCCGGTGATGAACGTGCCGAGGCCCGTTCCCAGCACGTTGAGCACGAACAGCATCATGGCCATGCCGAACGCCCGCAGGCGCGGCGGGAGCAATGTCTGGCTGGCAGCGAACAGCGGTGCGGAATAGCCCGAGACACACAGCTCGATGAGGAAATAGCAGGCATAGGCGCCAGTCTTGGGCATAAGAAAGAACAGCAGGATCGTCGGCCCGGCGCAGGCCGCACAGATCATCGGCAGCCAGAGATACCAGCGCAGGTCCCACCGGGCGAGGCGATCCGACAGGATGCCGAAGACAAGGGCGCCGAAAATGCCGGTGAGGCCCTGGAACAGGCCGCTGACCGAGCCGACTTCCGTTGCGCTGAGACCGTGGGCGCGGATGAGATAGGTAGGAATCCAGTTCTCGAAGGCCGAAGCCGCGAAGGACAGGAAGCCGAAGCCGAGCGCGATGCCCAGGAAGGCGCGATGGCTGAGCAGGAAAGCGAGCGCCTCGCGCGGCGAATAATTGCGCAGGGCATCTGCCTGCCCGGCCTCGAAACACCCGCGCGCGGGTTCGCGTACCAGGGCGAAGAGCAGGAAGGCGAAGAGCGCTCCGGGCAGGCCAAGGACCAGGAAGGCGTTGCGCCAGCCGAAACTGTCGGCGGCGAGGCCGCCGAGCGTGAGGCCCGCCCATGTCCCGATCGAGATGCCGAGCGAATAGACGGCAATCGCCGTGCCGCGCCGTCTTGCCGGGAAGATGTCCGCGATCACCGAATAGGCCGCCGGCGAACAGCCCGCCGACGAGATGGCGATCCCGAATCGCGCCAGCGCCAGTCCGGTGAAGGAGCCGACCATGCCGATCGTCGCCGTCAGCAGGCTCCATATGCCGAGCGCGGTCGAGATGATGGAGATGCGGGAGCCGCGATCGGCCAGCCGGGCGATCGGGAAGCCGGAGATCGCATAGAGCAGGGAGGCGCCAAAGCCGGTCAGCAGGCCGATCTCGGTGTTGGAGACGTTGAGGTCGCGGCTGATCGGGTCGATCAGGATGATCAGCAGGAAACGATCCATCCAGCTGAAGCTGTAGACCAGCATGAGCAGCAGCAGAATCGGCCACGCCATGCGTGATACATTTGCGGGCGAGGGCGTATCGCCTTCCCCGATCATCGTCGTCCTCATCCGGCCATGACTGCACGGCCTGTGCGTCGCTTCAATAGCATCGGGGGAAACCTTTGTTGCGCCAGTGAGCATGTGGCGAGCCATGCGCGGTTCGTGTCGCGGTGGTCCTTAGTTGGCGCTCCGGGCAACTAACATTGCGGAGGCCGGCATTTCCCGTCGTTGGCGAAACGTCTCAAACATTGGCCGGAAATGTCGGTTGGACCCACGGCATCTCGCAAGAACAGGGCGCTGCGGGATCCCCCGTGACGGCGGGAGCCATGCAGCCGGCTGTCGAGTTTATACGGCCTGATTCTACGGTTCGCAAAGTTTTGTATCTGGTGAGCGAGGCGCTGCCTTTCCCCCGATTGCTTGCGGACCGACAAAAGTTTCCGGTGAAGGATGAGTAAGACGAATGCCGTCGCTATTTTCGAGACCACTGGACCAAGAACTGAACCTGGCTGATCCGTCGGCGCCAATCAATCTGTCCATTCCGCCCGTCCAGCGCGCGCATGCGCGTTCCGACATCCCGAGATGGTCGGGCTATGCACCCACGCCGCTCGTCAGCCTGAAGGGGCTGGCGCGCTCGCTGGGCGTGGGCAAGGTGCTGGCGAAGAACGAGGCGGGCCGGTTTGGGCTGGGCTCGTTCAAGGCGCTCGGCGGCGCTTTCGCGGTGGCGCGGGCAACGGCCGGTCTCGCGCCCGATGCGTTGGCGAGCGCGACGTTCGTCACGGCCTCGGACGGAAATCACGGCCTGTCTGTCGCTTGGGGCGCGAAGCGCCTGGGCTGCCGGTGCAAGATCTACTTGCATGAGAATGTGGCGGAATCCCGCGCCGGCCTCATCCGCGCACAAGGTGCTGAGGTCGTTCGCGTCGCCGGCAATTATGATGATTCGACGCATCGGGCCAGCGCCGATGCGGCCGCCAATGGCTGGCTGCTGATGTCCGATACCGCGATCAGCGAAACCGACGAGGCGCCCGGCGTCGTCATGGCCGGCTATACGGTGATGATGGACGAGATCATCGCGCAATTGGCCGCCGAGACCATGCGGCCGACGCATGTCTTCATCCAGGGTGGTTGCGGCGGTCTAGCCGCGGCCGCCTTCGGTGCGCTTTTCGAGGCCTGGGGCGCGGTGGCGCGTTTCGTCATGGTCGAGCCCGACAAGGCTGACTGCCTCTATCAGTCCGCGAGGGCCGGCAAGCCGGTCCGCATCCAGGGCGATCTGGATACGGTGATGGGCGGCCTTTCCGTCGGCGAGGTGTCGCTGACGGCCTGGAAGACGATCGAGCGTATCGTCGGGGATTATCTCATCATTGCCGACGAGGCGGCAGTGCGGACGATGACCGACCTGGGCGAAGGTCGCCTTGGTGACGCTCCGCTGGCGGTGGGCGATGCCGGCGCAGCCGGGCTGGCGGGCTTCATCGAGGCGGCGACGGATGGTGCCATCCGCGACGCGCTGGGCCTCGACGAGCGGTCCGTCGTGCTGACCATCATCACCGAGGGCGCGGTCGACGAAGCGGGCTATCGGGCACTTACCGGCCTCGATCCGCGCCGGGTCGGGGAGCGTGCCGCATGAGCTGGACCATCGGTGTCGACGTTGGCGGCACTTTCACCGATTTCACGGCCCGTCACGACGAGACCGGCCACGCCTTCGTCCACAAGCGGCCGTCCACGCCATCCAACCCGGCCGAGGCCATTCTCGGCGGCCTGGGCGAACTGTGCAAGGCCAGCGGCATCCCGCAGGGCGAGATTGCCCGGCTCTGTCATGGCACCACGGTCGCGACGAACGCGCTCATCCAGAGCAAGGGCGGCAAGGTCGCGCTGATCGTCACGAAGGGGTTCCGGGATCTGCTGGAGATCGGACGGCAGGTGCGCCCGCTCATCTATGATTTCCAGGTCGATCATCCCCCCGCGCTGGTGCCGCGCCCCCGCCGCTTCGAGGCGAACGAGCGCGTCACCAGCGAAGGTGAGGTGCTGACCGTCCTCGACGATGCGGAGATCGCCCGTCTGATCGAGGATGTGCGCGCGGCCGATGTCGATGCGGTCGCTGTCTGCCTGCTCTTCTCCTTCGCGCGGCCGGACCATGAGCAGCGCATCGGCGCTGCGCTGCGCGCGGCCTTTCCGGGCCTCTATGTCTCGCTCTCGCATGAGGTGCAGCCGGAGTTCCGCGAATATGAGCGGCTCTCGACGAGCGTGCTCAACGCCTATCTCCAGCCGGTCATGGCCGACTATCTGACCATGCTCGAGACGCATCTGCACGATGTGGCGGAGCGGGCGCGGCTCGGCGTCAACCAGTCGTCCGGAGGCCTGATCTCGGTCGATCGCGCGCGTCTCTTCCCGATCCGGACGGCGCTGTCCGGCCCGGCGGCGGGCATTTCCGGTGCGATCGACATTGCGCGCCGGGCCAGCGAGCCGGACGTCATCACACTTGACATGGGCGGCACCTCGGCCGATGTCGCGCTCATCCGCGACTATGCAGCGGACATGACGCGCGACCGCTGGATCGAGGGCTATCCGGTCCGCCTGTCCGCCATCGACATCCATGCGGTGGGCGCGGGCGGCGGCTCGATCGCCTGGCGCGATATCGACGGGCTGCTCAAGGTGGGGCCCCAGAGCGCGGGCGCGGTGCCGGGGCCGGCCTGCTATCGGCGCGGCGGTATGCTCCCCACGGTGAGCGACGCCAATCTGGTGCTCGGGCGCCTGCCGGCGACCGGTCTTCTCAAGGGCAGCATGGCGCTCGACGTGGATGCCGCGCACCGCGTCATCGGCGAACTGGCGCGGGAGATCGGCCTGTCGGCCGAGCATAGCGCGCTCGGCGTGATCGAGATCGTCGTGGCGAATATGGCGCAGGCGGTGCGCAAGATTTCGGTCGAGCGCGGCTTTGATCCGCGCGAATTCACGCTCATGCCGTTCGGCGGGGCGGGGCCGCTGCACGCTTCCGCGGTCGCGCGCGCGCTCGGCATGCGCAGGATCCTCGTGCCGCCCAATCCGGGCCTGCTCTGCGCACAGGGCCTGCTCGCCTCGGACGATCGCGAGAATCTGGTGCAGCCCATGCCGATGCCGCTCGCGGATACGCGGTTCGACGCCGGCTTCGCGGCGGCGCGCGACCTGCTCTGCGCGCAGGCACGGGACTGGTTCGCCGCCGAGGCGGTGGAGCCGGGCCGTCAGGCCGTCGAGGCGATGATCGACCTGCGTTATGTAGGGCAGAATTTCGAGCTTTCCGTTCCGCTCGATCCGGCTGCGGATGCTCCCGTCGACATTGCTGGGCTGGCGGAAGCCTTCCATGCCACGCATGATCGGACCTACGGCTTCCACAACGCCGACGCACCGATCGAAGTGATCTGCGTCCGCATGGTCGCGATCGCGCGCAACCGGCACACGGCGCCTGAGGTCGAAGCACCGAAGCCTTCTCGGGCCGTTCCGGCCGGCGAGAGACGTGTGCTGTTCGAACGCGACATGTCAGTCACGGCGGCTGTGTTCGAGCGTGAAAAGCTGCACCCAGGCGACTGGTTCGCGGGGCCTGCCATCGTCGACCAGCTCGATACCACCATCGTCATCTATCCGGGCGATCGCGCCCATGTCGATGCGGTCTTCAACCTGGTTATCGAGGTCAGCCGATGAACATGCCCTCCACCTCCGTAGTGACCACGCCCGATGCCGGCGACCTGGATGCGGTCACGCTGGAAATCCTGCTCAACGCGCTGCGCTCGGTGGCGGACGAGACGTACATCTCGCTGATGCGCTCGGCCTATTCGACCAACATCAAGGAGCGAAACGACCATTCGACAGCGGTGATCGACCCGAAGGGGCGGCTCATCGCGCTCTGTGAGGCCGCGCAGCCGATCCATCTCTCCTCCATGCTCGGCCTTACAACGCACCTGCTGCAGCGTTACGATCTCTCGGACTTCAAGCCCGGCGATATCTTCGTCGGCAATGATCCGTTCGTGGCAGGCGGATCGCACCTGCCGGACATCAACATGTCGATGCCGATCTTCCTGGGTGACCGGATGCTGGGCTTCATGTGCAACATCGCGCATCATGCCGATATCGGCGGCATGTCGCCGGGCTCGATGTCCGGCGGCACGGAAATCTATCAGGAAGGACTGCGCATCCCGCCGGTCCGCCTGTTCGATGGCGGCGAGCTCTGCGCGGACATGATGGAGCTGATCCTGCTCAATGTCCGTGTGCCGGAGGAGCGCCGGGGCGACTATAATGCCCAGGTCGCGGCGTGCCGTCTGGGCGGACGGCGCGTGACCGAGCTTGCCGAGGCGAAAGGCGCCGACGCGCTGGTGCGCGCTTATGACGAGATCGTCGAGCGCACCTTTGCGCGCGTCACGGCCGCGGCGGGCAAGGTGCCGGCGGGCGTCTATCGCTTTACCGATCGTATGGACGACGATGGCAAGGGCGCATTCGACATGCCGCTCGCTGTCACCGTGACGGTCGGCGATCCGGCGACGCAGGGCCGCGTGGTGTTCGACTTCACCGGCACCTCTCCGGCCGTGCGCGGCAACATCAACTGCCCCTATTATGCCACCCAGTCGTCGGTCGCCTATGTGTTCCGCGCGATGGTCGATCCGGCCTGTCCGATCAACCAGGGCATGCTCGATGCGATGGATGTGGTCGCTCCCGAAGGCTGCCTGGTGAATGCGGCATTCCCCTCGGCCGTGGCCGGCCGTGCCAACACCTGCCAGCGTATCATCGATACGGTGATCGGCGCACTGGCCGACGCGATGCCCGGGCGGGCTGTCGGTGCGGCCAATGGCGCGAACACGATGGCCGTGCTGTCCGGCCGCGGCGAGGACGGCAAGCGCTACGTCTATCTGGAGACGGTAGGCGGCGGCTTCGGCGGCCGCGCCGCGAAGGATGGCAAGGACGGCGTGCAGGTCCACCTCATCAACACCTCGAACCTGCCGGTGGAAGCGATCGAGACCGAATATCCGCTGATTGTCGAGGCATATGAATTCATCCCGGATTCGGGCGGGGCGGGCAGATATCGCGGTGGCCTTGGCCTGCGGCGCGTGCTGCGGCCGCGTGGACATGTCGCGCAGTTCTCGGGGCAGGGCGAGCGTTTTCGCAATGCGCCCTGGGGCGTGTTCGGCGGCAAGCCGGGGGGGACGGGGCGTTTCCTCATCCGGCGCGCAAATGGCGTCGAGGAAGAACTGCCGACGAAGCCCGCTTTCGTCGAGGTCCGGCCGGATGAGGCCCTGATCGTCGAGACGGCCGGTGCCGGCGGCTATGGCGATCCGGCGGAACGGGCGTCTGAAGCGATTGCCGACGACCTGGCGTCCGCCAAGTTTTCACCAGCCTATGTCGCGGTCAATTATCCGGAGTATCCAGGAGGGGAAAGCTTTTGAAGGCAGAGGAAAATGAGCTTCTGACGAGGGTCGGACCCGGCACCGCCATGGGCAATCTCATGCGCGAATACTGGTTGCCGGCATGTCTGGCTTCGGAACTTGAGGCCGGTGGCTCGCCGGTGCGCCTCATGCTGCTGGGTGAGAAGCTGGTCGCCTTCCGGACTCCGGAAGGCGAGGTGGGCATCATGGACCATGCCTGCCCGCATCGCTGCGCGTCTCTTTTCTATGGGCGCAACGAGTCCGGCGGGCTGCGGTGCGTCTATCATGGCTGGAAATTCGCGCCCGACGGCCAGTGTCTCGAGCAGCCGAACGTACCGGAGGCGAACAGCTTCGCGCACCGCCTCAAGGCGCCGGCCTATCCCTGTATCGAGCGGAACGGCATCGTGTGGACCTATATGGGCAAACGGGAAACGCCGCCGCCGCTCACGGCGATCGAGGCGACGCTTGTGCCCCAGAGCGAGATCCGCCTCAGCTGCTCCCTGCGGAACTGCAACTATCTCCAGGTTCTGGAAGGCGAGATCGATACCTCGCATTTCGGGTTCCTGCATGGCGGATCGGTCGATGCTGCCGATCTCGACCCAAAGGACATCAACAGCTATTCCCTGCTCGACCGGACACCGCGCTATCATGTCGCGGAGACCGGCGCGGGCAGCATGTATGCGTCCTACCGTCCGGCCCCGAATGGACAACTCTATTACAGAGTCGCCCACTATCTCTTCCCTTTCTACACCCAGTTCCCGGATGGCGTCTTCAACCGCAACATCGTGCTTGATGCCGCGGTGCCGATGGACGACGAGCATACGATGATCTTCACCTGGATGTTCCGCGACCGCGAGGCCGGCGTGCGGAAGCTCAAGGATGGATCCGCCATACCGGGCCTGGAACGGAACGAGGACTATCAGCCCAACGGGACCGGCTGGTTCGAGCGCTGGCGCACCGTCGCGAACGGTCAGAATGACTATCTCATCGATCGCGACGCTCAGGCCCGCCGGAGCTATTCGGGCGTCACGGGCGTCCAACTGCAGGACCAGGTGGTGGTCGAGAGCATGGGTGGCATCGTCGACCGCGCCAAGGAGAACCTCTCCGTGTCCGATCATATGATCGTGGCGACCCGGCGGCGCATTCTGCGTGCGCTCGCGGCGCATGACGAAGGGATGCGCCCGCCCGGTGTCGAGGAAACGCAGATGTTCCAGCAATCCCGCTCGGGCGCCTTCATGGCCGACAGCGCGACCGACTGGCGCGAGGCCTATGCGGAGCAGATCGCGTCGGCCGACAATCCCACCGGGGTTCTCCATTTCAACAAGGCATTCGTACGATGAAGCGACTGGACGGCAAGCGAATCCTCTTCATAGGGGGCATTACCAATATCGGAGCCGCGGCCGTGCACGCGATCGTCGAGGCGGGCGGCCGCGTCGCCGTCGCCGACATCGACGCGACTGTCGGAATCCGGAGTGTGCTGCCCCACGGCGATGCGGCGCGTTTCTTCCCGGTCGATGTGATCAGTGAGGACAGCGTGGCGGCACTGGTCGAAGCGGCCGTGGCCTGGCTCGGCGGGCTCGACGGGCTTTGCCAGAATGCGGGTTATCTGCGGGCCGGGCCGGTCGAGGATTTCCCGGTCGAGACATGGGACATGGTCTATGCCGTGAATGTCCGTGCGCAGTTCCTGGCCGTCAAATATGCGGTGCCGCATCTCAAGGCGGCCGGAAAGGGCTCGATCGTCAACATGTCTTCGCTCGCCGGCAAATGGGGCGGGCCGGGCCGGGCCGCCTATTCCTCGGCCAAGGCAGCGGTGATCGGCATGGGCCATTCGCTGGCACGGGAGCTCGCGCCGTTCGACATCCGCGTCAACACGCTCTGCCCGGGCTGGATCGACACGCCGTTCAACCGGCCCGCCATTGACTATATCGGCGGTGACGAGGCGGTGGACAGCATGGTCGCCGCGACCGTGCCCATGGGACGTCAGGGCACGCCGGACGAGATTGCGCCCATGTACGTCTACCTGCTTTCCGACGAGAGCAGCTATGTGACTGCCCAATCGCTCATCATCGACGGGGGCTCATACAGCTGATGCGGGATTTCCAGACATCCGGTCGCTCCGCCGCGATCAGCGCGAATGGTATGATTGCGACCTCCCATCCCGATGCGGCGCGGGTTGGTCTGGAAATCCTGCAGCAAGGCGGCTCGGCGGCCGACGCCGCGCTGGCGGCTTCGGTGGTGATGGCGGTCGCCGAGCCGCAAAATGCCGGGCTTGGCGGGGATAGCTTCTATCTCCATTGCGATGCCGCGGGGGAACTCAGCGGCTATAATGGCTCCGGGCGTACCCCCATGGCGCTGGATGCCGAGGCCGTCGGTCAGGTCAGGCAGGAAAGCGTGCATTCGGTGACCGTGCCCGGCGCCGTGGACGCGCTGCTGCGTCTGCATGGCGATCATTGCCTTTTGCCGCTCGATCAGTTGCTGGCGCCAGCCATTGCGATGGCGCGGCATGGCTGGCTCGTGCAGCCGCGCGTCGCCTGGGACTGGCAATTCGGCAAGGCGCGGCTCGCGCAGAGTCCGACCGGGGGGGCCTATTGGGCGCGCGATGTCCGGCCGGGTACGCGCATTTCCAATCCCGCGCTGGCCGCCACGCTGGAGGGGATCGCCGCGAATGGCCGGAATGGCTTCTACGCCGGCGAGACTGCAGATCATATCGTCCGGACGCTGCGCACACTGGGTGGCTATCACCAGCTCGACGATTTCGCCCTGCATCGGGGCGAGGCGGTGACGCCGATCCGCACCGCCTACAGAGGCCTCGACATTCTGGAATGCCCGCCCAACGGCCAGGGCATCACCGTGCTCATCATGCTCAACATCCTGAGCGAGATCGATATGGCGGCGGTCTGGCGCGATCCGGCAGCCTATATCCACCTCCTCGCGCAGGTCAGCCAGCTCGGCTATGAGGACCGCGACCATTGGGTGTGCGATCCGGACTTTTCGGACGTTCCCGTCGAAGCCCTGCTGTCGCCCGGCCATGCCGATCGGCTCCGCGACCAACTCGATCCGGAGCGCACCCCGGCCATGCCGGCAGTGCGCCTGCCCGAGCACAAGGATACGGTCTATCTCGCTTGCGTCGATCGTGACGGCAACACCATCTCCTTCATCAACTCGATCTTCACCGATTTCGGCAGCACCATCTATGATGAGGCCTCGGGCATCTTGCTGCACAATCGCGGCGCGACCTTCTCCGATGCGCCGGGCTCAGCCAATGCGCTCGCGCCGGGGAAGCGGCCGATGCACACGATCATCCCCGGCCTCGCGATGCGCGATGGGCGGCCGGTCATGCCGTTCGGCGTCATGGGCGGCCATTATCAGGCGACGGGTCAGGTCAACCTTCTCTCGGCCATGCTCGATGCGGACCTCGATCCGCAGCAGGCCGTCGAACTCCCCCGTCATTTCGCCTTTGCCGGCAAGCTTGAGCTGGAACGTGGTATTTCCGGGGAGATCGCCGCATCCCTTGCCGGCAAGGGGCATGAGATCGTCCGTTCGGCGCGGCCCATGGGCGGCGGCCAGGCGATCTGGATCGATCATGAGCGCGGCGTGCTGACCGGCGGCTCTGACCCGCGAAAGGACGGCTGTGCACTGGGCCATTAGATTGGTGACGGGTGCCCTCGTCGCGCCCGCCCTGACAGTTCAAGCCCATGCGCAGGTTGATCGCTGGAGCGGCGATGGCGGCATGCCGCCTTTCTATGGCTGGACGCGGGACCTTCCGTCACAGCCCGGGAGGATGTTGCGGACCGAGACCGCGCCGGCCGAAGTCTCGCTCCTGGAGGCAGGGCGCGCGGAACGGATCCTTTATAGCTCGACCGACTGGCGCGATGCCTCGCATCGCATCACCGTCTCGGGCATAATCTTCTTCCCGAAGGGCGAGGCGCCGGCCCACGGCTGGCCGCTCATCGCCTGGGCGCACGGCACGACCGGGGTCGCTGATGTCTGCGCACCCTCCTTCATGGCACGCTCGCCGCGAGACGCCGCTTTCTTCGCGCATTGGCTGAAGGCTGGATATGCGATCGTGGCGACGGACTATCAGGGTCTCGGGACGCCCGGCGTGCACCCCTATCTGCACTATGATTCCGAAGGGATCGGCGTGCTCGACAGCATCCGCGCGGTCCTTGCCCATTATCCCGAGCTTTCGAAAGACAGGATCGTGACCATGGGCCAGTCGCAGGGCGGCGAAGGCGCGATTGCCGCAGCCTATCTCGCGCCGCGCTATGCGCCGGAGCTGAAGCTGAAAGGCGCTGTCGCGACCGGCCTCGTCGCCCACACGATGTCGATCGGCAAAGCGGCCCAGGAGCCGGTGCCCAGCCTCTATGTCGACGACGGCGACTATGGAAACTCGGCCTTCGAGGCGCTCTGGTTCCTGGGCACGCTGCGCTCCGCCGATCCGGAGGGCATTGATCCGGAGGATTATGTCTCGGATGAAGGTCGCGCGCTGATGCTGCAGGCGCAGACGTCATGCATGGGCGGCTTGCGCCGATATGCGACCGACAAGAAACTGCTGCGTTCACGGATCTACCGGAATTCCGTCGATGCGCTGGAGCAGGCGGCCGAAATGTCGACTCCCTTCCCGGATGTCGCGATCGGCATTCCGGTCTTCACCGGCACGGGACTGGCCGATAGCGCTGCCCAATCGGTGAAGCAATATAATTTCATCTCCGCCATGTGCGCCGCGGGTACGCGAGTGGAATGGCATTATTATCCGCATGCGACGCATAATTCCGCCGTTGAGCGATCGTTGGCCGATTCACCTTCCTTCATCGCGCGAGTGATGCGCGGTGATGCCGTGCCGGGCAATTGCGCGGCGCTCGTGCCGCCGGGACCTTTGCAGGATCCGGAATGAGCTGAGCCGTACGCTGCTCCAGCTTCGTCAGGAGCACCGCATGGCACGATCATGGGCGGACGCGCCTAACCGCGCGCCATGAACGTGCGCCAGTTGCCCAGCGCCGTGATTTCTTCCGCGCCGTCGAGCGCGCGGGGCTCGGCCACGAAACCCTTGACCATCTCGCCTGATGCCAATGTCACCGATCCGATTGCCAGCGGCGGTGGCACATCGGCGACGAAACTGCCGAAAGCGGCAAGGTCCATCTCGTAGATCTCGACGTCGATCGCCGCGCCGCCTTGCCGGTCACGGACCAGCGCGGGCTTGGGCGGCACGGAGTCGGCGATGGCATAGAGCCGGTAGGTCGAAGCCGTGCGCGTGGCTTCCACGAAGCGCGCGTCGCGCGAGGTCAGCTGCCAGTGCAACGGCATGCCTTCCAGATGCGCGCCGACGACGCAGAGTTTGACCGTTTCCATCATGCCTCCAAGGTCAGGTGGTGGGGGTGGGGGCAGCGCCGCCGCGCCGAGATAGGCCGATCCCGCCGCCATGAGCGCGCGGTCGGCATCGGCCGGGCCGATGAGCGTGATGCCGAAGCCGGTCGCATTCTGGCGAAAGCCCGCGGGCAGCGCGATCGCGCTCATGTCCAGCAGGTTCACGAAATTGGTGTAGAGACCAAGGGCGCTGTTGAGGCGCACGGGCTCGGCGCGCATCTCCGCGATCCGGTAAATGGTCGGCGCGGTGGGAAAAGCGAGCAGGTCGACCTCGTCCCACATGCGCCGGGCCTCGCGCTCCAGCTCCTTGCGCCGATATTCGCCCCGGAACAGCGCGAGGGCGGAGATATTCCGCCCCACCTCCGCGATCGCGCGCACGACCGGATCGATCGCATCCGGCATTGTCTCCAGCAGGCTGTCCAGCGCGGCGGTGCGCTCGGCGACCCAGGGGCCCTCATACAGCAGGCGCGCAGCTTCCTGCAGGAATGCGATGTCGATGGGCACCAGTTCGGCGCCGGTCTGCTCGAGGGTGGCGAGGGCACGTTCGTAGAGCCATGCCGACTGGCCGTCGCCCAGAAACTGGCGCTGGTGGGGCAGGGGCACGCCGATCCGCCGAGCGGCCCGGTCGATATCCGCGAGCGGACGCGCATAGGGATCCAGCGGATCGTCGCCCGCCACTATCCGATCGATCAGCGCGACATCCGCGATATCCCGCGTGAAAACGCTGATGCAGTCGAGCGAGCGGCAGGCCGGCACCAGCCCGCTCGTGCTCCACCGGCCCTTGCTCGGCTTGTAGCCGATGAGTCCGTTCATCGCGGCAGGGACTCGCCCGGAGCCGGCGGTATCGGTGCCGAGCGCGAAGGCGACCAGACCCGCGGCCACGGCGACGGCCGATCCCGACGAGGATCCGCCGCTGATGAAGCTGCGATTGGTGACGCAGGCCGGGGCGCCAAAGGGGCTGCGCGTGCCGTTGAGCCCGGTGGCAAACTGGTCGAGATTGGTCTTCCCTATCGGGATGGCGCCGGCCGCGATCAATTTCTCGACGACGAAGGCGGAGCGCTCGGGCTCATAGGCGAAGGCGGGACAGCCCGCCGTCGTCGGGACGGTGGCGAAGTTGATATTGTCCTTGATGGCGAACGGGACGCCCGCGAGGGGCGGGCGTTCGCCGACGGCTATGCGCGCGTCGACGGCCTGCGCCATCGCCAGCGCCTCGTCGCGCGACAGGCGGGCAATCCAGGTTGCCGGCTGGACCGCATCATAGGCCTCGGTCGCGTCGATTGCTGCCGCGATGCAGTCCCACGCCGTGCGCAGGCCGCCGTTCACCTGTTCGGCGATCGCGCTGGCGCCCGGGATCATCGGCGCACGATCATCCGTACGGGGGTGGGATTGAAGCCGTTGCACGGATTGTTGATCTGCGGGCAGTTGGAGACCACCACGGTCACATCCATCAGCGCCTCCAGCGTGACCGAGAGGCCGGGCGCGGAAATGCCGTCGACGATGCCGAGCGCACCGTCGGCCTCGACCGGCACGTTCATGAACCAGTTGATGTTGGACACCATGTCCCGCTTGTCGCGGCCCATGCGGCTGTTGGCATCGAGGAAATTGTCGACGCAGGCATGCTGCGACCTGGTGTGATGTCCATAGCGCAGCGTGTTGGATTCGCATGAGCAGGCGCCGCCGATCGTGTCGTGATAGTCGACGGTCGAGGCGGTAACGCGCATCATCGCCTGGCCCTCATTGGAGATCAATACCGAACCAACGCGCAGGAAGATGTTGCCCTGCGCCGCGATGGTGTCCTGCGCGCTGTAGCGCTCGGCATCGTCGTCCGTCCGGTAGAGCAGGAAGTCGACCGCCTGATTGCCTTCCAGGTCGATGATTTCCAAGGTCTCGCCGGCCCTGACATCGTGCAGCCAGGGCGCCCGGGCCGGGACGACTTCGTCGTGGATCGTGTCAGCCATGCCGCTCACCTTGCGAAGAGATCATCGGTGTTCAGAAAAGCGCGCTGCCCCTCGGGCGTGGCATTGCGCAGCGGATCGTCGGGCGGCGTGGCAGGCCCGCGCCATGCGCGGACGCGCACGGGCGTCACGCTGTAGCCGTCGCGCGGATCGAGCACATGGGGGCAATTGGCGAAGACGAGGATGAGGTCCATCTCGACGCGCAGGACGACGCGGCGTCCCGGCGCGAAAGGTCCGCACTGCGGCACCGTCGCGCCGTCTGGATCGATCGTGACGCCCTTGAACAGATTGATGCAGGGATGGATGTCCTTGCGCCCCAGCCCATATTTCGCGACGGCGATGCGGAAGCGATCGCGCGCATTGGGGTGCGTGCCATGATTGGTGCCATCGCCATATTTCCGGGCGTTCGCAGCCTCGTTCGAGGCGCCGCAGAAGCCGTCATGCGTGCCAGCCCCGTCTTCGAGGATGGACAGGATGACCCGGCCCATGTCCGACAGGATGAAGCGCCCAGCGCCGAGATAGGCATTCCACTGGATCTTCATCGTATCCGCGACATTGAGCCGCTCGACCGGGCAGGCTGCGTTGAACGCCAGCATCGAGACACAGCCATCGCCATCGATGTCGGTCAGTTCGATGCGCGCGCCGCGATTCAGGATCTTCGACGTGTAGCCGCCGGCGGCGATCGTCTCGGCCCAGAGCATCGCTTCGGGCGCGACGCCGGGCGGCAGATGAGCGGCGCGGGTCGCCGGCAGGACGGGCATTGCCTCGACGCTCGTGCCGGCCTGTGCACGGGCATGGGCCTGCGCGCCATAGGGATCGGCCGTGGTGCTGCTCATCGCTTATTGGCCTTCCGGAAGGGGCGCATAGGCATGCGCCGAGAATGCATCGGTGACCTCGACGGCCGAGCGGATGGCGCCCATCTGCAGATATTCGATTGCGCGCAGCGCCGCTTCATGGGCCAGCGGGGAGGAGGCTGTCGTACAGTCCTCGATCACGCGGCAATAATAGTCATGCTGATGTGCGTCCACGAAGGTGTAGTGCACGCACACGTCCGTGAAGCCGCCGGTCAGGATGAGCGTGTTCGCGCGCAGGCCCTTGAGCAGAATCTCCAACTCGGTCCCGAAGAAGCAGGAATAGCGCCGCTTGGTGATGACATAGTCGTCAGGCTGCATGCCCAGTTCCTCGCGGGCGAAATCCGTATAGGGTGAGCTGTCCAGGCAATGGACATTCTCGGTGCCGTCGAGTTCCCGTCCGAAATCGACCAGGCTCGCGCGATGCTCTTCCTTGAAGAAGATGATTGGAATCTTCGCGGCGCGCGCGGCGTCCACCACGCCGCGCACCCGCCGCATGCGTTCCAGCCGATCTGGCAGCAGCGGCAGGCGCTCGCTTGGCGCCCAGGCGGCGAAGCTGCCTTTCTGGACGTCGATCACCAGAAGGACGGGTTGTCCGACGATGATCGGCTTCGGCGTCTTTTGTGGTTCCGCCATCTGCTATGCTCCTTCAGCCGGATCGCCTTGCCCATATAACAGAGCGCGCAAGCCGCACCCGGAGAATGGACGGCTCGGCAACGATAGTTGTCGCGGCAGGCAACTGAACATCGTTCAGTCGAGCCCGGCCGGCCGCCGCCGCACGAAGCCCGTCACTTCTTCCAGCGCCGCGGCATAGCCGAGCAGGCCGGCCTCGTCCCGGTAGCGCCCCACCAACTGCAGGCCGATCGGCAGACCCGAGGCGGAGAAGCCGGCGGGCACGGAGATAGCGGGATGCGCCGTCATGGTGATGCGGCAGGCACAGCGCTGCCAGAGGAAGTAGCGATCGAACGTCGTGCCGTCGATCTCGGCCACCCAGTCGCAATCGGCGGGTGGCGCGAAAACCGGCGTCGCGGGCCCGGCCAGCACGTCGAACCGCTCGAGCAGCCGTGCCGTGCGCCGGAAGATATTGGTGCGCTCGGTGAAGGCCCAGTTGATACGGGCGGCGGTCAGCGAGCTGCCCTGATCGACGTTGCGCACCAGATCGGTGCGCAGGGAATCGCGGAAGCGCGCGACATCCTCGCCGCAGGATGCATGAAAATTGAGCATCTCGACGATTTCCCAGCACTCGTCGATGCGATCGGCCTCGAACGCGACATCCTCGACATGCGCGCCCAGCGCGACGAGCGTCTCGCGGAACCCCGCCAGCACCTGCTGGACCTCGGGATCGATTGGCAATCCGCCGAAATCCGCGGTCCACGCGACACGCAGGCCCCTGAGTTCGGCCGGCCGGATATCGGCATAAGCCTCCTTCGGCGCGCCGACCGAGAGCGGCGCGCGCCGGTCGAAGCCGCTCATGGCAGCAAGCAGCAACCCCGCGTCACGGGCATTGCGTGCCATCGGGCCCAGTACACCATGCGGACTCCAGGCATCGCCGATCCGTCCAGTGGGGACACGGCCGGGTGTCGGGCGCAAGCCCACCAGATTGCAGAAGGAGGCCGGATAGCGAATGCTGCCGCCGCTGTCGGACCCGTCGGCAATCGGCAGCATGCCGGCGGCCAGCGCCGCCCCGGCGCCGCCGCTGCTGCCGCCGGCATGGCGCGTGGGATCCCAGGGATTGAGGGTCGGCGGGCCGAGCCGGTTGACCGTCAGCGTGCCCAGCCCATGTTCGGGCGTGTTGGTCTTGCCGATAATGATCGCGCCGGCGGCGCGCAGATTCTCGGCCAAAAGGCTGTCGTGCTCGGCGATGGCGCCATGCACGGTCGTGCCGTGCGTGGTCGGCAGGCCGCGCACATCCATGAGATCCTTGACCGCGACCGGCAGGCCGTGGAGCGGACCCAGCGCATCCCCGCGCGCGACGGCGGCATCGGCCTGCCCGGCGAGTGCCAGCGCCTCGCTGCGCGCCATCACGCTCAGAAAGGCATTATAGTGTCGGTCGAGTTCCTCGATCCGGTCGAGGAACATGGCCACGACCTCCACCGAAGACAGCCGGCGCGTGCGGATATCATTGGCCAGGTCACTGGCGTCGCGCCAGTGCAATGCGTCTTCTGCGCGATCCATGCGGTTTCCTGTCGGCAAGGTGGTCCAGACACCAACCATGTCCCGCGGTACGAAGCGATTCAGCAACCGGCAAACATGCTTGCTTGCGGACACAACTGTCGGATGGGACCGGGAGGGCCATTCGCGTCTTTGTTGCGCGATCCCGCAACCACGATTGCGCGCTGCAGCATTTCAAAGCTTCGGCGTTAAGAAAATGATCGCGTTACAGCCGCGTGACACAAGACGGCGCACTATTCTGCAGGAGAACAAGCAATTTTGGCCGAGGCAGGCACCGTATGGGCCCGCCCTATAGTCAGCATGCCATCCGAAGAAAAGGGGGTATGCGCAAAAGGGGATTCAGATGAACGCATTCGCTTGTCTCACGCCGTTGTCCGTCGATCGCACCCGACCCTTGCCTCTTGCCGCCCTTCGCAGATGCGCGCTGCTGGCGGCGTGCGGCACTTCTCTCGGCATCGCGCTTTGCGGTTCCGCCGCGCATGCCGCCGATGCGGCGGCGCCGGCTGCGGACGAGGCCGACGATGGAGGCGCCATCGTGGTCACGGCGCAGCGCCGCAGCGAGGACGTCAAGGACGTTCCGTTGAGCGTCAGCGTGCTTAGCGGCGCGGAGCTCGAGGAACGCGGAATCACCAATTTCGAGGATCTGGCGCGTACGGTGCCCGGCGTGGCCATCTACAATACCGGTGGCAGCAATCTCTCGCGCATCTTCATCCGCGGCGTGAGTTCGACCCAGGGCACCGCGACGGTCGCCGTCTATCTCGATGACGTCTCGCTCACGACGCCGAATCTGTTCTTCACCGGCGCAACCCTGCCGCGCTTCATGGACATCGATCATGTCGAGGTGCTGCGCGGACCGCAGGGCACGCTGTTCGGCGCGAGCGCGCTGGGCGGTGCGCTGCGCTTCATCGCCAACAAGCCTGAACTGGATCGGCTGGGCGGATCGTTTCGCGCCGATGTGTCGGCGACGAAGCATGGCGGCGCCAACTATCTGCTCGAATCCGTCCTCAACGTGCCGTTGATCGACGACCGGCTCGCATGGCGCATCGCCGTCCAGAACGGCAAGCAGTCCGGCTATATCGACCGGATCGACGCCAGCGGCGCGGTCCATGAAGGGATCAACGAGGAGCGCCAGACGGCGGTGCGCACCAGCCTGCTGTTCAAGCCAAGCGATTCCCTCACCATCGAGCCCGCGCTGCTCTGGCAGAAGAACGACACGGACGGGACAAGCATCTTCGATCTCACCCTTCCCGGGTATCAGCAGTACACCAAGACGGCGGAGCCCAATTCGGACGAGCTGTTCATTCCCAGCCTGACGGTCCATGCGGGCCTGGGGGGCGATTTCGACCTGACTTCGGTCACCAGCTATCTCAGCCGGACCAACAAGCGCGTCTTCAACGCAGTGAACGCGCCGGCGACATGGGCGGCCATCGCTGATCCGACGCGCGGCGATGGCTACAATATCATCGCCAATCTGGCCGGTGCGACGACCAACAATGTCTATGCGCACCAGTGGTCGCAGGAATTGCGGCTCGGCACTTCCTCGATGAAGGAGAGCGGCAAGCGATATGAATTCCAGGTCGGTGTCTATTTCGCGAACCAGAAGGTCCGTACGGACGATCTGGAAGGCGTGACCGGGCTGGAGCAGGCGATCCAGACGCTCTGGGGCGTCGATTCCGCCGATCTTCTCGGCGCGGCGCTCGATAACGATAATTATGCGGTCTATCACTACACGACGAAGCGTCGCGAATTCGCCCTGTTCGCGGAAGGCTCCTACGAGCTTCTGGACGGGCTGAAGCTGACGGTCGGCGGGCGCCAGTCCTTCGCCCATATCGAATATGAGATGATCCAGAGCGGGCCCGATCTCATCGGCCAGCCGGCGCTGACCCAGCACGCCAGCAACGAGAAGCCGTTCACGCCGAAATTCGCGCTGACCTACGAGGCCAGCCGCGAGGCCAGCTTCTACGGCAACATCTCGAAGGGATATCGCCTGGGCGGAGACAATTCGCCGCTGCCCGACACCTGCGGGCCCTCGCTCGAGGAATTCGGCATGAGCGCGCAGGGCACCTACAAGGCGGATTCGCTGTGGAGCTATGAAGGCGGCACCAAGCTGCGCCTGTTCGGCAACCGCGTCACCTTCAATGCATCCGGCTATTATATCGACTGGAAGGATATCCAGCAGTCGGTGAGCCTGCCATCCTGCGGCTATGTCTCGACCGTCAATGCCGGCTCCGCCCGCATCTATGGCGGCGAACTCGAGCTGTCGGCGCGGGTCGCGCCTGGCCTGACGATCGGCGGCACGGCATCGGTGGTCGATGCGAAGATCTCCGATGCTGCGGAAGGCTCGGGCACGGCCAACGGGCAAAGGCTCCTCCACGTACCCAAGAACAGCTTCACCACCTATCTCGACTATGAGACGCCGCTTGGCACCGGGGTGACCGGGATGATGCATGTCGACGCGAATTTCCTCGGCAGCAGCCATGGATCCTTCTCGGTGACCAACCCTGACTATAACCGTCCGGGCTACAATGTGGTCAACGCCACTATCGGCGTGCGCGTCGGCGATTTCGAAGTGTCCGTCTATGCGCAGAACCTGCTCAACGAGGATAAGATCATCCAGCGGCCGAGCGTATGGGGCCTGCGCCAGGGCCTGATCGTCCGGCCGCGGACCATCGGTCTCACCGGCCGCTTCAGCTTCTAGAGCGATTTCAAGTCGGATCGACCCTCTGGTGACTCGAAAATCGCGGAAAACAGGGAAAAACAGAGCCTGTCCCGATTCGATCCCATCGGAACAGGCTCTAAGCCGCGCCCATTCCGGACCGGTCGGGTTCCCAGTCGCCATGGTGGCGGGGGCCCGGCCGTGTCGTAGCCCGGGCCGGGCGTGGCTGCGGTAGCTTTTGAATATTGGAGTCTTACCAGAGATTTACGGGTCGCCGCGAGGCATGGGTCGCTCGCAGTCGATCGTCCCGACATGATGTGGAGAATGTTCGATGAGCGCTTTTTTCCCTCCGGTCTCCGCAGCATTTCGGGATTTCACGAACCGTCACGCAATCGGCCTGTCTATCCTTTCCGCGCTGCTGCTCTGTTCGGTAGCGGCGGACGCGCAGGAGGCGGACTTCGTGTTTCGCAACGGGTCGGTCTACACCGTCACGACCGAGAAGCCTTGGGCCGAAGCCGTCGCGGTATCGCATGGCGAGATCATCTACGTCGGGTCGGACAGCGAGGTGCGGCGCCATGTCGGCCGCCGGACCCAGGTGATCGATCTCAACCATGGCATGCTGCTGCCCGGTTTCATCGACTCGCATACCCATCTCCACGGCGCCGAGGCGCTGCTCGACGTCCCACTGACACTGCGCGGTCGGCCCCCGCAGGAAGTGCTCGCGAGCGTCCGCCGCTATGTGGAGGGGCATCCCGGGCAGAAGCTCGTGCAGGGGCGCGGGTTCATCGTCGAGAGCTTCCTGCCGGACGGACCGGACAAGAAGATGCTCGATCCCATCATCCCGGATCGGCCCGCCGTGTTCACGTCGGTCGACGCGCATTTCATGTGGGTCAATTCCAGGGCGCTGGAACTGGCGGGGATCGACACGAACACGCCGGACCCCGAGCCTGGCGTGAGCTGGTTCCAGCGTTATCCGGGCAGTCGCGAGCCTACCGGCTATGTCATCGAAGGCGCGGCGATGAACATGGTGCGGCAGGCGCTGGAAATGAAGGGCTATGCGTTCGAGTCGCGCGAACGGTATCTCGAGGGGCTGAAGCTGGGCTTGCCGATGCTCGCCGCGGCGGGGATCACCACGGTCTTTGATGCCGGCGCGCCCGAGGCAATTGCCTATCCCGCCCTGCATGAGCTGGAAAGCCAGGGGCAGTTGCCCGTCCGGGTCATGGGTTCGCTCTTCTGGCGGGCCGACGATGGCGATCCCATCGCGCATTTTCGTGCGCTCCAGCGCCAATATCATTCCGACCTGGTGGCGGCGCGGATGATCAAGGTCGCGCTGGACGGAAGCGACAACAACCACACCGCCTACATGCTCGACCCTTATGCCGACGATCCCTCGACGCACGGGACGCGGCTCTATGATGATGCGCAGTTCAGCGACATCGTGCATCGCGCCGATGCCGCGAAGATCGACCTGCATGTCCATATCGTGGGTGACGCGGCTATCCGTCAGGCGCTCGATGCCTTTGCGGCGGTCGCCGCCGAGAACGACGCGCGCGATCGCCGCAACACGTTGGTGCATGTGAATTTCGTGCATCCCGACGACATTGTGCGTTTCCGGCAGATCGGCGTCATCTGGAGCAGCACGCCTTCGTGGAGCATGATGACGCCGCGCAACGTCACCATCGAGCATGCCATGGGCGGAGCGCGGTTCGCGCAGCGGATTCACCGGTTCCAGACGCCGGTCGACAAGGGCGTCATGATGAATTTCGGCTCGGACTTCGCGACGCTGCAGCCGGGCTCCGTATACAAGCCGCTCGACCATATCGAGATCGGCCGGACCCGGCAGGCACTGGGCGATCCCAATTTCCCCATACAGCCTGATGTCTATGAGCGCGGCAAGATCGCCGACCTGATCGCGTCCTATACCATCAATGGAGCCTACATGCTGCGGATGGAGGACAAGATCGGTTCGATCGCGGTCGGCAAGCGCGCGGATCTCGTGGTACTGGGGCAGAATCTCTTCGACGTCTCGCCCTATGCCATCCATTCAGTGCCCGTGATGCTGACGATGATGGACGGCAAAGTCACCCATCGCGCTGAAGCGGCTGCCCGATGAGAGACGGCGGCCGGCCTCGGGCAAGTGTCGATGCGTCGGCAGGCGTCAGCGGCCTCGCCGAGTGGAGCCCGGCCGGTTCGACGGCGACCGGCCGAAGCGACGTCTGAACGCGCGCGAGAAATCGCTGGCGCTCGCAAAGCCGGACGCGACCGCGACCATTGTCGCGGTGAGCGATGTGCTGCGTAGCAATTGTTCGGCGCGGTCAAGCCTGATCCGCAGATAGGTCGCGCCGATGCCGTGCCCCAGATGTGCCCGGAAGAGCCGCTCCAACTGCCGGACGCCGACCCCCGAGACACGGGCGATCGCCTCGCGGGATGCCGGATCCTCCACCTGATCCTCCATCAGCGCAAGCGCGCGCAGCACCCGCTCGTTGGCCGTGCCGTAGCGATCGCGCAGGCCCGCGCGCTGCGGCTGGCTCGGCGCGCGCGTGCCGCTGCGGATGAACCAGTCGGAAACGGCGATGGCGAGCGGCCGGCCATGCTCCCGCTCGATCATCTCGACCGCGAGGTCCATGCCCGCCAGACCGCCCGCGCAAGTGACGCGTCGGCCGTCGAACACATAGAGGCCGGGCTCGCACAGGGTGGAGGGGAAAGCATCGACGAACGCCTCGCGATATTCCCAGTGTATCGTTGCGCGCCGTCCCTCCAGCAGGCCAGCCCGCGCCATCACATAGGCGCCCCCCGAGACGCCGACGATCATGCTGTTCGTCTGCGCGACGGCGCGGAGCCATGCGAAAGTCCGCGTGTCGGCGAATAGCGTGGGATCGCCGCCTGCGACGATGAAGATCGTGTCGCAGGCTGCGCGATCCGCCACGGTCAGGTCAGGGATAATGGTCGCGCCGTTGGACGCGAGGCAGGGCCTGCCGTCGACCGAGACGTGCGCCCATCTGTAGAGCGTCCGCCCGGCCAGCGCATTGGCCGCGCGGAAGGACTCGACGATTGCCGCATAGGCCATCAGCGGGAAGTCGTTGACGAGGAGGAAGCCCAGCATCCGCACCGGGCCTTCCGATACAGGAATGTCGCTTTCTGTCATAATCCGGTCGTTCCAGGTCAAGCGTTCGCATCGATCGCCGTGCCAGTATCGATGCGGTTAGGCAATCACTGGACTGGCGCCGTGGCACGCTTCTCGATCTTTTCCCTGACGCGCCATGCGCTTTCCGGGCATCGCCGCTGGGAACGCACATGGCGCGACGCCACGCCGCGCGAAGGCTATGACATCGTCATCATCGGCGGCGGCGGCCACGGGCTGGCGACGGCCTATTATCTCGCCAGGGTGCATGGCATCCGGCGCGTCGCGGTGCTCGAGAAAGGCTGGATCGGCGGCGGCAATGCGGGCCGCAACACCACGATCGTTCGTGCCAACTATATGTTGCCCGGCAACCAGGCGTTCTACGAATGGTCGATGAAGCTCTGGGAGAGGCTGGAGCAAGAACTCAACTACAATGTGATGGTGAGCCAGCGCGGCGTGCTGAACCTCTATCACAGCGATGCGCAGCGCGATTTCTTCGCCCGGCGCGGCAACTCCATGCTGCTGCATGGCGCGGGCGCGGAACTGCTGGACCGGGACGCCGTGCGCAAGATCGCGCCGTTCCTCGACTTCGAGCAGGAGCGCTTTCCCATCCAGGGCGGGCTCTATCATCGCCGCGGCGGCACGGCGCGGCATGACGCGGTGGTGTGGGGCTATGCGCGGGCCGCCTCCGCACTTGGCGTCGACGTGATCCAGCATTGCGAAGTCACGGGCTTCATGCGGGACGCGAGCGGCGCTGCCATCGGGGTCGAGACCAGCCGCGGCGCGATCCGGGCCGGCAAGGTCGGGATCTCGGTCGCCGGAAGCAGTTCGTTGCTGGCGGCGCGGGCCGGGCTCCGTCTTCCGATCGAAAGCCATGTGCTGCAGGCCTTCGTGACGGAGGGGCTCAAGCCGGTGCTCCCGGGCGTCATCAATTTCGGCGCCGGCCACTTCTACATCAGCCAGTCGGACAAGGGCGGGCTCGTCTTCGGCGGGGGTCTCGACGGCTATAACAGCTATGCCCAGCGCGGCAATCTGCCGGTGGTGGAGGATGTTTGCGAGAGCGGCATGGCGATCATGCCGATGATCGGCCGGGCGCGGCTGCTCCGCTCATGGGGCGGGATTAACGATATGACCATGGACGGCTCGCCGATCATCGACACGACGCCCGTGCCTGGCCTCTATCTCAATGCGGGCTGGTGCTATGGCGGCTTCAAGGGCACGCCGGCCGCCGGCTCGTGCTTCGCCCATCTGCTCGCGACAGACACCGCGCATGAGGTTGCGCGCGGCTACCGGCTGGACCGGTTCGCGACCGGTCACATGATCGACGAAAAGGGCAATGGCGCCCAACCCAATCTTCAATGAGGCGCTAGGACCATGCGCATACCCTGCCCCTATTGCGGCGAGCGCGACGCACAGGAGTTCACTTATCGCGGCGATGCCGCGCCGGTGCGTCCGCAGGGCGATGCCGGGTTTTTCGACTATGTCTATCTGCGCGACAATCCCGCCGGGCCGATCGCCGAACACTGGTATCATGCACAGGGCTGCCGCGGCTGGCTGGTCGTCGAGCGGAACACGCGCACGCACGAGATACTGGGCGCGCGGCTTGCCGGGGAATGTGCACGATGAGCCGGCTGGGCCAGGGCGGGCTGATCGATCGCGACCGGCCGCTGTCCTTCACGTTCGACGGCAGGCGCTTTACGGGCTTCGAGGGCGATACGCTGGCTTCCGCGCTGGTCGCCAATGATGTGCGGCTGGTGGGGCGCTCGTTCAAATATCATCGTCCCCGCGGGATTCTGACGGCGGGGAGCGAGGAGCCCAATGCGCTCGTGACCCTGAATGCAGGTGCACGAGCGGAACCGAACACGCGCGCGACCGCCATCCCGCTCTTCGAAGGGCTGGAGGCGCACAGCCAGAATTGCTGGCCGAGCCCGGGATTCGACCTGCTGGCGGTCAACCAGATCTTCGCGCCGCTGTTCGTCGCCGGCTTCTACTACAAGACATTCATGTGGCCCGTGGCCTTCTGGGAGAAGCTCTACGAGCCGCTGATCCGTCGCGCGGCGGGCCTCGGCAAGCTCTCGACCCTGCCCGATCCCAGCCAGTACGACCGCGACCACGGCTTTTGTGACCTGCTCGTCATCGGGGGTGGGCCGGCTGGTCTTGCTGCCGCCCTCGCGGCCAGCCGCGCGGGTCTGCGCGTCATCCTGGTCGATGGCGACACGCGCTTCGGCGGCCGCCTGCTTTCCGAGCGCCACCTCGTAGATGGCATGGCCGGCGCCGACTGGACCGCCCGGACGGTGGCCGAGCTGGCTTCGCTCCCCAATGTCCGCCTGCTTTCGCGCACGACTCTGTTCGGCGTCTATGACGGGCAGCAATATGGGGCGATCGAGCATGTCGCCGACCACTGCACGGCGTCGGGGGCGGGGCAGCCGCGCCAGCGCCTGTGGAAGATCGTGGCGCGGCGCGCCATCCTCGCGACCGGGGCCGTCGAGCGGCCGCTGATGTTCGGGGGCAATGATCGTCCGGGCGTGATGATGGCGTCCGCCGTGTCGACCTTCGTCAACAGATATGCCGCCGCGCCCGGGCGGCGCGCCGTTCTCTTCACCACGACGGCCAGCGGCTGGTCGACCGTCTTCGACCTGCATGCTGCCGGCATCGACGTGGCGGCGGTGATCGAAGGCCGGGCCGGGGGTTCTGAGGCCGCCCGGGAAGCGAACCGACTGGGCATCGAGGTCGTACGCGCATCAGCCTTCCATGTGATCGGCAGGCAGGGCGTCAGGGCCGTCGCACTGGTCGACGCGGCCGGACGCAAGCGCCGCCTTACATGCGATCTTGTCGCCATGGCGGGCGGCTGGAATCCCTCGATCGGTCTCGGAACCAATCTCGGCGCGAGGCCGGTCTGGTCGGAGACGCTCCAGACCTTCCTGCTCGATGCCGCGCCGCCGGGACTGACCGCGGCCGGCGCCGCCGCGGGCTGCTGGGCCCTCGGCGACGCGCTTCGCGACGGTGTGACGCGCGCTGCCGAGGCGGCCGAGGCGCTGGGGAAACCGCTCGCCGCACGCGCGGTCCCGGCCTGCAGCGCCGATCCCGCCGCCATCTCCTCGCTTTGGCACATTCCCGGCAAGGGCAAGGCGTTCGTGGACTTCCAGCATGACGTGACGACCGGCGACGTGACGCTCGCCGCGCGCGAAGGCTTCGTGTCGGTGGAGCATCTCAAGCGTTACACGACGCTCGGCATGGCCACCGATCAGGGCAAGTCCGGCCAGGTCAACGGCCACGCCCTGCTCGCCGCGAAAACGGGCAGGACGATGGCCGAAGTCGGCACGATCCTCTCGCGCCCGCCCTTCCTCCCGGTCTCGATCGGCGCGCTCGTCGGCCATCATCGCGGCACGCATCTACGCCCGGCCCGGCAGACCGCCAGTCATGGCTGGGCGAAGCTGGCTGGCGCGACCTTCGTCGACGCCGGCCTCTGGAAGCGCGCTCAATGGTATGCGCGCCCCGGCGAGACGGACTGGCTGCAGACGGTCAATCGCGAAGTGCGCATGACACGGGGCGGCGTCGGCATCTGCGACATCTCGACGCTGGGCAAGATCGACCTGCACGGGCCCGATGCCGGCACGCTGCTGGACCGGCTCTACATCAACAGCTTCTCCGCCCTGCCGGTCGGCAAGGCGCGCTACGGCGTGATGCTGCGCGAGGACGGTTTCGTGCTCGACGACGGCACGGCCAGCCGGTTTGCCCAGGATCGCTTCTTCGTCACGACGACGACCGCGAATGCCGCCAAGGTGATGCAGCATATCGACCATGCCCGTCAGGTGATCTGGCCCGAACTGGACGTGCAGGCGACGTCCGTGACCGAGCAATGGAGCGTCTTTTCCGTCGCCGGCCCGCGATCGCGCCAGTTGTTGCAGGCGATGTTCCCGGACATCGACCTTTCCAACGAGGCCTTTCCCTATATGGCGGCTATGGAATGCCGCTGGCGGGGCAGGCCGGCGCGGATTTTCCGCCTGTCCTTCTCCGGCGAACTGGCTTTCGAGATCGCCGTGCCCGCCCGCCATGGCGAAGCGCTCGTCCGCGCGCTGTGCGAGGCCGGCCGACCGCTCGATGCGACGCCCTATGGCACGGAAGCGCTGGCGGTCATGCGGATCGAAAAGGGCCACCCGGCGGGCAACGAGCTGAACGGCATGACGACCGCGGCCGATCTGGGGCTGGGGCGGATGATGTCGGGCCGGAAGGATTATATCGGGCGTGTCCTTGCCGGGCGTCCCGGCCTGTGCGATCCGGCACGGCCGGCCCTCGTGGGCCTGCGTCCGCGCCGGCCCGATCAGCGGATTCGTGGCGGCGCGCATCTCTTCTCTCCCCATGTGCTGCGTATCCCAGCCAATGATGAGGGCTATGTGACCTCGGCTGCCTGGTCGCCGATGCTCGAGAGCTATGTGGCGCTCGCGCTGCTCAGTCGTGGGCCGGACCGGCATGGCGAGGTTATCATCGTGCATGATCCCCTGCGCGGCCCCGAAATCGAGGCGGAGATCTGCGATCCCGTCTTCTTCGACCCAGAAGGAGTGCGCGTCCGTGGCTGACATCCGCATTGAACGCCGGGATGATCATGGGCTGGCGACCGTCATGGCGCGCAAGGGCGTCGGCACCGATGCCATCGGATCCGCTCTGGGCCTCTTGGCGCCGGCGCGGCCGGGCCGGCATGCCGGCGATGACGGACTGTCGCTGATCGGTATCGGGGCCGGCACCTGGCTTGCCTTGCGCGAGGCGGCCGATCCCTTCTGGAGCGACGGGTTGCGCGATCGCCTTGCCGGGCTTGCATCGGTCTCCGACCAGTCCGGTGCCTATGTCATCTTTCGCATCACCGGCGCGGGTGCGCGCACGCTGCTGCAGCGCGGGCTGGCGATCGATCTGCATCCTGCTGTCTTCGGGCCGGGTGCGGCGGCGGTGAGCGCCATCGCGCATATCGGCGTCGTCATCTGGCCGGTGACGGAAGGGGGTGGTTATGACGTCGCCATCCAGCGCAGCTATGCGAACTGCTTCGCCCACTGGCTGGACGAGGGCGTCGCGGCGCTCTGACGGGTTTGCGGGCAGCTTCGGGAACGGGGCAGGGGCGGAGGAAAACCGGGCTCCACCTCCGGGGGCAGTCGTGACCAGGCCTTCCGCTGGGGAGCGCCTTCCGCCGCGGCATCGACGGGATGATACGCATCCGGGCGCGATCCATATTTTCGTGCAAGGACCGCGCACACGATCAGCTGGATCTGATGGAACAGCATCAGCGGCAGCACGATGAGGCCATTCAAGCTGCTGGCTGGCTGGAGGTCAGCATGGATGGATCGACAGGAACTGAGTGACGCGGTTTGGGAACGGATTTCCCCGCATTTGCCGGGCAAGGCGACTGAGCCTGGGCGGACGGGGCGTGACAACCGGCCAGCGCGCCATGGATGCCATTGCCGCCACAGGTGCCAACCCGTCGTCCCGCGCCGGACCATAACCGCCAAATGGCGAAGCTTCGATGCCACGTTCTACAAAGATAGAAACCTCATCAAACGCTTCTTCAACAAGATCAAACACTTCAGACGCATCGCAACCCGATACGATAAACTCGCCCTACGCCGGCTTCCTCAACCTCGTCGCGGCACTCCAACGCTGCCTCTGAATGTCGATCCGTCCTAGGCCTGCCGGACCGCGAGATGGCGGCCCCAGCGGAACAGGTGCGGGTCCGTTACTGCCGCGGCGAGCGCGCTCAGCCATCCGCCAGCGCCTTTAGCGATCGCGACGCCTTGGCGATCGGCGCGTTGCGGAACGCCATAACGCCGCCCAACCGCTTTACGATGGCGCTGCCCGCACTTGTCACACGCTCGATGGCCGCGTCCGCCGCCTCTAGCTGCGCGCTATCGACTGGCGCGAACGTGGCGGCGGCGCGGGCGCGGATCGTGGCGTGCATCCCCCTCCTCCCCGGCCGCCCTTGTCTGTTTCTACCCCGCCTGAGTGGCTATCTTATTTCTCCTGCATCTTGCGCCGCTCAGCGCCAAATTCACCTGCGCCTTATGCGATTTCTCTAGGTCTCGATGCGCCCGATCCAGCTTCGGGAATAGTTCGTCTCGAGGCTGAATGAGAATTTGCCATTCGATCATCCGGTCGAATCGTGCTGTTTCATGGGCCAAAAGGCAGGTGATATGGACAGGATCAGCAGCAGTATTCCGTGCAGGCTCCAAGAAACCGGCGTTGCTGGCGCTTGCGCGCATGACAGTGACTCCTCGGTCTCCAGCAATCCAAAGGCGAAACGCTGTGCCCTTCGAGTTGGCGTGAACATTATAGCTCGCCATGCGGCGGCAAGATTGAATCGCTGCTTGTCCCGCCGCAGCTTCCTGGCCCGTGAGCCAAGCGCGCTCGAACGACGTTCGGCTTATGCTGCCGATTTATGTGAAGCCAAATGTACAGCGCGGCAAGGACGACGCGGTCGACTCCGAAGCGGTGCAGTGGCCCACGCATCATGTCCGCCGAGACGGTCGAGCGGCGGGCGTGCTGGCGCTTCACCGCTCGTTCCCCAGAGAGCATGCCGGCCAAGGCTCGTCAGCCAGCTGACATTGAGAATTGACAAATGCTGCACAAATGATCAGCTGACAGCGCTGTCGCCAAGAGAAAGTCTGTCTTTTGCCGGCCTGCGCGAACGAAACTTTATAATAGGGTAGCCGCGGACGGCGGCGCCGTGCGGAAAAGAAGGGGGGAGGCGACCATGGCATTCGGGACTGGGCGAGCGAATAGGGCCGAATTGCCCGGGACGGCACAGTATGGCGCCGGTGCTGCCTTCGCGGTGGTGACGTGCCTGTTTTTTGCCTGGGGTTTCATAACCGCGCTCAACGATCCGCTGGTGGCGGCGGTCAAGGGCATCTTCACGCTCACGCGCCTCGAGGCGCAACTCGTCGCCTTCGCCTTCTTCATCGCCTATGGGCTC
>Ga0164243_10001004_pt1 | contig 49036 bp, 47 predicted proteins | sample OricompcompostOP_FD_108781 | JGI IMG/M metagenome (GOLD analysis project Ga0164243, IMG submission 108781) | Organic Plus compost microbial communities from Emeryville, California, USA - Original compost - Organic plus compost (OP) | ecosystem: Engineered > Solid waste > Mixed feedstock >... | reverse complement strand
CTCCGCGGCGAGATCGGATCACTCGGAGCCGAGCTCCGCGGCGAGAACACCGCGCTGAGAGCCGAACTCCGCGGCGAGATCGGCGCCCTGCGTGCCGAGATGGCGAGCCTGCGGGTGGAGGTGAACGCGCGATTCGATGCGATGACCACGCGCATCGATCATCTCGACGGCGATGTGGCGGCACTGACGAAGCGCGTGATGGGGGAATCGACCGGCGAGTAGGCCGCAGACAGCACGGAGGCCGCCCCGCGAGCGGGGCGGCCTCCGTGCTGTCTGCGGGATGACTCCGCGACTACGCCAGCTTGACGGAGGCGCCGGCCTCCTCGAGCTTCGCCTTGGCGGCCTCGGCTGCGTCCTTGTTGACACCCTCGAGCACAGCCTTCGGGGCCTCCTCCACGAGGGACTTGGCCTCGCCGAGGCCGAGGCTCGTGAGCTCGCGGACGACCTTGATGACCTGGATCTTCTTGTCGCCGACCGTCTCGAGGACGACGTCGAACGAGTCCTTCTCCTCGGCCTCCTCGGTGGCGGCGCCGGCGCCACCGGCGGCCGGGGCGGCGGCGACCGCGACCGGAGCGGCAGCGGTGACCTCGAAGACCTCCTCGAACTTCTTCACGAACTCGGAGAGCTCGATGAGCGTGAGGTCCTTGAACTGCTCGATGAGCTCGTCAGCGGTGAGCTTGGCCATTGTGTTTCTCCTTCGTTGTGTCCCGCCCCGCGGTGACGGAGCGGAGGGTCGGGCGCGCCTGTATCAGGACGCGGACTCCTGCTTCTGCCGCAGCGCGTCGACCGCGCGAGCGGCCTGGGCGAGCGGCGCGTTGAACATGTACGCCGCACCGAACAGCGAGGCCTTGAAGGCGCCGGCCAGCTTGGCCAGCAGCACCTCCCGGGACTCGAGCTCGGCCAGCTGGTCCACTTCAGAGGCGGAGAGCGGCTTGCCGTCGAAGTAGCCGCCCTTCACCACGAGAAGCGGGTTGGCCCTGGCGAAGTCACGCAGCTTCTTCGCGACGGCGACAGGGTCACCGTGGACGAAGGCGATGGCACTCGGGCCGGCGAGCTTGTCGTCGAGCTCCGAGATCCCAGCCGCCTTCGCAGCGATCTTGGTCAGCGTGTTCTTCACCACGGCGTACTCCGCGTGCTCACGGATGTCGCCGCGCAGCTGCTTGAGCTGGGCGACACTGAGCCCGCGGTACTCGGTGAGCAGAACGGCGTTGGAGCGCTCGAAGGACTTCGTGAGCTCCGCGACCGTGGCTTCCTTGTTCGCCATGGCTTTCCTCGTGTTTCGTGTCGTTGCCGGCAGGCCCCGGAACGCGAGGACGACATGAAAAAGGCTCCGGCGCAAGCGCACGGAGCTGGCCCGGCATGATTCCCGGGGACTTCGTATCGCCTGCGCGGGCCGTCGCAATCGCGATCCTTCGGCCGGGAGCGCACCTCACGAGAAGGGGCACACCGGCAACCGGCGGTCTTTGGCTCGGCATAGTCTACGCGAGCGCAGCAGGCATGGCAATTCGCTCCTCGGCCCGACCACCCGCAGCCCGCACGAAGCCCTAGGATCGAAAGCGGCGGCCTGCGCCGCCTCGCCGCCGCCGTCGTGGGAAGGACCTTGAAATGTCTCTCGGCGTGATCCTCTTGCTCGGCCTCGGGGCCTTCGCCTTCGTCGGAGCGGTCCTGCTCGTCGGCGCCATCGTGGCGATGGCGATGGAGAGCTCCGACAAGCTCTAGCGCAGGCTCGCGCACGCCGCGCTCGCGGCCGGCTGCGCCAGGGGTCAGAGCGCTCCTGCCGGGCTCACTCGTCGAAGGGCGTGCGCCGGCCTTCGCGCCAGTAGCTCGTCGTCGTGGCGATGTGATCGCGACCGTGCGAGGGCTGGCCCTTGGCCACATGGGCGAACATCTGCATCGCGAATCCGCCGTCCAGGTTGTCCACGATGGCCTTCTTCCACGGCCGTCGGACGATCTGGGTCGTCATCCTCCGCATGGTGCGCGGCTGGCTCATGATGTGATCGGCGATCTTGTACGCCCGGGCGATCAGCTGCTCGCGGGGAAGCACCTCGTTCACGAGGCCGTACTCCAGCGCCGTCCTGGCGTCGATGGCCTCGCCGGTCAGCAGCGCGTAGGCGGCGCGCTTCGTGCCGAGCAGCTCCTGGAACGCGGTGTGGATGCCGTCGCCGGGCGCGGATCCGATCGCGTAGTGCAGGTCGAAGATGGTCGCCTCCTCGGCGCACAGCGTGATGTCGCACATGAGCACGATCTCGGCGTGGAAGCCGGAGCCGTTCATGATGCCGATCGTCGGGACCTCCAGGTCGTTCACCATGGAGCTGACGTTGATGCGTCCGTCCTTGTAGGCGTACTCGTATGCCCAGTAGTTGTTGTCCTCGGCCTCGATCTCGAAGCCCGTCGGGTCCGCTTCGGCCATGAAGTCCTCGCCGCTTCCGGAGTAGATGACGAGCTCGTTCTCCGGGTCCGCGCCGATCACCTTGAGCAGCTGGCCCAGGGAGCGATGGTTCTGGACGCTGAGCTGGACCGACCCGCCGAGGGTGTGCGCCTGGACGAGCAGCACCCCGTCGTCGCGCCGCTCCAGGGCGTAGAAGTCCTTGAAGAACTCCTTGTACTCGTCGAAGCGGGGCGTGGGAAGGAACTCCTGCAATGACATCGTCGTCCTCGCGTGTCAGGGCCCGGATGCGGTGCGCTCCCAGGCGGCCGTAAACTGTCACTAGACAGCCCGAGGTCACTGTAAACAGGGCTGAACCAAGCTGTCAACGAACAACTGCCATGCCCGGCAGGGACGTAGGCCATGATGTCCCCCGGGGGCACGGCGCACGACGGCGCCCGGCGTCGATCGGAGAGCGAGGATCAGGTGACGGAGTTCGCGGAGGGCCCGGCGGACGGCGCGAGCGAGTGGAAGCAGGTCGGCCTGCGCATCCGAGCCGCTCGCCTCGGGGTGGGGATGAGCATCCGGGAGCTCGCCCGCCGCGTGGACGTCAGTCCGCAGCACGTCTCGCAGGTCGAGCGCGGGATCGGCTCCTTCAGCGCCGCCGTCCTCTACGCCGTCGCGAACACGCTGGGCATCAGCATGGACAGCCTCTTCGAGCCCACCGAGTCCCCCGCCCCGAGCCGCCCTGCAGCCGGCGCGGCCCGAGCTGCGCTGGAGGGCACGCTCGTGCTCAGGCACGCCGACCGGCCGCGGATCCACCTGCGTGGCGGCCAGACCTGGGAGCGCCTGACCCCGCTCGCGGAGCACGGCGCGGAGTTCCTCGAGGTGGTGCACCCGCCGACGACCGAGGGAGGCAGCGACAGCGGCCTGGTGCGCCATGAGGGGCGCGAGTACGGCGTGATCCTCTCGGGGACGCTCCTGGTCGATGTCGGCTTCGAGACGACCGTGCTCGGCCCAGGCGACTCGATCGCCTTCGACTCGATGACGCCGCATCGATTCCGGAACGTCACGGAGACCGAGACGCGGGCGATCTGGTTCGTGCTGGAGAACGGCGGCTTTCCGCACGATGCGGCCGCGCAGTCCTCACCGGAGGAGTCCCTGCTGCGCCGCTACGAGCAGCGCGGCCACTGACCCCGGCTCGTCCCGCCGGACCCGGCCGCTCCGGCCGCCTCGAGCGGCGAGGCGCTGCGCCATTGACAATTGACACTTGCGTCCTTGTCAATCGCATATTTATGCTCAGGGGACGCAGGGGCACGACCCCTGGCAGTGAGGACGAGTCTTCCCGCGACACTCGCCCGGCGGCGCTCGATGCTGAGCGCGACGAGGGCCTGCGTGACGGGGAGCCTCAGCACCCGAGCGCGCGATCACTCGCGCGAGCGCACCAGGAAGAACCGGACCGTCGTCGCGAGGATGCGACGCCAACGGAAGGAACTCAGCAGTGGAATCATCGAAGGCATCGCTGCGCCGTCGCATCGTCACGAGTGCCGCGGCTGCCGCTGCGGCGGCGCTCGCGCTGACCGCCTGCGCCGGAGGGGGCTCCTCCTCCGGCTCGACCGGATCCGGCTCCGACCAGCCCATCATCATCGGGGGCTCGCTCGGGCTCACGGGCACCTACTCGGGACCCTCCGCGGGCTACAAGCTCGCCTACGACTACTGGGTGGACCAGACCAACGCAGCCGGGGGCCTGCTCGGCCGGCCGGTCAAGCTCGACATCTACGACGACGGCAGCAACGCCACCACCGCACAGCAGCTGTATCAGCGCCTCATCAACGAGGACCACGCCGATCTGCTGCTCGCACCTTACGCGACAGCGGTGGGCGCCTCGATCGTCCCGATCACCGAGCGCGCCGGCCGTCTCGTCATGGACCCCGGCTTCTTCAGCAAGGAGCTGCACAGCAGCTCGAAGCTGCTCGTGAGCTCCTGGCCGTACCAGGACACCGAGATCGCGTTCCCCTTCCTGGACTACCTCGGCGAGCTGCCCGCCGGGCAGAAGCCCTCCACCCTCGCGGTCGTCGCAGCGCAGAACCCCTTCACCCTGGTCGGCCTCAACGGCTACGACGGGAAGGACGGCGTGCTCAACAAGGCCAAGGAGCTGGGCATCAACGTCGTCTTCAACCAGGAGTACGACCAGAGCGCGACGGACCTGACCGGCCTGATCCAGCAGGCGCAGGCCTCAGGCGCGCAGGCGTTCATCGCCCTCGCGCTGCCCAACGACGCGAGCCTCATCGCGAAGACGGTCAACCAGGTCGGCTGGAACCCTGACTACTACTGCTCCTGTGGCTCGCAGGTCACCACGCTGCCGAACTGGCCGGACAACGGCCCCGGCGCGAACAACGTCTTCTCCACGACCACCGCATGGCCCAGCCAGGGGTACCCGGGCCTGCAGGAGCTGGCGGACTACTTCGCCGCGCACGGCTCGCCGAATCTGCCCGCATACGGGGCGGTGGCGTACGCAGCCCTGCAGATCCTCGGCGACGCTGTGACGGCGACCGGGTCGCTGGATGACCAGACGCTGCACGACTACATCATCGGCCACCAGTTCGACACCGTGCTCGGCCCGGTGTCCTACAACACAGATGGGACGATCTCCTTCGCCGCGCTCCTCGTGCAGTTCCAGGGCGACAGCAACCAGGTCATCTGGCCGGCCAAGTACGCCACCGCCCAGGCCCGCACCCCGCTGCGCTGAGAACGAGCACGAGGACAGCACGCCGATGAGTCCCATGATCGAATCGTCCGCCCTCGCGAAGAGCTTCGGCGGAGTCGCGGCCGTCGATGGAGTCTCCCTCCGCGTCGAAGCGGCGACGATCATGGGGCTCATCGGTCCCAACGGTTCGGGCAAGACGACGACGCTGAACCTGCTCAACGGAGCGATCAAGCCGGACGCCGGCGAGATCCGGGTGGACGGCGTGAGCCTGGCCGGCCGCGCGAGCAGCGCCTTCGTCCGCGCGGGCGTCGCGCGCACCTTTCAGAACCCGCGCACCTTCACGACGATCACCGCGCTGGACAACCTCCTCGTGCCGGTCCTGCACCGGGGCGGCAGCCGCCGGCGCTGGCGCGAGAAGGGCCAGGAGCTGCTGGACTTCGTCGGCCTCGGCGCGCACCGCGACACACCCGCCAGCGAGCTGTCCGGCGGGCAGCAGAAGCTCCTGGAGTTCGTGCGGGCGCTCATGACGGACCCGAAGGTCGTGCTCATGGACGAGCCCTTCGCCGGCGTGCATCCCAGCGTCAAGGAGGTCATGCGCGACCGCATCCAGGAGGTCAACCGCTCGGGCACCTCCTTCGTCATCGTGAGCCACGAGATCCCCGATCTCACGCGGCTGTCCACCGTGGTCGTGTGCATGTCCGACGGGCGGGTGATCGCCCAGGGCGCTCCCGACCACGTCACCGGGGATCCCGCCGTGATCGAGGCCTACCTCGGCCACGGCAAGGCAGGAAGGGGTGAGCGCGGATGACCGCGACCCAGACCGGGACCACGCAGCGCTCCTCGCCCGAGCTCAGGCTCGAGCAGGTCACCGCCGGGTACTTCGCGAACGACGTCGTCCTCGACCAGGTGTCCCTGCGGGTGCGGCCCGGCGCCGTCACCGCTGTGCTCGGCCCCAACGGCTCGGGCAAGTCCACCACGCTGCGCGTGCTCTCCGGCTTCCTCGCCCCCCGCAGCGGGCGCGTGCTGCTCGGCGAGGAGGACATCACAGCGCTGCGCGTGGGCGAGCGCCTGCACCGGGGGGTCTCCCTGCTGCCGCAGGGCCGCTCGGTGTTCCCCGAGCTGACCGTGCTGGAGAACCTCCGGCTGGGGGCGTGGACGCTGCGCCACGACCGCGCCGCCATGAACGGGGCCGTCGAGGCCATGCTGGAGCGCTATCCGAGCCTGCGCGCCTTCCGGGACAAGCCCGCCGGCAGCCTCAGCGGCGGACAGGCCCGGCTCGTCGAGTTCGCCCGTCTGCTGATCACCCGTCCCGCCGTGCTGCTCATCGACGAGCCGTCGGTGGGTCTCGCCCCCGTCCTGGTCGACGAGGTCTACGACGAGATCATCCGCCTCAAGCAGGAGGGCCGGACGATCCTCCTGGTGGACCAGAACGTGCAGGCCGCGATCGAGATCGCGGACGAGGTCTACACGCTCGCCTACGGCCGCAACCACCTCGAGGGCGGGCGCGACCGCTTCGAAGGGCAGCTGGACGAGCTCATCCGCGGCTGGCTGAGCCTGTAGAGAGAAGAGGGACAGGTGCTGGAACAACTCCTGCAGGCCGGCGTCAACGGGATCCTCCTCGGCGGCGTGTACGGCGGCTTCGCGGTGGGGCTGAGCCTCATCCTCGGCGTGCTGCGGATCGTCAACATCGCGCACAGCGCCGTGCTGATCATCGGCGCCCTGGGCTACTGGCAGCTCGTGAACGGGCTCGGCCTCGACCCGCTGCTGGCCATCGTGCCGATCGTCCTGCTCGGCTACCTCCTCGGCCTCGGCGTGCAGCGCGGGGTGGCGCACTACCTGCGCAGGGAGAGCGACACCACGGTGCTCCTCGCCTTCTTCGGCCTCATGGTCGTGATCGAGACGATCGCGATCATCGTGTGGACCACCGACACGAAGACCCTCGACCTGCACTACCTGGGCGGGGTGCTCGACCTCGGCTTCCTGCGCGTGCCCGTCGCCCGCGTCGTCGCCGCCGGGCTCTCCTTCGCCCTGCTCGTGGCGCTGCACCTGTTCCTCACCCGCACGCTCACCGGCTCGGCGATCCGCGGTCTGTCCTCGAACCGCGATGTCGCGGAGATGGTCGGGATCGACGGCAATCGGCTGAGCCGGCACGTGTTCGCGATGAGCATCGCCTTCTCCGCCTTCGGGGGCACCGCCTTGGCGCTGGTCGTGCCGTTCACCCCGCAGGATCACCTGCGCTGGCTGGCCTGGGCCTTCCTCGTGGTCATCCTCGGCGGCCTCGGCTCGGCGCTGCGCACTCTCGTGGCCGGCGTTGTGATCGGCGTCGTCGAGTCCGTCGTCGGCGTGCTGCTGCCCTTCCAGTACACCTATCTCGTGCTGTACGGCCTGCTCGCCGTCGTGCTGCTCGTGCGCAACCAGGGCCTCGGCGGGCTGAAGGCGAGGAGTCTGTGATGGCCGAGCGTTCCGGCAGCCCCGTCGTCAGCGAGGACATCGCCCTCGCGCCCGCCGTCGCGGCGGCCTCCGTGCGGCGCAGGCCGTGGTGGATCGGTCCCGTCATCGCCGCCGCGATCTTCGCGGTGCTCGGCGTGCTCGGCTTCACGCTCGCCCTGGGCTCCGTGACGACGCTGATCGTCGTGCTGCTGTACGTGACGATCGCGCAGGGCTGGAACCTGCTCGGAGGCTACGGCGGCTATCTGAACTTCGGAGCCGCCGTGCTCTTCGGCACGGGCGCCTACACGGCCGCCGTGCTGAACTCGAGCCTGAAGTGGGGCTTCTTCGCGACGCTGCCTCTGGCTGCAGCGGGCGCGGTCATCGTGTCGCTGGTGATCGGCATCGCCACCTTGCGCCTGCGCTCGCACTACTTCGCGATCTTCACCCTGGTGCTGACCTTCCTGGCCGCGGTCGTGGTGCGCAACGTGCCGCTGTTCGGCGGGGCGAACGGCGTGTACGTCGCCGTGCCGATCGACGGCAACAACCGGGCCATCACCCTGTTCGTCTTCGTCACGCTGCTCGTGCTGGCGATCATCGCGACGATCGTCGCCTGGGCCGTGGAGCACTCCCGCTTCGGCAACGCGCTCGTGGCCATCAAGGAGGACGAGCCGGCGGCCCAGGTGCTCGGCGTGCGCACGACCTCCGTCAAGCTCTGGGCGCTGGTGATCGGGGCGGCGCTCGCCGGCGCCGCCGGCGCCGTGTACGCCTTCCAGACCGGCTACATCGAGCCGAACGGGACCTTCGACGTGTCGCTGTCCCTGGACATCGTGCTGCTGTGCGTGGTGGGCGGCCTGGGCTCCTGGATCGGCCCGCTCATCGGCGGGGTCATCGTCGTCGTCCTGCAGCAGTGGCTGCGCGTCGCCATCCCGGACATCAGCCTGTTCGGGGTCCAGCTGCCAGCGGAGGCCAGCCGGCTCGTGCTGGGCGTGCTGCTCATCGTGTTCGCCCTCTTCGCGCGCCGCGGCATCGTCGGGTTCGTCGTGCGCCGTCGAGGCCGCAGCGTCACCGTCTGACAGAAGCGCGCCCCGAAGCGCACGAAGAGCAAAGGAGAGCTCCGCATGGCCCACCTCGTCCTCCCGCGGGAGCAGCAGGCCTACCGTCCCGTCGAAGGCGTCCCCGGCTTCGAGACCGCCCCGCTGGTCGGGCCGGAGACCGGCTCCGTTCACATGGAGCTGTCCCTGTGCCGGCTGGCGCCCGGAGCGCGGACACCCGCGCTGCACCACTCCTTCGAGGAGTCCTGGTTCGTGCTCTCGGGCGCGGGCACCGCGTCAGTCGCGCACCTGAGCTATGCCGTCCGGACCGGCTCCTTCGGGCTCACCCAGCCCCGGGTCCCCGAGCAGAAGGTCGCCGGCCCCGACGGCATGACCTGGCTGCGCATGCGCTCGCCGCAGTGGCAGGAGCGCGACCCCTTCCGCGGTGACGTGCCGGCCGCCGACTGGTCGCCGTCGGCCGTGCTGCTCACCCCGGACGAGACCAATCCGCTCGCCCTCTGGGCCGGTCAGTACCGCGAGACGGATCTGGGCCCCCGCGGCCCCCTGGCCATGCCCGGGTACCACGGCCCGAACATCAAGAGCATCTTCGTGCGCATGCTCGTCGACGATCTGCTCGGGGCGAGTCAGCATACGCACTTCATGGTCCAGTTCGGTCCCCGCGACCCGGACGCCCAGTACGCCAGCGAGCACTACCACCCCTTCGAGGAGGCGTACTACGTGCTCACCGGCTCCGCCCACGGAGTGCTGGACGGCGTGGACGTGGACATCGCCGCCGGCGACCTGATCTGGACCGGCGTGGGCGCCACGCACGGCTTCTACACCACGAGCGAGGAGCCGCTGAGCTGGCTGGAGGTGCAGACGCCGAAGCCTCCGGTGGACAACAGCTTCCTCTTCCCCAAGGACTGGGCGGCGCTGCACTCCTGAACGCTCAGTCGGAGTGCGCCGCCTTGTACTGCTGCACGAGCGCGCGGCCGTAGTCGTTCCCGTTCGGTGTGCGCATCACCGTGTGGATGTGGAAGGGCTTGGGCTCCTTGATATCGAGGAACACCCCCATGTGGTGGTCCAGCTCGAGGATGACCACCGGGCTCTGGACGCGGTAGTAGTACACGTCCCCGGGCTCGTAGCCGCCGTACCAGACGAAATGCGTCTCGTCCCAATGCTCCGCGACCTCCCGCTGGCGTGCCGCGAAGGGCCCCTCGGGGAGGTAGGAGGTGAAGCTCGCGACGATGCCCCGGATCGCCTCCTGCGCCTGCTCGCTGAGCTCGGTCACGCGCGCGCCCTCGTACGGGATGACTCGGTTGTCCTGGAAGGCCCCGGCCAGGTGCCGCTCGTCGCCGGGATGCACCCGGCCCTCCGGCATGGCGGGGTCGACGAGGCGCTCGTAGGCGATGACGCCGGCGCGCTGCTGCGGGGTCATCGCGGCCATCGCCTCGTAGCCGTAGCGGATCCGGTCCTCGAACACCCGGGCGCCGCTGAACGGCCCCTCGTCGATGTAGTTGGGCTCCGCCCCGAAGAACACCGGCGTGGCGACCATCTGGGTGCCCACGACGAGGACGTTCACCGCCAGGTGGTGTCCGAAGAGCTGCCAGCCCCAGGGCGCGGTCGGCGAGGGTGTGCCGAAGATCGAGAAGTTGTAGCTGAACTCGTTCATGATCGACTCGAGGTCGACGATCTCCCCGAGGATCCCGTTGATCCGCATGCAGTTGCGGGCGAGCGCGTATCCCTGCTCGCTGAACGACGCCTCCATCACCGCCAGTGCGAGCTCCCGCTGCTGAGGGGCGAGGAACTCCAGGCGCACGCCGTTGTCGTGCTGCATGAACTCCGGGTTCGCCCAGAGCTGGTAGTGCACGTCGTCCGCCTCGGGGTACTGCGCCTTCTCGCGCTCCTGCTGGCTCAGGGAGTCGAGGAAGGCGGTGGCCGCGGCGACCATCGCCTCGGTCGGAGCCTGCTCGCCCGGGCGCGCCGTCTCCAGCCGGTACAGATCGGGGATGATCCGCCCGTCGCTCGTCACACCTCTGAACTCGTTGAAGTACAGCGGGGTCCAGCCGCGGATGAGCATCCCGGTGAACGGGTCCTCCTTGGCCGCCTCGCGGTACTCGTACGGGTCCAGTCCGCGCAGGCCCGCCAGGCGCGGGTCGTCGTGCGGGAAGAGGTACTGGCGGAAGCTCTCGCCGGTGGATGCCATGTCGTCCGTCCTTGTGCTCGTCGTCGAGGGGTGGGCAGCTGCGCCCCGGCCGCCGCGCCTCAGCCCGGCAGGCGCGCCTGGTTGGACACGATCGGGGTGGTCAGCACACCCAGGCGCTCGACCTCCACCTCGACCACATCGCCCGGCTGCAGCAGCCACGGAGGGGTGCGGGCGTAGCCGACGCCGGAGGGCGTGCCCGTGGCGATGACATCGCCGGGGCGCAGGGTGAAGGTGTGCGAGATGTGCGAGAGCACCTCACCGAGCTCGTAGACGAGGTCGCGCGTGTTGCCCGACTGCACGACGGTGCCGTTGACGCGGGTGACCAGCTGCAGGCCGTCGCGCAGCTCGCCGACCTCGTCGGCGGTGACGAGGGGGCCCAGCGGTCCGGAGGCGTCGCCGTTCTTGCCGAGGATCCATTGCGAGGTGATCTTCTGCGCCCAGCGGGCGGTGAGGTCGTTGAAGGTCGAATAGCCGAGCACGGCCGCCCGAGCCGTATCCGGATCGGCGTCGACGAGGGTCGAGCCGACATAGGCGGCCACCTCGCCCTCCCAGTCCAGGCCCTCCTCCGTGCCGGGGATGGGCGCGGGGACGCCGTCGACGGAGAGCGTCGCCGTCCACCGCGCGAAGAGCACCGGGTAGGGCGGATACTCCTCCTTCGCGTAGCTGCCCTCGGCCACGTGCGAGCGGTAGTTGAGGCCGACGCAGATCACGCGCGCGTCCGGCAGCACCGGCGGCACGCGCTCCACCCGCGAGATCTCGACCTCGGCGCCGGCAGGCGCCGCGGAGGTGTAGCGGGCCGGGTCGGACCAGAACTCGGCCAGGGGCGCGATGAGCGTGGCACGGGGAGAGCCCCAGTCCTCGATGCTCGCCGCGTGGACGCCCTCGGGCAGACGCACCCCGATGATCTTCACTGCTCCCGCGATCCCTTCAGCCCGGGCGGAACGGGCGCGAATAGCGCTCCTGAAACATCGTAAATATTACAATGTTTTGACAGGCACGGACAGAGGCGCGGACACCGGCAGAGGCACCGACGCAGCCCTGGCGCGCCCCGGCCCATGCGACGACGGGAGGCAGCCCCATGATCGAGCGACCCTCCCTGGTGCTTCCCGCGCCGCGCACCCGTGCTGAGGCGCTGGCGGACGCGCTCGAGGCGGAGATCACCGCAGCGGGCACCGAGCCAGGCGCCTGGTTCGGCACGCTCGAGGAGATCCGCGAGCGCACCGGCGTCGCCCGCGCGACCGTGAGCGAGGCCGTGCGGCTGCTGCGGGAGCGCGGGATCCTGGACATCCGCCCCGGCCGGGGCGGCGGGCTGTTCGTCGCGACCCCGAGCCCGATCGTGCGCCTGCGCCACCACCTGCTCACCGTGCGCGACGCGCCCTCCGACGTGCGGGAGGCGATCGCGCTGCGCGAGGCGCTGGAGGAGCTCATCGCCGTCGAGGCCGCCCGTCACTGCACGGAGGCTGACGCGGCGCGGCTCGCGGGGCAGCTCGAGCGGCTCGAGCGCGCCGTCCGCGACCCGGAGCGGTTCATGCGCGAGAACTGGGCGCTGCACGAGCGGATCGCGGACATCGGCACGAACACGATGGCCGCCGCCGTCTATCGCGGCACCCTCGGGTACATGGCGCGTGCGAGCGCGGTCTCCTCGGACGATCCGGGCGAGGAGCACCGGCGCAGGCGCCATGGGGTGCATGCCGAGCTCGTGCACGCGATCGTCACCGGCGACGAGCCGGCCATCCGCGAGGCAGTGCGGCGGCACAACGCGGACTACTGATCGGCTGCAGCCGGGATTCGTGCCGGGTCAGGCCTTCGGCCAGTTCGCTGAGGCCTCGACCATCAGCTCGCGCAGTGAGACGGGAGCCCGCCCGGTGAGCTGCTGCACCGTGTCGCTGAGGACCTCCATCTCGCCCTCGCGGATGCCCCGGCCGAAGCTGACCATGTCGTCGCTGCACCACGGGAACGGCGAGGCGGAGAAGTCGCCGTCGGATGTGCGCGGAACGCCGATCGCGTCCCACTGCGCGTAGAACTCCTCGTCGCTGAGATCGACATAGGGGATGTCCCGGCCGCTGATCTCCGAGACGAGCGCCGCGACGTCGGAGTAGCTGAGCAGCTCGGGGCCGGTCACGTCGTAGGCGCGATCGCGCTCGCCGCCGCCGAGCAGCAGCTCCACGCCCACCCGGGCGCAGTCGTCGCGCGAGACGAAGGCCACCTTCCCCTCGCCCTGGTTGCCGTAGAAGACGCCCTCCAGCAGCGCCGATGCCGCGGCCTGCTCGGCCATCGCCTGCCCGTACTGGCTGTCGCGCAGGAAGTTCCAGCTCATCCCGCTGGCGAGGATCGCCTGCTCGGTGGCCCGGTGGTCGATCGTGACGATCGCCTCCTGGCCCTCCTTGTCCGCCCCCAGGTAGGACGTGTAGACGACGCGCTGGATGCCGGCGTTCTTCGCCGCCTCCACGGCGCGCAGGTGCTGTGCTCGGCGCAGCGGCCCGACGAGCACGCCCGAGACGAGAAGCAGCGCCTCGGCCCCTCGGAAGGCCTCGGTCGTCAGCTCGAGGTCGTCGTAGTCGGCGTGCCGCACGTCCACCCCGCGATCGGCCCACTTCTGCGCGGCGCGCACATCGCGTGTGGTGAAGATGAGCTCCTCGGCCGGCACCCTCTGGAGGATGAGCTCAGCGGCCGTTGAGCCGAATTGACCCGAGACACCGGATACGACGTACATGCAAGCCTCCGTTCGCGCCCCATCGCGCGACGCCATGCTACCGGATTTTCGGTACCGGAATTCCCTTTCTCATCTCCCGGGCTGCGGAGCCGCCGCGCCTCAGCCCGTGATCGCAGGCAGCCGGACCAGGAAACGCGTGTCTCCCGGCTCGCTCTCGACCGTCACCGTGCCGCCGTGCGCGGAGACGACGGCCTTCACGATGGCGAGGCCCAGGCCGGTGCTGCCCGTCGTCCGCGCCCGCGAGGCGTCCGCGCGCGCAAAGCGCTCGAACAGGGTCGGCAGCGCCTCCGGCGCGATGCCCGGTCCGTCGTCCGCCACCGTGAGCACCGCCTCCTCGCCCTCACGCTCCAGGGTGACCGTCACGGTCGTGCCGGCCGGCGTGTGGACGCGGGCGTTGGCGAGCAGGTTCACGACGACCTGCTGCACGCGTGCGGCGTCGCCGAGGACGACAACCGGCTCCGCCGGCTCCGCGTAGCGCCACCGGTGCTCGGGACCGGCGGCGCGCGCGTCGTTGACCGCGTCGGCGACGAGCCCTCCGAGCTCCACCGGATGGCTCTCGATCTCGCGCCCCTCGTCCAGCCGCGCAAGCAGCAGGAGATCCTCCACGAGGCTCGTCATCCGGACCGATTCGGACTCGATGCGCCCCAGCGCGTACACGGCGTCGGCCGGCAGGTCCTCGGCCATCCTGCGCGTCAGCTCCGAATAGCCGCGGATCGAGGCGAGGGGGGTGCGCAGCTCGTGGCTCGCGTCCGCCACGAAACGGCGGACCTTCGCCTCGCTGGCATGCCGCGCGCCGAAGGCCTGGCCGAGCCGGGCGAGCATCGCGTTGAACGCCTCCACCAGGCGGCCCGCCTCGCTGCCGGGGGAGGCGCCGGAGGCGTCAACGCGCTCCCCCAGATCCACCTCGCCGCGATCCAGCGGCATCGCCGCCACCCGCTCGGCCGCCGCCGCCACCCGTTCGAGCGGCCGTAGCGCGTGGCGGATGTAGATCGCTGCGAGGATGCCCAGCAGCAGGATCCCGCCCACTCCGACCAGCCCGATGATCAGCGTGAGTCGGGAGACGGTCGCGTCCACGCCGGACAAGGGCAGCCCGACGAGCACCGACACACCGCCCTGCTGGTCCACCGAGAACAGGTACCTGCCGAAGCCCTGGCCGAGATCGGCGCTCCAGTACGGGCTGCCGTCCCAGGCGTCGACGATCTGCGAGAGCTGGCCCTGGCCGATCCATTGGAGCGTGTAGTCCGCGTCGAGGTACCCGCCGACGAGGCTCGTGCCCTGGGCGGCGATCGCGATGGTGCCCGGCACGGCTCCGGGCCCGCCGAAGGCGGCCTCCAGGGACGGCGCGCCGCCCGGCCGCGTGGTCAGCACGAGCACGCGCGAGGCGAGCGCCGTGAGCTCCGACTGCAGCTGCTCGACGAGCGAGCCGCGCAGCGCGACGAGGGCGATGGCGGCGATGCCGGCGGCCAACAGGGTCACGGTGACCGCGAGGATCGCCACCAGGCGGGAGCGCAGCGACCAGGGTCGCCGCCACCGGCGGGGACGCGGCGAGGCGGCAGGATCAGCCATCGACGGCGGGCTTGAGGATGTAGCCCGCGCCGCGGACCGTGTGGATCATCGGCGAGCGGCCGGCGTCGATCTTCTTGCGCAGATACGAGATGTAGATCTCCACGACGCTGGAGCGGCCGCCGAAGTCGTAGCTCCAGACCCGGTCGAGGATCTGCGCCTTGCTCACGACGCGCCGCGCATTGCGCATGAGGTACCGCAGCAGCTCGAACTCCGTCGAGGTCAGCTCGATCGGCGTCCCGCCGCGACGGACCTCGTAGCTGTCCTCGTCCAGCTCAAGGTCGCCGACGCGCAGGACGGGGTCGGCCGCGGCCTGCAGCGTGATCGCCGAGCGCCGCACGAGGGCGCGCAGCCGTGCGACCACCTCCTCGAGGCTGAAGGGCTTGGTCACGTAGTCGTCGCCGCCCACCGTGAGCCCGGTCAGGCGGTCCTCCAGCGAGTCTCGCGCGGTGAGGAAGAGCACGGGGACCGTGTCCCCGTCGGCGCGCAGACGCTGCAGCACGGACAGGCCGTCCAGATCGGGGAGCATGATGTCCAGCACCATGGCGTCCGGCTTGAACTCGCGGGCGATCGCCAGCGCCTTGCGCCCCGAATCCGCCGTGCGCGTCTCCCAGCCCTCATAGCGCAGGGCCATGCCCAGCAGGTCCGACAGCGTGGACTCGTCGTCGACGATGAGCACGCGGATGGGGGAGCCGTCCGCCTTCGTGAAGGGGGCGGGGGCGGGGATGCTGCGCTCGAGGGCCATGCTCCCAGTATCCGCGGGGTCCTTTGCCTTTCCTATGAGGATGCTCCGCGCACTCTGTGTCTTCCCTCGGAAGCGACGGCACGCGTCTCATAGCGCTCCCATAGACGCTGCCGAGCACGGCGCGAGGAAGCGTTCCTAGCGTCGCCTCAGGCTCGGGGAGCGAGGGACGCCCCCCGCGAAGGGACAGGATGTTCGGCAGATACCTGCGCAGAGAGCTCCTCGGCCGTCGTCGGCAGACCGTCATCGTCGCGGTGGGCATGGCGCTCGCCATCGCGCTGGTCGTGGTGGTGAACAGCGTCAGCACCGGGATGCGAGACGCGCAGGCCGCGGCACTCCAGTCGATCTACGGCGTGGGCACGGACATCACGGTCAGCAACCCGCCGGTACGGCCCTCGGAGGGCGGGGCGGGCGGCGCCGGTCCGCAGCGCTTCGACTTCGGCTCGGGCGGCAGCGGCGGCGGCTCGGGCGGCACCGGCAGCACCGACGGCTCCACGACGGTGAGCCAGTCGCGGCTCATCCCCGCCGGGGCGACCTTCGACGCTTCCGAGCTGAAGACGATCGAGGGCGTCTCCGGCGTCGCCGCGGCCACAGGAGTTCTGTCGCTGCGGAACGTGTCCTTCAACGGCCAGATCCCGGGCGGCGCGCAGCCCGAGCAGGGTGCACCCGGCAGCGGCGGGGCGCGCGGCTCCTTCGACGTCGACTCCTTCACCGTCCTGGGCATCGACCCGAGCGGCACGGCCGTCGGGCCGCTGTCCTCCGTCGAGGTAACCGAGGGCCGCGCGCTCGACGCAGCGGACTCCGGTCAGGACGTGGCGCTGCTGGACGCGTCCTACGCGACGACCGCAGGGCTGTCCGTCGGCGGCACCGTGGAGGTGGGCGGCACGACGATGCAGGTCGTCGGCCTGCTGGGCTCCACCTCCACCAGCTCGGAGACCGCCGCGAACGTCTACCTCCCCCTGGACGTCGCGCAGACGCTCGCCGGGCAGAGCGGCAAGCTCAGCGAGGTCTACGTCGCGGCCCAGTCCTCCGCGCAGGTGGACGCCGTGGCGAGCGCGATCACCGCCGCGCTGCCCGACGCCAGGGTCAGCACCGAGGCCCAGCTCGCCGCCTCGGTCAGCGGCTCGCTCGGCGCGGCAGCGGGGCTGATGAGCTCTCTGGGGCTCTGGCTGTCGATCGGCGTCCTCGCCGCGGCGGTGCTACTCGCCGCGCTGTTCACCATCAGCGGCGTCTCCCGCCGCACCCGGGAGTTCGGGACCCTCAAGGCGATCGGCTGGGCCAACCGCCGGATCGTCGGCCAGGTCGCCGCCGAGTCCCTCGTGCAGAGCCTCATCGGCGGGATCGCCGGGGCGATCATCGGAATCGCCGCCGTGCTCCTCGTCAACGCCTCCGGAGTCACCCTGGCCGCGCAGGCGGCCGGCGGCACCCTCGGCGGCGCGGGCGCGGGCCCGTTCGGCAGGAGCGGCGGGGGCGCCGCGGACGGCGGGGGGCGGGTCGTGCAGGCCGCCGCCAGCGCCACCGACATCGTGCTCCATGCGCCCGTCTCCGTCTGGGTCGTCCTCCTCGCGATCGCCCTCGCCGCGGCGGGAGGGATCGTGGCGGGCGCCCTCGGCGGCTGGCGCGCCTCCCGCCTGCGGCCCGCGGACGCACTGCGCGAGATCGCCTGAACGAGCCACCGACCGGAAGGACACCGTGTACAGCCTCACCGACGCCAGCAAGAGCTTCCGGCAGGGGCAGCGCACCATCGCTGCGCTGCGCTCGGTCAGCCTCGAGATCGCCGACGGAGAGTTCGTCGCGATCCAGGGGCCCACGGGAGGCGGGAAGTCCACCCTCCTGCAGCTGCTCGGCGCGCTCGACCGGCCCAGCAGCGGCTCCGTCCGCCTCGGCGACACCGAGCTGTCCACGGCCGACGAGCGCGCGCTCGCCCGGCTGCGCGCCGGCAGCATCGGCTTCGTGTTCCAGAACTTCAACCTCATTCCCACGCTCACCGCCCTCGAGAACGTCCAGATGGCGCTCGTGCCGCACCGCGTCGACGTCGCTCGGTCGCGGGCGCGGGCGGCCGAGGCGCTGGGCTGGGTGGGGCTGGGCGCGCGTCTCGATCACCGGCCAGCCGAGCTCTCCGGAGGTCAGCAGCAGCGCGTGGCGATCGCGCGCGCGATCGTCACCAGCCCGGCCGTGCTGCTGGCCGACGAGCCGACCGGCAACCTCGACGAGGCGATGCGCGACGAGATCCTGTCCCTGCTGGAGGGGATGTGGCGCGAGCGCGGGCTCACCATGATCGTGGTGACGCACGACTCGGCGGTCGCGCATCGCGCGCAGCGACGTCTGCATCTGAAGGACGGCATCGTGCACGAGCGCCGGCCCGCGGCCTGAGGCACAAGGGGTCCCGATACGGCGCGGTCGAACGGCGGCGCGGCCGGGAGCGACGACAATGGAGCCCGTGACCGTCTCCGTGCCCGTCGAGCTCCCCTTGTGGGACGAGCAGACCGAGGCGGAGCACACTGCGCGGATCGTGACCGACGGCAGCGACAGGGTCGCCTGGCACCGCGCCCGCTCCCGGGGCGTCACGGCCACGGACGCGGCCCGTCTGGCCGGGCCCGGCTCTATCCCGTCCGCGGTGCGCGCGAAGGCCGGCGGCGGCTTCGGCAACGCCTTCACCGAGCATGGCCGCGCGCGGGAGCCGGAGATCGCCTCCTGGGTGCAGTCGAGCTTCGGCATCGACCCGAATCGGGCGCTGTTCCGCTCGCGCCACCACGCGCTGCACCTCGCGACTCCGGACGGCATCGGCGTGGAACAGGACGGCACCCTCGTCCTCGCCGAGATCAAGACCACGGCGAAGCGCCTGCGGGCGATCCCCCGGCACTACCTCCGGCAGATCTGGTGGCAGCAGTACGTCCTCGGCGCCTCGCGCACGCTCTTCGTCTGGGAGGAGCACCGGGACTTCGCGCCGCAGCCGCCGTGCTGGGACTGGGTGGAGCGCGACGAGGCGCAGATCGAGCGACTCGTGGACCTCGCGGAGCTGCTCCTGCGCCAGCTCGGGGCGCCGCAGGGCGGCAAGGCCCTTCTTAGCAGCATGGTGACACCTCCGTAACACCTCCGAATCAATGTCTCGCTTGACTGGAGCCGCTATGACAGAGAAGCTGCCCCGGAGCATGAACGCGGTGCTCTACGACCGGCCGGGAGAGCCGGAGGTCCTGCAGCTGGGCGAGTGCGCGGTCCCGACGACGGTGGGATACGAGTTCCTCGTGCGGGTCGTCGCGGCAGGCGTGAACCCGGTGGACGCGAAGACACGGGCAGGCAAGGGCTGGTCGCGCGGGCTGAGGGGCTACCCGGTCACCCCGGGCTTCGACTTCAGCGGCGTCGTGGTCTCCACGCCCTACGACGCGCATCCGATCAAGGTCGGTGAAGAGGTGTTCGGCATCAGCGGCTTCCCGCGGCAGGGGGGCTCCTACGCCGAATACGTCTCGGTGCCGGGACTTCAGCTCGCGCGCAAGCCCCGCAGGCTCTCGCACGTCGAGGCCGCCGCCGCGCCTCTGGCCGCGCTGACGGCTTGGGGCATGGTGGTGGAGATCGCCAAGGCCCACGAGGGTCAGCGGGTGCTCGTCCACGCCGGCGCGGGCGGGGTGGGGCACTTCGCGGTGCAGCTCGCGGCGTTCTTCGGCGCATACGTGGTCGCCACTGCGTCCGAGCACAATCTCACCTGGCTGCGCGAGCTCGGCGCGGCGGAGGTGGTCGACTACCGGCACGCGCGCTTCGAGGAGGTGCTCGACCCTGTGGACGTGGTGATCGACCTGCTTGGCAACAGCGTCGCCGAGACGTCGAGCCGCTCTCTGCAGCTCCTGCGCCCCGGCGGCCTCATCGTCACGGCGCCCTCCGGCGGCTGGCCCACCATGGCCGAAGAGGCGAAGGCGCGCCAGGTGCGCGCCTCCAACGTCATCATGCAGCCCGACGGCGCGACGCTCGGCGTGCTCGCACGCCTGCTGGACTCCGGCGATCTGCGGGTGCACGTGGACGAGGTCTTCGACCTGGAGCACGCCGCCGAGGCGCACCGGGCCGTGGAGAGCGGCCACTCGCGGGGCAAGACCGTCCTGCGCGTCGCCAGCGCCTAGACGGGCGGACTCCGGCGAACGCGAGCAGGCCCCGCCGCTCCGGGAGCGGCGGGGCCTGCTTGGCGGAAGCCCTGAGGATCAGAGCGCGTTGACGTCCAACGGGATGCCGGGGCCGAAGGTCGTCGAGACGGCGCCCTTCTGGATGTACCGGCCCTTCGCCGCGGAGGGCTTCAGGCGCTGGACCTCGTCGAGGGCGGCACGGAGGTTCTCCGAGAGCTGCTCGGCGGAGAACGACGCCTTGCCGACGACGAAGTGGACGTTCGCGTGCTTGTCGACACGGAACTCGATCTTGCCGCCCTTGATGTCGGCCACGGCCTTGGCCGGATCCGGGGTGACCGTGCCGGTCTTCGGGTTGGGCATGAGACCGCGGGGGCCGAGCACCTTGCCGAGCCGGCCGACCTTGCCCATCAGCTCCGGGGTGGCGACCGCCGCGTCGAACGCCGTGTAGCCGCCGGCCACCTTCTCGATGAGCTCGTCGCCGCCGACCTCGTCCGCGCCGGCCGCGAGAGCGGCCTCGGCGGCGGGACCGGTCGCGAAGACGACCACGCGCGCCGTCTTGCCGGTGCCGTGGGGCAGGTTCACCGTGCCGCGGACCATCTGGTCCGCCTTGCGCGGGTCGACACCCAGCTTGAGCGCGACCTCGACGGTGGAGTCGGTCTTCTTCGAGCCCGTCTCCTTAGCCAGGGCGACGGCCTGGTCAGGGGTGTAGAAGGTGTCGGCGCCGATCTTCGCGGCGGCCTCACGGTATGCCTTGGAACGCTGTGCCATGATCCCGCCTCCTACTCGACCACGATGCCCATGGAACGGGCGGTGCCGGCGATGATCCGGGCCGCCTGGTCCAGGTCGTTCGCGTTCAGGTCGGGCATCTTCTGCTCGGCGATCTGGCGAACCTGGTCCTGGGACAGCTTGCCCACCTTGGCGGTGTGCGGGGTCGCGGAGCCCTTGCCCACGCCCGCCGCCTTCTTGATGAGCTCCGCCGCCGGCGGGGTCTTCAGCACGAAGGTGAAGGAGCGGTCCTCGTAGACGGTGATCTCCACGGGGATGACGTTGCCGCGCTGCGACTCCGTCGCCGCGTTGTACGCCTTGCAGAACTCCATGATGTTGACGCCGTGCTGACCGAGCGCGGGGCCGATGGGCGGGGCGGGATTCGCCGCGCCGGCCTGGATCTGAAGCTTGATCAGACCCGTGACCTTCTTCTTGGGTGCCATCTCTCTTCTCTCGTCGAACGGCCGGCAGCCCGGCCTGCTCTCCCGGTCTGCGGCCGATCCGCAGCCCGGTGCTCGCGCCCATGCGGGCACGAAATCCTCATTCTACAGCCTCGTCGGCAGCTGTCGCACGGCGAGCCCGGGCTGCCGAGGACGCGATATCTCCCAGCGGGGACTAGAGCTTGGTGACCTGGTCGAAGCCGAGCTCGACGGGAGTCTCGCGCTCGAACAGCGAGACGAGAACCGTGAGCTTGCCGCTCTCCGGCTTGATCTCGCTGATCGTGCCAGGCAGGCCCTGGAACGAGCCCTCCTTGATCGTGATCGTCTCGCCGATCTCGAAGTCCACCAGGGCGGGCACGGCGCGCTCTGCCGGCGAGGCGGCACCGCGAGCGCCGGACGCCGCGGCGGCGACCTCCTTGACCTCCACCGTGCTCTTGAGCATGTTGAAGGCCTCTTCGAAGCGCAGCGGCACGGGGTTGTGCGCGTTGCCCACGAAGCCGGTGACGCCAGGCGTGTGCCGGACGACGGACCAGGAGTTCTCGTTGAGGTTCATGCGCACCAGCACGTAGCCCGGCACCCGAACGCGGCTGACCATCTTGCGCTGGCCGTTCTTGATCTCGACCACGTCCTCCATGGGGACCTGGACCTCGTAGATGTCGTCGAGGGCGCCCATCGTCTCGCGGCGGCTCTCGATGTTCGACTTCACCTTGCGCTCGAATCCGGCGTACGAGTGGATGACGTACCACTTGCCCGGCTTCACCCGCAGCTCGCGCCGGAACTCGGCGTAGGGGTCGGCGGCCTCCGCCTCCACCTCGGCCTCGTCCTCCACGGCGGCGACGGCCGCCTCGGCCTCGTCCAGGGAGTCGATCTCCAGCGCGTCGTCGACCTCGGCGTCCGCCTCGGGGTCGGACGCCTCCTCGATGGCCTCCTCGTAGGCCTCCTCGTCGATCACCTCGTCCTCGTCGGCCTCGTCCTCCACGTGCAGGGCGCGGTGCTCGGCGGGCTGCACCGAGGCCTCGTCCCGCTCGAGGACGCTGCCCTCCTGGGCCTCGTCCTCTTCGCTGGACTGCTCGGCTGCGGTCGACCGGTCGAGTCCGTCACGCTCGGGCTTGGTCACGAATTCTCTTCCTCACATCTCGATGCGGCGCTCGCCGCGCCCGCTCCGGCTCTCCGGGGCGGGCAATGGTCATCGGGTCACTGGTTCCAGGGCAGGAACGAGGGGTCGCCGAACACGAACACGATGAGCCAGCTCAGCAGCTGGTCCAGCCCCCACACCACGGCCATCATGATGATCACGAAGACCAGCACGACGACCGTGTAGCTCAGCAGCTCCCTGCGGGTCGGGGTGACCACCTTGCGCAGCTCGGCGATGACCTGCTGGAAGAACAGGCCGATCCGACCGAACCAGGTCTTGCGCGCCGCGCGCTTCTCGCGTGCAGCGGCGACGACCGACTCGCTCGGCTCCTCGAGCACGTCCTTCGCCACAGCCACCAACCTTTCGGGATCCCCAACGGGACGAGCCCGCTGCGATCTGCAGGGCGGACAGGACTCGAACCTGCAACCTGCGGTTTTGGAGACCGCTGCTCTACCAATTGAGCCACCGCCCTAGACGGGCCGAAGAACCGCTCTCCGCCGGACGCCGCCCGCCGAGCCGATCCGAGGACCGTTCCGATGAGGATTTCAGGCATGCCGAAGAATACGGGTTTCAACCGCGACCCGCACAAGTTTAGGCGGCCATCCTGAGGGTGACAACTCCGGCACCGCCCGCGACAGTCGACACGCCCTCAACAGAGCGCGACTCGCCGTGGTCCTTCCCTTCTGCTCGCTCCTATGCTCGAAGCGTGACAGACCGCACGAGCATCTCGCGGCGCATCGCCGCGATCGCCGAGTCCGCGACCCTGAAGGTCGATGCGAAGGCCAAGGCGCTGCAGGCCGAGGGCCGGCCCGTCATCAGCTACGCGGCCGGCGAGCCGGACTTCGCGACGCCGGAGCACGTCGTCGACGCCGCTCTGGCCGCCGTGCGCGATCCGCGCAACTACCGGTACACGCCCGCCGCGGGGCTGCCCGAGCTGCGCGAGGCGATCGCCGAGAAGACGCGGCGGGACAGCGGCTGGGAGGTCTCCCCGACCCAGGTCATCGTCACCAACGGCGGCAAGCAGGCCGTCTATGAGGCCTTCCAGGTGCTGCTGGACGAGGGCGACGAGGTGCTCGTGCCCACGCCGTACTGGACGACCTACCCGGAGACGATCAAGCTGGCCGGCGGCGTGACCGTGGAGGTGTTCGCGGGGGCCGAGCAGGGCTACCTCGTGACGGTCGAACAGCTGGAGGCGGCCGTCACCGAGCGCACGAAGGCGCTCCTGTTCGTCTCGCCGTCGAACCCGACCGGCGCCGTGTATCCCGACGAACGGGTGCGCGAGATCGGCGAGTGGGCGGCAGAGAAGGGCCTCTGGGTCGTCTCGGACGAGATCTACCAGAACCTGAGCTACGCCGAGGACCCTGCCGCGCCGGCGCCGCGCCCGCTCTCGATCATCGAGGCCGTGCCCGCCCTGGCGGACCGGATGATCCTGCTGAACGGCGTGGCGAAGTCGTATGCGATGACCGGCTGGCGCGTCGGCTGGCTGGTCGGGCCGCCGCCTGCCGTGAAGGGCGTCGCGAACCTCCAGTCCCACCTCAGCTCGAACGTCAACAACATCGCCCAGCGCGCGGCGATCGCGGCGCTCACCGGCCCGCAGGAGCCGGTGGAGGCGATGCGCCAGGCCTTCGACCGTCGTCGCCGCGCGATCGTGGCCGGATTGAACGAGGTGCCCGGCTTCTCCACCCCTACCCCCACCGGCGCCTTCTACGTCTACCCCGACATCACCAGCCTGCTCGGCAGGGACTGGGGCGGGGTCACGCCCACCACCTCGCTGGAGCTCGCGGACCTCATCCTCGAGCGAGCGGAGGTCGCCGTCGTCCCCGGCGAGGCCTTCGGCCCCAGCGGCTATCTGCGCATGAGCTACGCGCTGGGCGACGCCGCCCTGGCTGAGGGCGTCGAGCGCCTGCGGCAGCTCTTCGCCTCGTAGGCGCGATGAGCGGCAAGACGATCGAGCTCGGGCTGGACACCTTCGGCGACATCACCGTCGACGGGGAGGGCAGGGCGCTGACGGCTGCGCAGACGCTGCGCAATGTGGTGGCGCAGGGAGTGCTCGCCGAGCAGGTGGGCGTGGATGTGTTCAGCGTGGGCGAGCACCACCGGCCGGACTTCGCGATCTCCGCGCCCGACGTCGTCCTCGCAGCCATCGCCGGCAAGACCGAGCGCATCCGCCTGGGCACCGCGGTGACGGTGCTCAGCTCCGACGACCCGGTGCGCGTGTTCCAGCGCTTCGCCACGCTGGACGCGATCTCCGACGGCCGTGCCGAGATCACCCTCGGCCGCGGCTCGTTCACGGAGTCCTTCCCGCTCTTCGGGTACTCGCTCGCCCAGTACGACGAGCTGTTCGAGGACAAGCTGGAGCTCTTCACGAAGCTGCTCAAGCAGGAGCCCGTCACCTGGAGCGGCACCGGGCGTCCGCCGCTGGAGGGCCAGCGCGTCTACCCCGCGACGGAGCACAGGCTGCGGGCCTGGGTCGGCGTCGGGGGAAGCCCGGACTCGGTCGTGCGTGCCGCGCGCTACGGCTACCCGCTCATCCTCGCCATCATCGGCGGCGACCCGCGCCGCTTCGCCCCCTTCGTGGAGCTGTACCGCCGCGCCCATGCCCAGCTGGGGACCGAGCCCGGGGCCGTGGGCGTCCACTCCCCCGGTCACCTCGCCGACAGCGACGAGCAGGCGCGGGAGGAGCTCTGGCCGCACTATCGCGAGCAGACGACGCGCATCGGCGCGCAGCGCGGCTGGCCGCCGGTGCAGCGCTCCCAGTTCGACGAAGCGGTCGGGCCTTTCGGCTCGCTCTACGTCGGCTCGCCGGAGACGGTGGCCCGCAAGATCGCGAACACGGTCACGGCCCTGGGGCTGGACCGCTTCGACCTCAAGTACGGCTCCGGTACCCTGCCGCACGAGTCGCTCATGCGCAGCATCGAGCTCTACGGCACGCGCGTCATCCCGCGCGTGCGCGAGCTGCTCGCCGGGAGCGCGGCGGCCTAGCAGAGCGTCGCGCGCCCAGCGGCGCTCCCCCGCCTGCCGCGCCCGCTCGGTCCGCTACCGGGCGGCGAGCGGCTGCCGGGCGAGGATCGCGGAGACCGCGCGCCGGTGCGCCGCGAGGAGGAGCTCCCGCTCCGTGCCGGCGAGAAGCTCGATCTGCAGCCCGCGCCACACCGCCACCACGGCGGCGGCGCTCTCCCGGGCGACGTCCGCCTCGTATCCGCGCCGGGCCAGCAGAGCGGCGACAGCGTCGCGCCAGATCGTCGCCACACGGCGCAGATACGCGGCGTTGCGCTGCGGATGACGCGTGCTCAGGGAGAAGAGCTCGAAGAACAGCCGGAGGAAGGGCAGATTGCGCTCCTCGGCGATGCCGAGCCATGCGCGCTCGAGCAGCTCCGCGACGTCGCCGTCCTCAGCGAGCTCGGCGACGAGGCCCCGCAGCCCGGGGAAGCGTTCCAGGGCCGCCTGCGCGGCTTCGTCGAAGAGCTCCTCCTTGGTGCCGAAGTAGTAGAGCAGCATCCGGTTGTTCGAGCCGACGGCCCGCGCCAGCGCGCTCAGGCTCACGTCGTTCACACCGTGCTCGAGCAGATGGTCGGCCACGAGCTCGAGCAGCCGGAGGCGCTCTCCGGAGGGCGACGCAGCCATGCGACGAGGCTATCGCAGCAGGGCCATGCGGAGGCGCCGAAGCCGCGATCGATCGAAAACTGGCCGCAACGCGAATGAAACACGGCGCCCGTACCGTGAACTAACCAGTTCAATCCTGACCGCATCAGCAGTGCAGTGGGGAGGGCGCTTTCCCGTGACCGCCATCACCGACGAGCCCCGGACCTCGACCGAGCGGTCGATCGTCCTGTCCGGCGTCTCGAAGTCCTATCGCCTGCAGCGGGGCGCCCAGCTCACCGCCTTGCAGGACATCTCCCTGGACATCGCGCCCGGAGAGTTCGTCGCCCTCCTGGGGCCCTCCGGATGCGGCAAGTCGACCATCCTGCGGATCATCGCCGGACTGGAGGATCCGAGCGCCGGCACCGCCGTGATCGGGGGCGCATCCCCGCACGCCCTGTCGCAGGCGCACCGGCTCGGCGTCGCCTTCCAGGAGCATTCGCTGCTGCCGTGGCTGACCGTGCGGGACAACATCGCGCTGCCCTACCGGGTGGCGCACCGGCCCGTCGACGCCGCCCACGTCCAGGAGCTCATCGACCTGGTCGGCCTCTCGGGATTCGAGAACGCGCGGCCGAAGCAGCTCTCCGGCGGGATGCGGCAGCGCGCCTCCATCGCTCGCGCGCTCGTGCTCAGCCCCGATGTGCTCCTGCTGGACGAGCCCTTCGGGGCGCTGGACGCGGTCACCCGTCGACGGATGAACGCCGAGCTGGGCCGGATCTGGGCGGAGCTGAAGATCACCACGCTCCTGGTGACGCACGACGTGGACGAGGCGGTCCTGCTCGCGGACCGCGTCGTCGTCATGACGGGACGACCGGGCAGCATCCGCCACATCGAGCCGATCGACCTTCCGCTGCGCGTGAACCCGGAGCTCACCCGAGCCCCCGAGTTCCACGAGATCGTCGACCGCCTGACCTCCATGCTCGACACCGCGAAGGAGGGCTGAGACGATGACGCTGCGCGCTCGCTCCGTCCTCTACGGAGTCGCCGGCGTCGCGCTGCTGCTGCTCGCCGCGCAGCTCATCGGGCAGTTCGGCCTGGTCGGCAAGACCTGGCCGCCGCTGACCGAGGTCGTCGCCTTCCTGCTGGATCCGAAGAACGCGACCCTGCTCGGCAACGCCCTCGCGGCGACGGTCTCCGAGGCGGCCGCTGGCGGCGCGATCGGGATCGCCGCGGGGATCGTCCTCGCGCTGCTGGCACACCTCGTGCCGGTGCTCGCGCCGGGGCTCGATCGCTTCGCCGCGCTGATCGACTCGGTTCCCCAGATCGCGCTCGCGCCCTTCCTCGTGATCATCATCGGGCGGGAGGGCACGCCCGTGGTCGTCGTCGCGCTGGCCGTGACGTTCATCGTGTTCATCTCGACGAACTCCGGGCTGACCGCCGCGACCCGGCAGCACCAGGATCTCTTCACCGTGCTCGGCTCGCCGCGCTGGGACCGCCTCGCCCGGCTGGAGCTGCCTGCCGCGCTGCCGAAGCTCTTCGACGGTCTTGCCCTCGCCGCCCCGGCGATGATCCTCGGCGCCACCATCGGGGAATGGTTCGGCGCCAAGCGCGGCCTCGGGGTGCTCTTCGTCAGCGCGATGGAGAACTACCGCATCCCCCTGCTGTGGGCCGCCGCCGTGCTGTCGGTGCTGTGCTCGTTGATCATCTACGGCGCGGCCCTGCTCGCACAGCGCGCCGTGGCGAGGAGGTTCGCATGAGCGAGGCCGTGCTCAGAGAGCCGGCGGCAGTGGCGGAGGCAGCCGCGGCGCGGCGCCCCCGGCGCAATCCCCTGGTCCTCGTCGGCCGGCTGCTGCTGTCGATCGTCAGCAGGTACTGGCCGGTGATCCTTCTGCTCGCGGCGTGGCCGATCTGGCTCTGGGCGAACAACTACAGCCGCACCGTCGCTCCCTCGCCGGCCGGGGTGGCCACGGACCTCGTGCTTCACGCGAACGACTACCTTCTGCCCGTGGCGTGGACGGCGCTGTTCGCCCTCGGCAGCCTCGCCGCCGGGATGCTCGTCGGCATCGCCGCGGGCGTGCTCGTGTGGATGTCGCCGATCGCCTCCGGGCTGCTGCTGCCCAGCGCGATCATCCTGCGGGTGGTCCCGGTGACGGCGATGATCCCGATCCTCGCCCGCGTCTTCGGCTACGGCACCGGCACGGTCTTCGTCATGGTCGTCATCCTCGTGTTCTTCCCCGCTTTCTCACTGACGATCTCCGGGATGTCCTCGGTTCAGCAGAGCGGACGCGACCTGTTCCAGGTGCTCGGCTCGGGCCTGTGGGCCCGCGTGTTCCGGCTGCATCTGCCGGCGGCGATCCCGAGCATCATGCTCGCCCTCCGACTGAGCGCGCCCGTGGCGATCCTCGGCGTGCTGCTGTCGGAGTACCTGTTGGACGGGCTGGGCCTGGGCCACATGCTGGCCAGCGCGCAGGACCGCTCCGAGTTCGAGCGCGAATGGGGGGCGGCCCTGCTGGCCACCGCCCTGTCCGTCGTCTGCTTCGGCCTCGCCCGGCTCGCCGAGCGCAAGGTCGTCGACCGCGTCAGCTGACGCCGCTTCCTGCCTGCGCACCACCCCGAGAAGAAAGAGAGAACCGCCATCATGACCCTTCGCTCCTCCTCAGCCCGGCGCGGTGCACGGGCGTGGCTGCTGACCGCAGGCGCGGTCGGCGCCGCCCTCGCGGTCACCCTCACCGGCTGCAGCTCCGGCCCCTCCGGCGGGAGCACCGCCGCCGCTGCGGACGGTGGGCAGACCACGACGCTCAAGGTCGCCATGTCGTGGATCGCCAACACCGAGTACGGCGGCTTCTGGATCGCCTTGGACAAGGGCTACTACGCTGCGGAGGGCCTCGACGTGGAGATGCTGCCGGGCGGGCCCAACGCGCCCACCGCCGAGTCCCAGGTGGCCGCCGGCACCGCGCAGCTGGGCGTCACCGCGGCGATGAACACAGCCTTCGCCGCGCTGAAGGACAACGACTTCAAGGTGCTCGGCTCGGTCTTCCAGACGAACGTCGGCTGCATGCTCAAGCTCGGCCCGGACCCGGTCACCTCCGTGTCCGAGCTGCAGGGCAAGAGGATCCTCGCCCAGAGCGAGGAGACTGTGAACGAGCTGTTCTCGCTGGCGGGCGTCCCGCTGGGCGACACGCAGATCATCTCCACCGGCTTCGACCCCTCGGGCCTGGTGAACGGCGACGGCGACTACTACACGGCGTATGCCACGAACCAGCCGATCACGCTGGAGCAGAGCTATGGCATGACCGAGGGCAAGGACTTCACCTGCACCCTCTACGGCGAGCTGGGCATGCCGCTGTACGCCTCCACGATCTTCACTACCGCCCAGCAGATTCAGACCAACCGTGACGCGCTGGTGAAGTTCCTGCGCGCCACGAAGAAGGGCTGGGAGGACTTCGAGAAGGATCCGCACCAGGGCGCCGACCTCGCCGTGAACAACTACGGCGCGGACCTGGGCCTGGATCTGAAGCAGCAGGAGGCCTCGGCGGACGCCTTCGCCCCGCTCATGGAGAGCGACATCACCCGGAAGAACGGGATCCTCTACATGGACGTGGACCTCGTGCAGAGCCAGATGTACCCGGTGCTCGCCGCCGCGGGCATCAGCGGCATCCCCGCGGCGAAGGATGTCATCGACCTGAGCCTGCTGGACGACGCGAACAAGTGACCCCGCGGTCCCGGCGGCACGCCCCAGGGCGGCCGCCGGGACCGACCCATGAGGAAGGAAGAGGCTGAGGTGACCAGGAAGCGCATCATCACCGGAGTGTTCGAGGCGGGCACGCAGCAGATCGGCGGGACGACGAGCTGGGCCCATCCCCGGAGCCAGAACGGCGACTTCCGCGACGTCGACTACTGGGTCGACATGGCGCGGATGCTCGAGGAAGGCGGAGTCGACTTCCTCTTCTTCGCCGGCGGCTCGTTCGGCTACGCCTCCCATCAGGGCGAGCTCTCGGACACGCTCGTGAAGGCCGGGATGATGTTCGGCATCGACGGCGGATACATCATCCCCGCGATGGCGGCCGCGACCCGGCGGCTGGGCTTCGTGGTGACGACCTCGACCGGGGCCGACCATCCGCTGTACACCGTGCGCAAGTACTCCGCGCTGGACCACCTGAGCCGGGGCCGCATCGGCTGGAACATCGTGACCGGCGCATCCCAGAACACGATGGCGAAGATGCTGGGCCACGCCGAGATGGTCCCGCACGACAAGCGGTACGAGGCGGCCGACGAGTACGTCGAGCTGGCCGTGAAGTACTGGGAGGGCGGCAACGAGGACGACGTGATCGTCCTGGACGTGGAGAACAACGTCTTCGCCGACCCGGCCAAGGTCCACAAGGTGGTCCACGAGGGCCGGTACTACCGCTCCGAGGGCTACAACACGGCGCCCCCCTCGCCGCAGCGCACGCCCGTGCTTTTCCAGGCCGGGACCTCCGCCGCCGGCCGTGCCCTGGCCGCCAAGCACGCCGAGGCCGTCTTCGTGCAGGGCACCAGCTACGAGCAGACGGCCGCGAACGTCGCCGACATCCGGCGGCGCGCCGCCGAGAACGGGCGGGACCCGCAGGACATCAAGCTGATCGTGGGCGTCACGATCATCGTCGCGCCCACCAGCGAAGAGGCGCACCGGCTGCGCGCGGAGTTCGAGGCGCTGCAGAGCGACGAGCTGGCGGCTCACTATTACTCCGGCAACACGGGCGTGAACCTGCTGGACTACGACTTCGACCGGCCGCTGCGCGAGCAGCTGCCCGACGACGGCCTCGCGCTGCAGATGGGCGTGAGCAACATCGAGCGCTTCTTCACCCGCCCCGACGGAACCGAGCCGACCGTCCGCGAGATCCTCGACGACCTGAAGGGCAAGGGCACCCGGGGCTTCGCCATCACCGGCGACCCGGTGGAGGTGGTCGACGAGCTGGAGCGGATGATCGAGGTGACGGACCTGGACGGCTTCATGCTCGAGGCGGTGTTCAACAAGGCCTCGATGGAGGACTTCGTCGAGCTCGTCATGCCGGAGCTGCGCCGGCGCGGGCGCCTCGAGCCGGAGCCCGAGGGCAGCACGCTGCGGGAGCGGCTGCTGGGCAAGGGTCCGCACATCGCGCCGGAGCACTACGCCGCCTCGCTCAGGCCGGTGCGGCAGGGTCAGCCCGCGTAGCACGCAGACGGATCCCCCCGGCCCGCGCCGGGGGGATCCGTGCGTCCGGGCGGTCGCACAATCCGCCCGGGTCCGGGGGCGCTGGCACGCCAGCGCAAGCGGTCAGGCCACAGCGACGGGCGCGACGCGGTAGGCAGCTCCGGGGTGCTCCTCGGGCAGCGTCGCACGGCCCTCGCCGAAGAGCCGCTCGCGCAGCGTCGTGCCGGGCACCTCGTCCTTGAGCAGGCCTCGCCTGCGCAGCTCGGGCATCACGAGGGCGAAGAAGGCGTCGTGCCCGCCGTCCGGCTCCGGCTGCACGAGGAATCCGTCGGCGTCCGTCTCGGCGATCATCGCCTCGGCCTGGTCGACGATCTCCTCCGGCGTGCCGAGGAAGGGCTTGCCCATGACGCCGTTGGCACGGAACTCGTCCAGCACCTCCCGCACCGTGGGCGCGTCCGGGCCGAGGAAGCGCTCGATGTTCGTGCGCCCGTTGTCGCCGGCGGCGGCGGTGACGGGAATGGGCTTGTCGGGGTCGAGCGCGAGCAGGTCCACGCCCGTGTAGTAGGCGTAGTGCGTCGCGGCCATCTCGTCGGTGATGGCGTCGATGGCCGCCTGGTGCGCTGCCTGCGCCTCGGCCTTGCTGCCGGCGACGCGGAAGGTGCCGGCGATGAGGCACTTGACCGCGTCGCGCCCGCGGCCGTTCTCCTCCGCGCGCCGGCGGATGTCGGCGATCTGCGCGGCCAGCGCACGGGACTCCGCGGCGAGGAACACGGCCTCGGCGAAGCGGGCGGCAAGCTCCCGGCCCTTCTCGGAGGCTCCGGCCTGGAACAGCACGGGCGAGACCTGCGGGCTCGGCGGCGTGACGAGCACTCCCTTGGAGGTGAAGTAGGCGCCCTGATGGTCGATCTCGTGCACCTTGGCCGGGTCCGCCCAGACGCGGCTGTGCGGGTCTTTCACGAGGGCGTCCGGCTCCCAGCAGCCCTCCCAGTACTTCAGGGACAGCTCGACATGCTCGGCCGCCTTCGCGTAACGCTCGTCGTGCGGCATCAACGGCTCGCCGAACAGCAGCGCCGAGGCGGACTGGGCCGCGCCCGTGACGATGTTCCAGCCGACCCGGCCCCGGGAGAAGTGGTCCAGCGAGCGGTACTGGCGTGTGACCGAGGGCGGCGCCTCGACCATCGTCGAGGTGGTGGTGACCAGGCCGAGCGTCGTCGTCACCGAGGCGAGCGCGGAGATGAGCGTGTGCGGGTCGATGGTCGTGAACTGGATGTTCCGCTCGACGGCCGTCGGGATGATCGAGCCGTGCATCGTGGGGTAGCCGTAGGAGTCCGCGAAGAACAGGAAGTCCGCCCCTGCCGCCTCCGCCTTGCGGGCCAGGTCGAGCCAGTAGTCGAGGTCGGTGAAGTTCGGCTCGTCCTCCCGGCCGGGGATCTTCCACTTGTCGCGGACGCGACCGCCCTGGAACATGCCGATCGCCAGCTTCTTCGTCATCGTGCGTCCTCTCTACCGGGGTGCTTGGGCTCAGGCCAGGGCGACCGCCCCGGCGCGATAGGCCGCGCCGGGGTGCTCGGGTGCCAGGTGGGGATGTCCGAGCAGACGCTCGCGCAGGGTGCTGCCGGCAGGCGGCGGCGCGCTCAGCCCGCGGCGGCGCATCTCCGGCAGCACATGCTCGAGGAAGGTGTCGTAGCCGCCGAAGGCGTCGGGCTGCACGAGGAAGCCGTCCGCGTCGGTCTCGGCGACGACCTCCTCGGCGAGGTCCACGACCCTGCTGGCGTCGCCGACGAACGGCGCGCCCATGACGCTGTTCCTCTGGAACTCCTCGAGGATCTGACGCACCGTCGGGGCGTCCGGGCCGAGGAAGCGCTCGACGTTCGTCCGGCCCGTCTCGGTGAGCCCGGCGGCCGGGTCGAGGGGCTTGTCCGGGTCCATCGCGGACAGGTCCAGCCCGGTGAAGAAGGCGTAGAGGGCGGCGGCGTCCTCCAGCGAGCGCGCCGACTCGACACGCCGCTGCAGTGCCTCCGCCTCGGCCTGCGACGCTCCGACCCGGAAGGTTCCGGCGATGAGGCACTTGACGGACCGGGGATCGCGGCCGTTCTGCTCCGCGCGACGGCGGATGTCCGCGATCTGCTCGCGCATGGCGGGCACCTCGGCCGCGATGAAGACCCCCTCGGCGTACTTCGCGGCGAGCTCGCGCCCGGGCGCGGAGGCGCCGGCCTGGAAGAGGGTCGGGGTGCGCTGAGGACCCGGAGGGGTGGTCTGCAGGCCGGCGGCGCGGATGTGCCTGCCGTTGTACTCGATCTCGCGCACCCGGTCCGGGTCGGCGTAGACGCCGTTCTCGCGGTCCACCAGCAGCGCGCCCTCGTCCCAGCAGCCCTCCCAGAGCATCAGCGTGCACTCCACGTGCTCGGCGGCGATCGCATAGCGCTCGTCGTGCGGGGTGAGCGGGTCCCCGAACAGGCGGGCTGATGCGTTCTGGCCCGCGCCGGTGACGATGTTCCAGCCGATGCGCCCGCCGGTGAAGTGGTCGAGGCTGGCGAGCTTGCGGGCGACCATGGGCGGCCGCTCGTACATGGTGGAGAGCGTGACGACCAGGCCGAGCCGTTCGGTGACCGCCGCCAGGGCGGGGATGATCGTCATCGGGTCCGCGCGCGGCAGCTGCAGGGCGCCGCGCAGGGCCTGTGCGGGCAGCCGGCCGCCGACCAGCGGGTAGCCGTAGTCGTCGGCGAAGAAGAGGAAGTCCACGCCGGCGGCGTCGAGCTTGCGCGCCATGTCGAGCCAGTGCCCGAGCTGGAGGAACTCGGTGGCGGTGTTCTCCGGCAGCTGCCAGGTGCCCATGATTCCGCCGGTCTGGAACATCCCGATCGACCACGGTGCCGCCACGGCTCCACCTCCCTGAATGAACTGACCAGTTCATTCAGTGTAGGGAGGCAATATTTCCGCCGTGTGACGGCTTGCTCGTTCCCCGCTCAGAGCTCGATGCCGAGCAGCAGCGGCTCCGGCCGGAGGATGACGCCGAACTCGGACTGCACACGGCCGACGATGAACCGCGCCAGCTGGGCCACCTCCTCGGCCGTCGCGCCTCCCGTGTTCGTGATGGCGAGTGTGTGCTTGCCCGAGACGGCGGCACGAGATCCGGGCAGGCGGTAGCCGCGCCCGATCCCGGCGTGCTCGATGAGCCAGGCCGCACTGAGCTTGACCTGATGCTCCGAGGGCACGCGCCGGGGAAGCCGCAGCGGCTCGCCCGCGGCGAGGTCCGACAACGGCGTCACGACGGCCTCCTCGGTCATCTCGTCGACAGGCCAGCGCGGCGCCTCGGCGGGCAGGGTTCGGGCGAAGGACTCCCGCACGATCGGGTTGGTGAAGAAGGAGCCGGCACTGCGGGTGTCGGGATCCGCCGGGTCCAGGAGCATCCCCTTGCCACGCCGCAGCCCGAGCACGGCTTCGCGCAGCTGCCCGATCGGCACGCGCGCGCCCAGGGGCACGTCCAGGGCGGCGGCGAGCTGGGCGTAGGCGACCGGCCGGCTCAGCGCCGGGCCGCTGCCGCCGTACTCCTCGAGGAACAGCTCGACGGCGAGCACGATGCCGCGGCGGCCCTCCTTGAGGGCGCTGCTGCGATAGCCCAGGCCCAGTTCCGGCGCGCCCAGTCGGAGGAGCTCGCCGCTGTCGTGCTCGAGGAACTCGATCGCCGCGAGACTCTGCGCGATCTCCTGGCCGTAGGCGCCGATGTTCTGCACAGGCGCCGCTCCCACCGAGCCGGGGATCCCCGAGAGCGCCTCGATCCCCGCAAGCCCCTCCTGCACGCAGCGGGAGACCAGGGCATCCCATTCCATTCCGGCGGCCACGCGCAGCCGGGCCACCCCGGGCCGGGAGTCCAGCCGCTGGACGCCCGCAGTGGCCAGCTGCAGCACCGTGCCGTCGAAGCCCTCGTCGGCGACGACGAGGTTGGAGCCCCCGCCCAGGACGAGCCAGTCCTCCTCCTGCGCCCAGAGCTGCCGGGCGCGCCGGATCAGCTCCTGCTCGTCCGCGAACACCTCCCAGCCGCGGGCGGGACCGCCCACGCCCAGGGTGGTGTGGTCGCGGAAGAGCTGCCCGCTCACGCCAGCTTCACCCGCACCTGCGCCTTGCCCAGGACGGCCTGCCCGGCCGCTCGCACGGTCAGGTCGATCCTCGCCTCGCGCACGCCGACGTCCACCGCGCCGACGACCGCCTCCACCGAGAGCCGCGCGCCGTCGGCCGGGTCCACGACGACGGGTCGGGTGAAGCGCACCTGGTAGGACAGCAGTCGCGCGGGATCGCCCAGCCACTCCACGACCGGCTGGACGGCGATGCCCATGGTGAGCATCCCATGCGCGAGGACGCCCGGCAGGCCGACCGCGGCAGCGATGTCGTCCCGGTAATGGATCTCGTTGAAGTCCCCCGATGCACCGGCGTAGCGCACGAGGCAGCCGCGGTCCAGGTGATACTCCGCGCTGCCGACGACCGTGCCGGCCGCCAGGCCCTCCGCCGAAGGGGCGGTCGCTCGCTGCGTGCTCATGCCGCCGCCTCCCCGCGCACGACCAGCGTCGAGGTGGCGGTCAGGACATGCTCCCCCGCCGCATCGGTGACGACCGTGTCCGCCGTGACCATCGTGTTCCCGCCGAGCTCGCGCACCCCGGTGATCGTCATCGCCGCCGTGAGCTCGTCGCCGGCGACGATCGGCCGGGCGAGAGCGAAGGCCTGCTCGCCGTGGACGAGGTGGGACAGCTCGATGCCGACCTCGGGATCGGCCAGCAGCTGACGGAGGGTGAGCTCCTGCAGCAGCACGCCGAAAGTGGGCGGTGCGACGACGTCGGCGAAGCCCGCCGCGCGGGCTGCCGCCGGGTCGAGGCTCAGCGGGTCGGTGGAGAAGACGGCGCGGGCGAACTCCCGCACCTTCTCCCGGCCCACGAGGTAGGGCTCGGTCGGCGGGTAGCTGCGTCCCAGCAGCAGATCGGCGTTCATCCCCTCCAGCGTATTGGCCTCACGCCCTCGCGGTCGCGGCCGAGCCCGCGTGCGCCGGCATCCGCAGCGCCTCCACCAGCGGGACGAGCAGCAGCAGAGCCGCCCCGACGAAGGCCCAGCGGTACCCCAGCAGCGGCTGCCCGGCGACGGCGTCCGCGAGCGCGGTGCCCAGCCGCACGAGCAGCGCGGCTACTGCGACGCCGAGGCCGACGCTCAGCTGCTGCATGGTGGAGGAGAGCGTGTTCGCGCCGTTGGTCAGCCGCGGGGGCACGTCGACGAACTGGATGGTGTTGTAGGCGCTGAAGCCGATCGAGCGCAGGGCGCCGCTCACCAGCAAGATCGCGACGGTCAGCACGATCGAGGTGGAGGCGTCCACGAGCACGAGCAGCAGCAGGACCGCGGCTCCGAGCGCGTTCGACCAGATGATCACCGTGCGGAAGCCGAGCCGACGGATCAGCGGCGAGGTCGCCGGCTTGATGACGATGTTCCCCACGAACAGCGCGATGACGACGAGGCCCGCCTGCGCCGCGGACCAGCCGAAGCCGGCCTGGAACAGCAGGGTGACGAGGAAGGGGACCGCCGAGATCATCAGGCGGTACACGCCCCCGCCGATGTTGCCGACGCGGAAGGTCCGCAGCCGCAGCGCGCGCAGGTCCAGCGCAGGATGGCGGGCGGCCCGGATGCGCAGCCAGGCGAGCCAGCCGGCGAGCACGGCGAGGGCCAGGCCGGCGGCGACGGCGATCCAGTTCGTCGTGGCCTCCCCCACGAGCTCGCCCGCCCACACCAGGGCCGCCAGCGCCACGGCGATGAGCACGAGGCCGGACCAGTCCAGCGGGACCGCCCCCCGCCTGCCGGCGCGCGGCACGAGCAGCAGAGCAGCAGCGAGCGCGGCGATCCCCAGCGGCACGTTGATGAGGAAGATCCAGCGCCAGCCGATCGTGTCCGTGATGATGCCGCCCAGCGCGGGGGCCACGACGGGGGCGAGCAGCGCGGGCCAGGTCAGATAGGCCATCGCGTCCAGCAGGTCCGTCTTGTCGACCGCGCGGAGCACGGTGAGCCTGCCGACGGGGACCATCATCGCCCCGCCCACGCCCTGCGCGGCACGGAAGACGCACAGCCAGAACAGGCCCGGCGCCAGGGCGCAGAGCACCGAGGCGACGGTGAAGACCACGATGGCCAGGAGGTAGACCGGACGCGGACCGAAGCGGTCGGCGAGCCACCCGCTGGCCGGGATGCAGACCGCGAGGGCCAGGAGGTAGACGGTCATCGCGGTGTTCAGGTCGGCGGCGGTGACGCCGAACTCCTGCGCCATGGCCGGCGCGGCCGTCTGGATGATCGTGCCGTCGAGGAACTCCATGAAGGAGGTCGCGGCCACGAGCAGGGCCAGACCGCGGTTGAAGCTCGCGCTCGGCGCCACCTACGCGCTCCGGGGCGCGAAGCGCGGCGGCTGCAGCGGAGCGGTCATCCTCTCATTCTGCCGTGCCGCGCAGCGGCCGACGTCGGCGCGGCAGTCCGGTCAGTCGTTGTCCCCGCCGGTCGTGTCGATGCGGGTCGTGCGGGTCCCGCCGGCCCAGGTCCACTCGGCCACCTCGGGGATGTCCTCTCCGTGCTCGCGGGTGTACTGGCGGGCGCGCAGGCGCGCGTCCTGCATCTCCTGCCGGAAGCCGGCCTCCCGCGCCGCCAGGCCGGGCACGCGGTCGATCACGTCGATCACGAGGTGGTAGCGGTCCAGGTCGTTGAGCATGACCATGTCGAAGGGCGTCGTCGTCGTGCCCTCCTCCTTGTAGCCGCGCACGTGCAGGTTCCCGTGACCGGTGCGGCGGTAGGTGAGCCGGTGGATCAGCCACGGGTAGCCGTGGTAGGCGAAGATGACGGGCTTGTCCGTGGTGAACAGCGCATCATACTCGCGGTCGCTCAACCCGTGCGGATGCTCCCCCTCGCTCTGCAGCCGCATGAGGTCCACCACGTTCACCACACGGACCCGCAGCTCGGGCAGTCGCTCGCGCAGGATCGAGGCGGCAGCCAGCACCTCCAGGGTGGGCACGTCGCCCGCGCAGGCGAGCACGACGTCCGGCTCCTCGCCCTCGCTCTCGGTGCCCGCCCACTCGAAGATCCCGATGCCCCGCGCGCAGTGCGCGATGGCCTGCTCCATGGTCAGCCAGTTCGGGGCCGGCTGCTTGCCCGCGACGACCACGTTCACGTAGTCCACGGAGCGCAGGCAGTGGTCGTAGGTCGACAGCAGCGTGTTCGCGTCGAAGGGCAGGTAGACCCGCACGACATCGGCCTTCTTGTTGACGACGTGGTCGATGAAGCCCGGGTCCTGATGGGAGGCGCCGTTGTGGTCCTGCCGCCAGACATGGGAGCTCAGGAGGTAGTTCAGCGAGGAGACGGGGCTGCGCCAGGGGATGCGGCGGCTCGTCTTGAGCCACTTGGCGTGCTGGTTGAACATCGAGTCGACGATGTGGATGAACGCCTCGTACGAGGTGATCACCCCGTGCCTGCCGCTGAGCAGGTACCCTTCCAGCCAGCCCTGGCACTGATGCTCGCTGAGCATCTCCATCACCCGGCCGGAGGGCGCCAGGTGGTTGTCCTCGTCGATGGGGAGGTACTCGGCGTTCCACTGCTTGCCGGTCACCTCGAAGGCCGCCTGCAGGCGGTTCGACGCGGTCTCGTCCGGCGCGAACAGCCGGAAGGTCTCCGGGTTCTGCCGCATGACATCGCGCAGCCACTCCCCGAGCACCCGGGTCGCCTCGCTCACCGACTCCCCCGGCGCGGGCACGTCCACGGCATAGTCCCGGAAGTCCGGCAGGCGAAGATCCCGCCGCAGCAGCCCGCCGTTGGCGACCGGGTTCGCGCTCATGCGGCGCTCGCCCTGGGGCGCCAGCGCGCGCACCGTCTGCACCGGCGCGCCCTGCTCGTCGAAGAGCTCCTCCGGGCGGTAGGAGCGCAGCCAGCTCTCCAGCAGACGGGTGTGCTCCTCGGTGTCCCGCGCATTGGCCAGCGGGACCTGATGCGCGCGCCAGTTGTCCTCGGTGGGATGCCCGTCGATCTCCCGCGGGCAGGTCCAGCCCTTCGGAGTGCGCAGGATGAGCATCGGCCAGGACGGCCGCTCGCGCAGCCGCCCGGCCTCGGCCTCGCCCTTGATCTCGGCGATGCGGTCGAGGATCGCGTCCAGCGTGGCGGCCATGCGCTTGTGCACCTCGCGCGGGTCCTCGCCGTCGAAGCCGCCGGAGACGATGTAGGGCTCGTGGCCGTAGCCGCGCATGAGCTCGAGCAGCTCGCTCTCGGGGATGCGTGCGAGCACGGTCGGGTTGGCGATCTTGTAGCCGTTCAAGTGCAGGATCGGCAGCACCACGCCGTCCGTCGCGGGATGGAGGAACTTGTTCGAGTGCCAGGCGGTGGCCAGAGGGCCCGTCTCGGCCTCGCCGTCACCGACCACGGCCGCCACGAGCAGGCCGGGGTTGTCGAACGCCGCCCCGTAGGCGTGCGAGAGCGCGTATCCCAGCTCGCCGCCCTCATGGATCGATCCGGGCGTCTCGGGGGCGGCGTGGCTGGGGATGCCGCCGGGGAAGGAGAACTGCCGGAACAGCCGCCGCAGCCCCTCCTCGCTCTGGTCGATCGCGCTGCAGATCTCGCTGTACCTTCCGTCGAGATAGGCGCTGGCCACCATGCCGGGGCCGCCGTGCCCCGGCCCGGCGATGAAGATGGTGTCCAGATCGCGCTCCTGGATGACGCGGTTCAGGTGCGCGTAGATGAAGTTCAGCCCGGGCGTCGTGCCCCAGTGTCCGAGCAGCCGCGGCTTGATGTCCTCGCGCGCGAGCGGCCGGCGCAGAAGAGGATTGTCCAGCAGATAGATCTGCCCGACGGACAGGTAGTTCGCCGCCCGCCACCAGGCGTCGAGACGATCGAGGATCTCTGCGGACACGGTGCGATCGGCGGAAGCGGCGGAAGCCGCGGCGGCGGTGCTCATGGGGCTGTCATCTCCCTCGGCTCAGCTGCCCGGACTCTGCGCCTCGGTGACGCGCCGTGCCTGGCCGGACAGTGCAGCCCCATCCCATCGAACGCGCGGCGCAGCGTCAACCCTCCTCCATGCAGGGGACAGGGGGGCTATCATCCGTGCGGCGCAGCGGCGCGGCGGCGCCCCCGGGAAAGTCCCCGGCTGTTCACCGCGGCGAAACGGTGGGCCGTTAGCGTGCCCTGCGTGAAGGCCATCGGAAGAGTCGTCGTCCGCCCCGCCGTCCCCGCGCCGCTACAGGCGCTGGAGGAGCTCGCCCTCAACCTGCGATGGGCCTGGCATGAGCCCACCCGCGCCCTGTTCCGCGCCGTCTCCGAGCAGGCGTGGGAGCGCAGCGGCGACCCCTGGACCGTCCTCAACCGAACGGAGCCCGCCCGGCTGCAGCAGCTGGCCGGCGACCCGGACTTCGTCCACCGGGCCGAGCTGCTTCGCGAGGAGCTGCGCGGCTACCTCTCCGAGCCGCGCTGGTACCAGACCCTCGATGCCGCTCCCGACTCGATCGCCTACTTCTCCCCCGAGTTCGGCATCGCCGCAGCCCTGCCGCAGTACTCCGGCGGTCTGGGCATCCTCGCCGGCGACCACCTCAAGTCCGCCAGCGACCTGGGCCTGCCGCTGCTCGCGGTGGGGCTGTTCTACCGTTCCGGGTACTTCACCCAGTCCATCTCCGACGACGGCTGGCAGCAGGAGTCCTACCCCAGCCTCGACCCGGCGGGGCTGCCCCTCACGCTGCTGCGCGAGCAGGACGGCAGCACGGTGCTGGTGCGCCTCGCCCTGCCCGGCGGCCGCCGGCTCGCCGCCCGCATCTGGGTGGTCGAGGTCGGCCGGGTGCGCCTGCTTCTGCTGGACGCGGACGTCTCCGAGAACGACGAGGAGCTGCGCCGTGTCACCGACAGCCTTTACGGCGGCGGAAGCGAGCACCGGCTGCGGCAGGAGCTCCTCCTGGGCATCGGCGGGGTGCGCGCCCTGCGCCACGCCGAGCGCCTGCTGGGCGTGGCGCGTCCCCGCGTGTTCCACACCAACGAGGGGCATGCCGGCTTCCAGGGGGTGGAGCGCCTGTCCGAGCTGCTGCGCGAGGGCCTGAGCTTCGAGGAGGCCCTCGTCGAGGTCCGCGCCGGCACCGTCTTCACCACGCACACCCCGGTGCCCGCGGGAATCGACCGCTTCGAGCGCTCCCTCGTCGAGCGCTACTTCTCCTCCACCGAGCTGCTGCCGGGGGTCCCGTTGGACCGCATCCTCGCGCTGGGCTCGGAGGCCCAGCTCGGCGGCGACCCCGCGATGTTCAACATGGCCGCCCTCAACCTGCGGCTCGCGCAGCGCGCGAACGGCGTGGCGAAGCTGCACGGCCGGGTCTCGCGGTCCATGTTCGCCGGCCTGTGGCCGGGCTTCGGCGCCGAGGAGGCGCCCATCATCTCCGTCACCAACGGCGTACACGCCCCCAGCTGGGTCGACCGCCGGCTGTCGGCCTTCGCGGAGGACAGGCTGGGCACGCCCGACACGACGCACGCGGACTGGCGTTCCAGCGCGATCACCGATGCCGAGCTCTGGGCGCTGCGCAACGAGCTGCGCGCCGCTCTGGTGGAGGACGCCCGTCGACGCGCCCGTGCCGCTCACGAGGCGGACGGCGGGATCGCCCCCGCGTGGCTGGACCGGGTGCTCGACCCGGAGGTCCTCACCCTCGGCTTCGCGCGCCGTGGCGCGAGCTACAAGCGGCCCACCCTCATGCTGCACGACCCCGAGCGGCTCAGAGCGATCCTCTGCGACCGGCAGCGGCCCGTGCAGATCGTCATCGCCGGCAAGGCTCACCCTGCGGACGACGAGGGCAAGCGCCTCATCCAGCAGCTCTACCGCTTCGCCGAGGACCCGGAGGTCCGCGAGCGCATGGTGTTCCTGCCGAACTACGACATCGCCATGGCGCAGACGCTGTATCCCGGCACCGATGTGTGGCTGAACAACCCGCTGCGCCCCATGGAGGCCTGCGGCACGAGCGGCATGAAGGCGGCGCTGAACGGCTCCCTGAACCTGTCCATCCTCGACGGCTGGTGGGACGAGTACTACGACGGGCAGAACGGCTGGGCGATCCCCTCGGCCGTGCACGCACGCGACGCGGGCGAGCGCGACGCGCTGGAGGCGGGCGCGCTGTACGACCTCGTCGAGCACCGGATCGCGCCGCTGTTCTACGAGCGCGACGCCGACGGCATCCCGGCCGGATGGCTGCGCCGGGTGCGGCATGCCCTGGCGACCCTGTCGCCGGAGCTGTCCGCCGACCGCATGGTGAAGGAATACGTGACCGAGCTGTACACGCCCGCCGCAGCCTCCGCCACGGAGCTCGCGCAGCAGGCGCCCGCCCCCGCGCGCGCCTTCGCGGCCTGGAAGGCGCGCGTGGCCTCGGCGTGGCCGAGCGTCGCCGTCACCCGCGTCGAGACCGAGGTCTCCGCCTCGCCTGAGCCGGGGACAGCGCAGGTGGGCGACAGCCTGACGGTCCGCGCGCAGCTGGTGCTCGGCACGCTCAGCCCCGAAGACGTGCGCGTGCAGCTCGTCTGCGGCCCGGAGGAGGCCGGGCAGGGCATCGCGGTGCAGCAGCGACTGGACCTCGAGCCCGAGACCGACGCCTCGCTCCCTGCGACCGGGGTGACGGCGTTCGGCGGCGCGCTGCCGCTGGAGCAGGCGGGCGCCTTCGGCTACGGCGTCCGGGTGCTTCCGCATCACGCGCTGCTCGCCTCCGAGGCGGAGCTCGGGCTCGTGGCGAGCGCCGATCCCGCGGTCCTCGCGGCGCCGGCGGACTGAGCGCCGGCGGCGCCCCTGCGCCTTCCCGGTTCCTGCGATCTTCCCGTCCTCCGGGGCGCTTGCCCGAGGGCTCGGGCGGGTATCCCTTCCGCAGAGGCGGGAAGGGAGCGCCATGCCCGACAGGATCGCGGACATCTGGGGACGCCGCACCCCGTACGCGCGCGACGGCGCCTGGCCGGTTCGGGTCGACCAGAAGCTCGCGGAGGGCGTGCAGGAGGCCGACGTCGATCGCTGGGTGCAGTCCGCGTGCACTCTCTGCAGCAACGGCTGCGCGTGCGACATCGCCGTGAAGGACGGCCGCATGGTCGGCGTGCGCGGGCGCGCGGTGGACGCGGTCAACCACGGCCGGCTCGGCCCGAAGGGGCTGTTCGGCAGCTGGCAGGGCATGCAGCACGGCACGCGGGGCTCCGAGCGGCTCACCCAGCCGCTGGTGCGCGTGGACGGCGAGCTGCGGGAGACCGACTGGGACACGGCGATGGAGCGCATCGTACGGCGCAGCCGGCAGCTGCTGGAGGAGAAGGGACCGCTGAGCCACGGCTTCTACACCAGCGGGCAGCTCTTCCTCGAGGAGTACTACGCACTGGGCATCATCGGGAAGGCGGGGCTGGGCACGCCGCACATGGACGGCAACACCCGCTTGTGCACCGCTACCGCCGCGGCGGCGATGAAGGAGAACTTCGGCTCGGACGGGCAGCCGGGCTGCTACGCGGACATCGACTCCTGCGACACCATGGTCCTCTACGGGCACAACATGGCCGAGACGCAGACCGTGCTGTGGATGCGCGTGCTGGATCGCCTCGCCGGGCCCGACCGCCCTCGCCTGATCTGCGTGGACCCGCGCGAGACCGAGGTCGCCCGCCTGGCCGAGGTCCACCTGGCCGTCCATCCGGGGACCAACCTGGCCCTGATGAACGGCCTGATCCGCGAGCTGTTCGTGCACGGCTGGGTGGACGAGGAGTTCGTCGCGAAGCGGACGATCGGCGTCGAGCAGCTGCGCGAGACGGTGGAGCCGTGGACTCCCGAGGCGGTCGCGCGCGTCTGCGGCGTCGCCGCCGACGATGTGCGCCGGGCGGCGGAGCTCATCGGCACGGCCGAGCGGATGCTCTCCACGGTGCTGCAGGGCTTCTACCAGGCCACCCACGCGACCGCTGCCTCCTGCCAGGTCAACAACGTGCATCTGCTGCGCAACATGCTCGGGCGCCCCGGCTGCGGGGTCCTGCAGATGAACGGCCAGCCGACCGCGCAGAACACCCGGGAGACCGGCGCCGACGGGGACCTGCCCGGATTCCGCAACTGGGAGAACCCCGAGCACATCGCCGAGCTGGCCGAGCTGTGGGGCGTGGACGTGGACCGCATCCCGCACTGGGCGCCGCCCACGCATGCGATGCAGATCTTCCGCTACGTCGAGCAAGGCAGCATCGGCTTCCTCTGGGTGGCGGCGACGAACCCCGCGGTGTCGCTGCCGCAGGCGGAACGGGTGCGGCGGATCCTGGCCGAGCCGGAGCTCTTCCTCGTCGTGCAGGACCTGTATCTCACCGAGACGGCGCGCTTCGCGGACGTCGTCCTGCCCGCGGCGGGCTGGGGCGAGAAGCAGGGCACCTTCACCAATGTGGACCGCACCGTGCACCTGTCCGACAAGGCGGTCGAGCCGCCCGGCCTCGCCCGCAGCGACCTGGACATCTTCCTCGACTACGCCCGCCGGATGGGCTTCCGCCGCAACGACGGACGCCCCCTGCTGGAGTGGAGCAGCCCGGAGGACGGCTTCCGCGCGTGGCAGGAGTGCTCGCGCGGGCGGCTGTGCGACTACACGGGCCTGAGCTACGAGCGGCTGCGCGGCGGGAGCGGGATCCAGTGGCCGTGCAATGAGGAGCATCCGGACGGCACGCCCCGCCTGTACGGCGACGGCGTCTTCAGCACGAGCCTGTCCGCGGCCGAGACCTACGGCCACGATCTGCTCACCGGCGCCACCGCGGGGCCGGAGAAGTACTCGGCGCTGCGCGTGGACGGCCGTGCCATCCTCAAACCCGCCGCGTACACCCCGCCGCACGAGGAGCCCAGCGAGGACTTCCCGCTGCGCTTCACGACCGGCCGCACCGCCTACCAGTTCCACACCAGGACGCGCACGGACCGGGCCAGACAGCTGCACCGCGCCGCGCCGGCGGCATGGGTCGAGCTCTCCGTCACGGACGCGCAGCGGCTGGGCGTCCGCGAGGGCGACGTCGTGCGGGTGTCCTCCGCCCGCGGGGAGATCGTCGTGCCGGCCCGGGTGGGACAGGTGCGGGAAGGCACCGTGTTCGCGCCGTTCCACTACGGCTACTGGGAGCAGGGCGCCTCGGGCCCGGACGGACGGCCGACGGCCGCCAACGAGCTGACCGCGACGGAGTGGGACCCGGTCTCCAAGCAGCCCCTGTTCAAGTTCGCAGCGGTGCGGGTCGAGAAGGTAGCCGACGGCACCGGTCCCGCACCCGCGCCGACGACGACAGCTTCGCGGCCGGCGGATCCCGCGGCCGCCCCGGCGACGGCTGGCGGAGCGGACGCCGAGGTCGAGGAGCGGCTGCTGCCGATGCCGGCTGGAGAGGGAGGACTCTGATGCTTCTTCCGGTATATATCGGGCTCCTGCACCGGGCGGAGCAGGCGCTCGCCGACTCGTTCCGGCAGGTCGCCGCAGGGCACGGCGGGGAGCCGGACGTGTTCGAGACCTGCCATCTGCTGGCCGGGCAGTGCGACGCGCACACGGAGGCTCTGCGACCGGTGGTGGAGCGTTACGGGGAGGCGGAGGACCAGGAGCCCGAGCGGCTGCACGCCGAGGCGCTCTCCGAGACCCGCTCGGGTCCGCTCGGGCTGCTGCGCGATCTGCAGGACCTCTTCGTGCTCGCCTCCCTCGTGCAGATCACGTGGACGATGGTGCAGCAGGCCGGCCAGGCGCTGCGGGACGAGGAGCTGCTCGCGGTCGTCCGCAGGTGCACGCCCGAGAACGAGGTGCAGCTGGCGTGGCTGCGCTCTCGGATGAAGCAGGCCGCCCCCCAGGCGCTGGTGGTGGCCGCGTGATGGACGCTGACGCCTGGCGCCCCTGGGGGAGGCAGGGAGGACGCCCCCGCGCGGCGGTGCTCGCGGCCGCGCTCTGCTTCATCGTCCTCGCTCTCGCCGGCGCCGTGGGCCTGGCGTTGCGCCAGCCCTGGCTCTTCCCGAGCCTCGGCCCGACAGTGATGCTCTTCTTCACCGCCCCGGAGCAGCCCGCCGCGCGGCCGGTCAACGCCCTGGTCGGCCATCTGGTCGCGATCGTGATCGGCTACGGCTGCGTGCTCGCCTTCGGCCTCACGCAGGCCCCACCCGCGCCGGTGGGAGGGCTCACGCTCGGGTATCTCCTCGCCGGCGCCCTCTCGGTGGCGCTGACCACGCTCGTGCTTCAGCTCATCCGCCTGCCGCACCAGCCCGCGGGGGCGACGACGCTCATCGTCAGCCTGGGGATCCTCGACCGCCCGCTGGAGCTGCTCGACATGGCCGGCGCGGTGGTGCTCATCACGGCGGCGGCCTGGGCGGCTCATCTGGCGACGGGCCGGTGGCGGCCATGACGGAGTGGGACGCGCTGATCCTCGCCGGCGGACGGGGACGCCGGCTCGGAGGCGCGGACAAGGCCCTGCTGGACGCCGAGGGAGCCCCGCTGCTCGCGCACGCGCTCACCGCGACGGCCCAGGCGCGGATGCGCGTCGTCGTCGGACCGTACCGCAGTGGTTTCGATGGCGAGCGCCTGCGCTGGACACGTGAGGCTCCGCCGTACGGCGGGCCGGTCGCGGCGACCGCCGCGGGGATGCGCGAGCTGCGCGCGGCCGGCGGTCCCGCTGCGCTGGTCGCCCTCCTGGCCGTCGACCTGCCCGCCGTGACGGCCGCACTGCCCCTCGTCCGCTCCGAGGCGGACCCGGCGGACCGGCGCGCGGAGGCGTGGCTGGGATGGGAGCCGGAGGGCGGCCGCCAGCCTCTGCTTGCCGTGTACCGCTCCGACGCGCTGGAACGCGCCCTCGCCGCGCTGCGCCTGGAGCGCGGCTCCCTGTACGGCGCCTCGCTGCGCTCCGTGGTGGAGAGGCTGACCGTGCGGGAGGTCGCGCTGACCGCCTCGCTCACGGCCGACATCGACACGCCCGAGCAGCTCGCCCGGTCGCTGCGCATCCCATCGACGACCTCCGGGAGGACCTGATGACGGATTCATCGGAGCTCGGCGCTTGGGCCGCGCGCCTCGCTGCGCGGCTCGGGCTGCCCCCGGAGGACGTGGACGTGCCCGCCGTGCTGGACCTCGCCCGTGACGCCGCCCACGCCATCGCGCGGCCGGCCGCTCCGGTGACCGCCTATCTCGTCGGTATCGCCGTGGGGCGCGGCGCCTCCCCCGCGGGCGCGGCGGCCGCGGCACGAGAGCTGTGGGACGGGCAGACGTGACCTCCCTCGATGCGGCCAGGGCGACGGCGCACGAGCTGGGGCGGCACCACCGGACGGCCGGGCTCCGGGTCTCGCTCAGGGATGCGGTGGGCTGCGTCCTGGCCGAGGACGTCGTCGCCCGTGCAGCCGTTCCCGGTGCGGACACCTCCGCGATGGACGGCTGGGTCGTCCGAGGCCCGGGGCCCTGGCGCGTCGAGGGGACGGTGCGGATGGGACGGGCGCCGGGCTCGCCGCTCGCTCCGGGGACCGCGCGCGCGGTCACGACGGGAGCGGCCCTTCCGGCCGGGGCGAGCGGGGTGCTGCGCAGCGAGCACGCGCGCCGGCTGGGCGACACGCTCCTGTGCACCGGCGAGCACGCCCCCGCGCCGTTCGCCGACATCCGGCGCGCCGGTGAGGAGATGCAGCCCGGGGAGGTGCTCGCCGTGGCGGGCGAGCGGGTCACGCCGGCGCTCGCGGCGGCCGCCGCGGTCGCGGGCCTGGACGAGCTGCGCGTGCGCCGGCCGCCGCGCGTCGCGCTCGTCGTGCTGGGCGACGAGCTCGTCTCCTCCGGCGTGCCGGCCCCCGGCCAGACGCGGGACGCCCTCGGCGTCGCCCTTCCCGCGGCCCTCGCCCAGCGGCGGGCGGAGGTGGTCGAGGTCGTCCATGCGGTCGACCAGCTCGACGCCGTCTGCGCGGCGCTCGAACGCGGGGGCGTCGAGCTGCTGGTGACGACCGGAGGCACGGGGCATGGGCGCGGCGACCTCCTGGTGCCAGCGCTGGAACGCGCGGGCGGCCGGCTCGTGCTGCGCGGCATCGACATGCGACCCGGTCACCCCACCGTCCTCGCCCATCTGGGCGCCACGCCCCTGCTGGGCCTGCCGGGCAACCCCTTCGCCGCGATCGCGGCGCTGCTGGCCGTGGGCTTCCCGTTGCTGGCGGGGATGCTCGGCGAGGCCTGCCCGGCGCCGGTGCCTCAGCCTCTGGCCCAGAGCATCGCGGGCGCCGCAGCCGGCACCCGCGTGGTGGCCGCGCGGCACAGCAGCGAGGGCCTGGTGCCCGTGCAGCGGCAGAGCGCGGCGATGGTCAGGGGCCTCGTCCACGCGGACGCGCTAGCCCTCGTCGGCTGCGGCGGCGCTGTGGCCGGAGACCTGGTGGACACCCTCCCGCTCGGCTGGTGAGCCGCGCGCGCCGACGTGGTAGCTGAGGCGGGACTCGAACCCGCGACCTCACGATTATGAGTCGTGCGCTCTCACCTACTGAGCTACTCAGCCGCGAACCGCCCGCATGAGACGAGTGATTCCGAGCCCCGGGTGAGGATTGAACTCACGACCCCTTCCTTACCATGGAAGTGCTCTGCCACTGAGCTACCGGGGCGGGCGCCATCCGGCCGGCGGCCGGACAACCGTTAGAGGATATCATCTGGCTTCGCCGCGCGGGTCACCTCGGCCCGCTCAGGACTCGCCGTCCCGCCGCCCGGCCGTGCTGAGCCGTTCGAGCTCCTCGGGGGTGAGCTCCAGCGCCGCGGAGGCGAGCAGATCGGCGAGCTGATGGGCGTTGCGCGCGCTCGCGATGGGTGCGACGATCGTGGGCTGCGCGGCGAGCCAGGCGAGCGCCACCGCGGTGTCGGAGGTGCCGTGCGCGGCGGCCACCTCGTCGAGCGCCTCCAGGACGGCGAGGCCCTCGGGGGTGAGATACGCCTGCGCGCCCCCGGCGCGGGGGCTGTCCACGCTCGCGCCGGGACGGTACTTCCCGGTGAGGAACCCCTTCGCGAGGGCGAAGTACGGCACCACCCCGAGGCCGTGCCGCTCGGCCACCGGACGCCGGCTCTGCTCGTAGTCCCGCTCCACCAGGTTGTAGTGCGGCTGCAGCGCCACCGGCTTGTGCAGGCCGTCCGT
>Ga0164243_10001002_pt1 | contig 49115 bp, 38 predicted proteins | sample OricompcompostOP_FD_108781 | JGI IMG/M metagenome (GOLD analysis project Ga0164243, IMG submission 108781) | Organic Plus compost microbial communities from Emeryville, California, USA - Original compost - Organic plus compost (OP) | ecosystem: Engineered > Solid waste > Mixed feedstock >... | reverse complement strand
GTCGAGCGCCATCCGTTGCACCAGCTCGATATCGACGGGTTCGGCACCCGCGGCGAGCTGCCGCAGGGCCTCGCCGGCGCACCCGCCTTCCGGGACGGGCTGGCCGTTGTAGCTGGTCTGCCCTCGCCCCGCCCAGACGTTCATCGCGTCCTGGGTAGGCTTCGGCGCTTCTTTCTTCTGGTCGTCGACCTCGCGTTGGCGGGCGACCACGTCCAGCGCGTGGTAACCGTCGGTGCTCGCCTTGGCCCGGTCCATCAGGGGATACCGGCGAGCGTTCGGATCGGTCTGCTCCGGCGCCAACGGTTGCTCGACCGGCCATTCGAGGCCGTACCGGCGCAGGCACTGCCGCCCGAGAATGGTCACGGCATTGGTCACCGTGTGCTGTTGGGCCGCTGTCTGCTGATAGGCGTCCAGCGGCAGTGCGACCTGCGCCGCCGAGCGCACCTCGGGGATGGTGGCGATCGCCGGCTCCTGCGCCTGCTGCGGCTCGGGGCCGGAGCAGGCGGCCAGCACCGCCAACGCGACCAGGAAGCCGGCGAGGCCCAACGGTCGGCTCGAGAGCATCATTTCGTCTCCTCGATGATGTCTTTCGTCATTGGCATGAGCGGTGACCGCCCGACCTCGCCGGGCCGGACGGTCACCCCTTTCGCTTCTCGCGAAAGGTCAGAACCAGAGGTGCGAGCTCAGCTCGTCGTTGAAGCTTCCCAAGCTGTAGTAGGCCCAGCTACTACCGCCGCTGGCCTGCCCGTACGGCAAAACGGAGATGTACGGGTAGGTGTAGTTCGCGTGGTAGTAGGTGCGCAGGCTGTAGCTCGAGTCGTAGTTGGCGATGCTGCTCGCTTCGTCGTTGAGCGGCATCGTCGAATTGATGAAGTAATATCCCGCGTAGTTGCCGACCGAGCCGTACTCGTCGCGAAGCGGTCCACTGTAGTTGGAGTGGAGCCACAGCACGAACTCGCCGCTCTCGATCACTCCGTTGCCGGAGGCGGCTGAGGCCGGCGTGGCGACGGCGACCGTCCCGCCCAACATCCCCGCGACGACCGCCAGCGCGGCGACCGCCTTCTTCACCTTCACCATGATTCCCCACAATCGATAGGGCCGATGATTTCCACCACCGGTGGTCGTGAAGCATTTGGATCTTTTCGCCCGGGCGTCGCGGCCACGACGCCACTCAATGTCTATGCCGTCCGAGGAGGCGTCAAGGCGGCTGTCGGCTTATGGCGCGCATGTATCAAATGCCAGCCGTTGGTATCGGAGCAGAAAAGATCGGCATTTGAGCGCCAAGTAAAGCTGCTCTCAACCGCTCGTTAATGGCGCCCGCGCCAGATCAAACTGAGGGCGGTGTCGGGGCGGGAGGAATCAGGTGGCGGCTGCGGCCAGGGCGACGACCCCTGCGGCCCAGCCGCGGTCGGCGAAGAAACCGACCATAGGCAGAAACGTCATTGTCGATCAGGTTCGCCGGAGAAGGGTAAAGATCGTAGGGAACGGAAGACGTGTAGACGCATCGCCGGGTCGGGCACGTAGGCGCGCTCCAACCCGGCGATGCGTTCTTGCCCGCGTGCCTACTCGAACAGCGAGAGGGTGAGGACGGACTCGTACGAGCCCGGGGCGGTCGTGGCCGGCATCTTGAGGAACAGGTCCGCGTCCGCCTGCCAGGTGCCCGCCGCGGCCTGCGAGTCGCCAGCCAGGGCCAGCAGCTCCTGATCGACCAGGCCCACGTTGTTCGGCCCCTCGTCCAGCACGGTGTCGACCTGCGCACCCGGGGCGACCAGGCCCGTGCCCTCAGGGTCGGTCACCGCGGGAGTCCAGCCCAGGTGCCCCGCGCTGATCGGGTCCTGCCCGGCGTCGCCGGTGAAGTCGGTCGCCGAGCCCAGCACGTACCAGAACGCGCCGGTCTGGATGTCCTCGGTCGGACGGGTGTCGGTCACCGTCACCGTGGGCAACTGCCCGCGGTACTCCCGCACCGCCGGATCGCCTGAGTCCCCTTCCGCCAGGGCGGCCTCGGTTCCGTCCACGGTCATCGTCAGCGCACCCTCCGGACCGATGGGGGTGACGTCCACCGTTACCCGTACGTCATCGTCACCGTGCGACTCTTCGGCGAAGGCCGCGCTAGCCACGCCGGTCACCAGCGCCGCGCCGGCGAGGGCCGCGCAGACCCGCGCACCAATCGACTTGCTCATTTGCCGTACTCCTTCTTGTTCCCGGCCCGACCGGACCGAATCAGAGGGGCCTGGACCTTCCCGGCCCCACCGTCAACTACTTCGCGCCGCAGGTGAGCTCGGCGAACCCCTGCCCCACTCCGGGCCTGGGGGCTCGCTCATCACGATCATGTCGTCCGTTTCCTTGCGGTGGTCAAGGCGTGCCTTCAGGAGGCGGTTCGCGGGTGGCCCGCGCGTGGTGTGCGCGGGCCACCCGTGCTCAGTACCGTCGGGTCACTGCGCGACCGGGAACGCCCCGAACGACGCCGTGCCCTCGAAAGTGGACTCGTCCGCGCCGACGCCGCTCACCGCGACCTCACCCGCCGGCACCGACGCCACACGCGTGTTGAACGCCACCGACACCGTCTGACCCGGCGCGACACCGGCAAACGACTTCGACCCGAAGGCGGTCTCCACGCTCACCTGCGCCACCACGTCCGACGCGTTACGCACCGACACCGACACGTAGACCTTCCCGGCCAACACCTTCGTGCTCACCGACGGCACCAACGCCAGCACCGGCCCCGGAATCCCAGCCAGCGCGAACGTGTCCGCGTACGCCTTCTGGACCTCACGGGACTTCTTGTTGACGGCGGCGTTGGAGTTGGTGCCGCCGTACAACCGGGCCTCCCCGGTGTCGCTGATCAGTTCCACCGGCGCGCCCTCGGTCAGCTGGTCCGGGACTGCGGCGATCGCCTCCCAGTAGCCACCGGTCGTGTCGGTCGTGGCGGGGAGTTCCCGGTTGAACACCGGAGCCGAGCCGCGCTCACCGTCCCATGTGTACAGTGCGTAGCCCGAGTACTCATCGGTCGGCCGCGGTCCGGCGATGATCACGTACTGGTCGTTGGCGTTCCTGCGGATGTCGCGGATCGTCCGCCCGCCCAGATCCATCAGGATCGGTGCGCCGAACTCGGGCCTGGCCAGTTCCCCGACCATCCGCTCGAAGTTGTTCACCGGGACGACCACCGCGCGAGGCGTGCCGTCGATCGTCGGCAACGGGGCGCGCAGTCCGAGGTACGCGGTGCTCGACGAGCCGGGAGCGAACTCGATGCCCTCGATCGCCGCCGTCGTGAGCTGGAGCGCGTTGGCGCCCAGGCCGTGCCCGTCGTTGGCGTCCCACGCGCGCAGGTCGGCGTAGAACGACTCGCTCGGCGCGTACGTCGCGCCCTTGGTCAGCTCGGTGTCGGCGCCCGAGCCGGTCACCGTCGTGGTGAAGATCGTCCGCGGCGCCGTGAAACTGCCCTCGTACGAGCCGACCCAGTAGACCGTGTTCCCGCGGCGCACCGCGCTCTCGATGTCGACCGCACCGGTCCCGGTGCCGGCGGTGAGCGTGAACTCCTTCACCGGGTAGGCGTTCTCGCCCCGCTTGTAGAGCTTGATGATCTGGTCGTTGTCGTCGGCCACGAGCATGTAGCCGTCGCCCGCGTCGATCGCGGCCGAGGCGTCCGCGTCGCCGTAGTAGTACAACGCGGTCGGCGACGAGGGCGTGGCCGACCCCTGGTACGTGCGGCGGATCGTCGTGGCGTTGCCGTCCGGGTCGGCCACGGTCATCTCGACCTGGGCCGTCGTGAACGAGTCGCCGGCCTCCGTCGTCAACGCGATCGTGCGGTCCGCCCCGGTGCCGGTCACGGTGACCTCCGCGCCCCCGGCGGTCACGGTGACGGTGAGCTGGTCGAGCGGGGTGTCACCGTCGACGATGTGCAGGTTGTACGTAGGGTTGGTCGTCCAGCCCCGGGTGCCCGCCATCCAGCTGGTCGTCGGGCTCGTGGTGAGCTTCGGGATCGGGCTCTGCACGATCTCCACCGACGCCGTCGTCGTCGACGGCTGGTACTGCAACGGCTTGTCGGGCGTGAACGCCGCCACCACGTCGTAGCCGCCGAAGTAGGCCGGCGTGAACGTCAGCTGCGCGCGGCCGTTCACCACGGGTGCGGTGCCGAGCGTGGCGTTGCGCGCGGGGATCGTGAAGGTCACGGTGCCCGCGGCGGCGGGGCTGATCTCGGCCACGATGCTCGAGGACGCGTCCTCGATCACCGGCTCGGGCGTGCTCACCGTCACCGTCGTCGGCTGCGCCTGCGTCGGGTCGGCGCCGATCTGGACCAGGACCGGGGTGTTGCGGATGATGGTGGTGGCGTCGCCGAGCTGGCCGTAGTCGTTGTTGCCCCAGCCGTAGACGTTGCCGTCGGCGGCCAGCGCCGACACCGTGGTGCCGCTGCTGGTCCCGCCCTCGATCGAGGTGAGGCGGACACCCGCGGGGATCTCGCCCGAAGCGACCGCGACCGGCAGGAGCGATGCCGCGTCGTTGCCGCCGCTGACGACGGTGACGCCGTCGCCGAGCTGACCGCTTTGGTTGCGTCCCCACGCGTAGGCCTTGCCGTCGTCGCCGAGAGCGGCCGCCGAGTACGCCATACCGACGAGGTCGACGAGCTTCACACCCTCGGGGATCGCTCCCAGGGCGGCCCGCACCGGCGTGGTCTGGCTGCTCACCCTGACTCCGGTGGCGAGCTGGCCGTACGACCCGTTGCCCCAGCCGTAGACGCGGCCGTCGTCGCCGAGGGCCAGGGTCGACTCGCCGAGCGACGTGACCGCTTGCACGAGCTTGACCCCTTCGGGGATCTCGCCCTGCTGGGCAGCCACAGGGAGGTCGCTGGTGCCGGTCGCCCCGTTGCCCAGCGAGCCGTTCAGACCGTTGCCGAAGCCGTACGCCTTACCGTCGTCGCCGATCATGATCACCCGCCCGTCGGACGCGGCGATGTCGCGGATCGTGACTCCGGCCGGGATCTCACCGGACAGCACGGCGACCGGCACGGACTGGGTACCGGTCGTGCCGGTGCCGAGGAAGCCCCCGCCCCAGGCGTACACCCGGCCGTCGTCGCCGAGCGCGAACGTCCCGGAGGCGTTCGCCGCGATCTTGACGATCTTCACGCCCGCGGGGATCGCGCCCCGCTCCGCCGCCACGGGCACAAGGCGGTTGGAGGTGGTCCCGTCGCCGAGTTGGCCCTGGGTGTTCTGGCCCCAGCCGTACACCCCGCCGTCGTCGCCGAGCACCAATGACGCGTTGCTGGTCGCTACCACCTGGACGATGTCGACGTCCTCGGGGATCGCGCCCTGGTCGGCCAACCGCTGCGGCAGCAGCACCTTCCCCACCGCCGTCTCACCGTCGCCGAGCTTGCCGCCGGCACGGTCGCCCCACGTCCAGATCGTCCCGTCCGCGTCGACCGCGAGCGAGTGACGGAATCCCGCGGCGGCAACGGTGATGACGGGGTGCGGTTCGGCGGCGAGCGCTGCCGGCGCCGCTGCCGCCCCGACGACCGCCATGGCGATCCCGGCGACCAGCGCGGTCACCCTCCGGCCACGGCGCGCGTACCCTTGCCGGGGTCTGTTGCTGTTCAAAACGAATCCTCCATCGGTCATGAGAGATACCAAGCTGAGGCAGAGCCTTCGTCTGCTCACCCGGCGGCCGGGAACGACACCACACCGTCGAAAGTGGACCCGTCGGCACCGACGCCGCTCACCGTGACCTCACCCGCCGGCACCGACGCCGCACGCGTGTTGAACGCCACCGACACCGTCTGACCCGGCGCCACACCGGCGAACGACTTCGACCCGAACGCCGACTCCACGTTCACGTCAGCCGTCACGCCCGACGCGTTACGCACCGACACCGAGACGTAGACCTTCCCCGCCAACACCTTCGTGCTCGCCGACGGCACCAACGCCAACTCCGCCCCCGGAACCTCACCCAGTGCGAACGTGTCCGTGTACGCCTTCCGCAGCGGCGGTGGGTAGTCCTTGGTGGCAGTCTTGACGTCGTACAGCAAGGAGTCCCCGCTGTCGGTGATGAGCGCCACCTCGGCGCCGGCGGCCAGCCGGTCGGGGACCGCGACGATCGCCTCCCACGCTCCGCCGAGGTTGCTGTTCAACGTCGGCAGGTCGCGGTTGAACACCGCGGCCGAGTCCGGCCGGCCGTTCCAGGTGTAGAGCGCCCAGCCCTCACCCCCGATCGGGCCGGCCACGATCAGGTAGTCGTCGTTGGCGTTCTTGCGAATGTCCCGGATCGTCCGCCCGCCGAGGTCCAGCAGGATGGGTGCGCCGAACTCCGCCTTCGCCGCCTGCGCGACCACCTGCTCGAAGTTGTTCACCGGCACGATCAGCCCGCGCTGCGCGCCGTCCACGGTGATCGACGGCCCGCGGAAACCCAGGTAGCCCACGCTCGAAGAGCCCGGGCCGAACTCGAAGCCCTCGATGCCGAAGCCGTTCGGCGCGAACGGGAACACCCCCGGCTGCGTGGCAGCCGTGAACTTGAGTGCGTTCTCGCCGAGCCCGTGTCCGTTGTTGGCGTCCCACGCCACCAGGTCGGCGAAGAGCGACTCGGTCTGCGCGTACAGCGTCCCGAAGGTCAGCTCCGTGTCCGCGCCGGACCCGGTGACCGTCGTGGTGAACAGCGTCCGCCGCTCCGGCCGGGCGTCGCCGCTGCTGCTGCTGTTGCCGTAGGAGCCGAGCCAGTAGATCGTGTCCCCGCGGCGCGTGGCGCTCTCAAGGTCCACCTCCCCGAAGCCGCTGTCACGAGCGAAGTCGAACTCCTTCACCGGGTACGCGTTCCCGCCCCGCTCGTACAGCCGCAGGGTCTGGCTCTCGTCATCGGCCACGACGACATAGCCGTCACCGACGTCGATCGCCGCCGACGCGTCGGAGGCGCCGAAGTAGTAGGACGCCGTGGGCGACGTCAGGGCGCGCGACACCGCGTACCTCACCTCGGTCGAGCTCGTCCTGCCCTGCGGATCACGCGCCGTGAACGTCACGTTGGCGATCCCCGACACGGTGCCGATCGGGCGGAAGGTCACCGTCCTGGTCGCACCGGTCCCGCTGATCGTGATGTTGCTCGTCGGCAGCAAGTCCGCGGAGTCCGACTGCGCGCTGAGGGTCAGCTGCTCGGCCGGTGTGTCGCCGTCGACGAGGGTGACGATCAGCGGCGGGTTGGCGCTCGTGCCCAAGGTGCCGGAGAGCCCGTCCATGGCCGGCTTCACCTTCGGCGTCGGGCTCTGGGCGAACGTGACCGTCAGAGTCGCCGTCGAGGACGCGTAGACCAAAGGCTGGTCGGAGACGAACTCGGCGATGAGCGTGAACTCGCCGACCCCTGGGGCCGTCTGCGTCACCTGAGCCGTGCCGCCGGACACGACCACCGGGCGGAACCCGCTCAAGGAGGCGATGCGGAACGTCACGGTGCCGGTGGCCTCGGCCGGGCTCAGCTCGGCGACCATGGTGAACTGCTCGTCCTCGACCAGCGCGCCGGGAGTGCTCAGGGTGACGGTCGTCGGCTGCACGGCACCGCCTTCGAAGCCGACCGCGATCGGCACGCTGCGGTGGGTCCGGGTGTCGTCACCGAGTTGGCCGCTGCCGTTGTTGCCCCACGCGTAGGCCCGCCCGTCGTCGCCCAGCGCGGTCGCGGCGTAGTGCTTGCCGCCGACCGCCGTCAGCCGCACGCCCGCGGGGATCGCGCCCTGCGCGAGCGCCACCGGGGTCGTCCGGTTCACGGTCGTGCCGTCGCCGACCTGGCCGTACATGTTGTATCCCCAGACGTAGGCCTTGCCGTCGTCGCCGAGGGCGACCGAACTGCGGGCGAGCACGGTCAGGTCGACCAGCTTCACCCCGGCGGGCACCGCGCCCGTCGAGACCCGCACCGGAGTGGGGCGCGAGCCGCTGGCGGTTCCGTCGCCGAGGGCGCCGAACAAGGCGTCGCCCCACGCGTAGACCGCGCCGTCGTCGCCGAGCGCCAGGCTGTTGCCGATGCCCACGCCCGCGCGGACCAGCTTCACGCCGGCCGGGATCGCGCCCTGCGCGACGGCGACCGGAGTCGTGCTCGACTCGGTCGAGCCGGTACCGAGCCGGCCGTTGCCGCCCGGCCCCCACGCGTACGCCTTGCCGTCGTCGCCGAGCGCGATCACATGACTGCCGGCCTCGCCCGCGGCGATGTCGACGAGCTTGACGCCCGCCGGCACCTCGCCCTGGGCCACGGCGACCGGCGCCTGCCGCGCGACCGTGGTGCCGTCACCGAGGAGGCCGGAGCCGTTGGCTCCCCACGCGTACGCCCTACCGTCGTCGCCGACCGCGTAGGTGGACGACGCGCTGGCCGAGATCCGCACGATCTTCACCCCGGCGGGGATCGTGCCCGCCACCGCGGCCACCGGCTTTGCCCGGGCCGCGGTGCTGCCGTCGCCGAGTTGGCCGTCGCCGTTGGCACCCCAGCCGTAGACCTTGCCGTCATCGCCGAGTGCGAGCGATCGCGTGCCGGCGGCGACGACCTGGACGATCTGCACGTCCGCCGGAATCTCGCCGCGATCGGTCAGTGGCTTGGGCGTCAGAGCCGCGTCGGTCGTGCCGTCGCCGAGCTGACCCGAGGTGTTGCCTCCCCAGGCGTAGATCGCGCCGTCGTCGTCCAGTCCGAGCGAGTGACCCGACCCCGCGGTGATCCCGACGATGACCGGCGCGGCTTGCTCGGCGGCCGCTGCCGGCGTTGGCCCGGCGCCCGTCGTCGCGGCGACCGCGACAGCCGCTACCAACGTTGTCAGCCCTCGGCGGATCCGGCGTACCGGCGCGGCGTGTGCCCGGGAAACCAACGGATACGAACCAATATGATGCTGCCCACTGCTCAAAACCTGCACGTCCTTCGCACACATCGTCGGGCGGGAAAGGGCCCCACGGGTCGGATAGACATGGCCGTCGGGCACAGCGAGACATCCGGTCCCGGGCTTCGACCGACCATGATCAGAATGGCCACCGATTCCGAACCGCGTCGACCAGGAATGCCAACAACAGATGACGAGCAGCCAGTCGACGGACATCGGACGGTCCGAGATGGCCGGAAAGGTGTTCTGGCTCACGCCAGCCAGCCTGGGAGCGACAGTCTAGATTGGACGGTTGACGCACCGTCGGCGGACGCGTCAGACCTGTCAGTCCGTCTGGATGACTAGGCGTCGACCGACGGCTGGCCCACCGACCGGCGACCCTCTTCCCGTGCCTGGGCCAGCATGTCGCGCAGCCCGCGCCGGCGCAGACGTCGGCGCCATGCCAGAGAGGCGACGAGAAGCGCCATGCCCAACAGGGAAGCCAGCTGCGGCCACGGTATTGCCCAGACCAGTGTGCTGGACGTCACCGGTGTCATCGTCGACTGCTTGCCCTCCAGGGCGACCACCGTCGGGGCCAACGAAACCTTGGCGGGTAGCGCGAACAGCGGCCAGACGTCCGAGACCGTCACGGTGAACCGGCGCCGATCGCCCGGAAGCAACTCCTGCGGACCGGCGTCAGCGTCGACGATTTCAGCCGAACGGCCGGCGATGTCCACTGTGCCCTGCACGTTGAGCCGCGCGTTGCCGTTGTTCTCGACGTCCACGACGACTTCGGCCACGCCCGGCCGCAACGGGTTCCATGTCAACCGGTAGGAACCGCTGGCCCGAGTCAACGCGGCGGAAGGCACCAGTTCGCCGGTGACCCGGGTCATGACGCGGAAACCCACCCGGCTCTCCACACCCACGTTGGCGCCGTCTCCGCTGACCGATGTGCTCAACACCGACGCGGCGATGCCGGCGGCGTGGTCACCGGGCTCGGCATCGCGCGGCACCGTCGTGGTGAACGGCACGATGGCTGTCTTACCGGGCTGAACCGACACCGAGTCGACGACTGAGATCCAGGTTCCCGCCGCCACCGACCGCTGGGTGGAGGGCAGCATGTTGAACCGGCCCGTCGGCGTGAAGTAGCCGTCGGCCGCGGAGATCCGAAACGTGACCGGTTGGCTGCCGTAGTTGCGGATCGCCAGGTGCTCTTCGGCGCTCGCGCCCGGGTCCAACGTCTGCTCGACCCACGACCGACTGTCCGGCGCCGACCCGTCGGCCGGCTGCACCGACCAGCTGACACGGCCGTCGTTGTCGTCCTTGGCCGACGCCGCCGGTGCCACCGTCACGACAGCGAGCAGGACCAACAGGACGACGGCTCCACAATGAGAGAGGGTGCGCGCCGGAGACCGTTCGCCGGCGTGTCGCGCACCATTCTTCATATGCAGGAAGTCTCGGGGAGATGATCAACCAGCTAGTTGATCATCGGTGAACGACAGATGAAGGTGCGGGCGGCCACAACCTGATGTGGTGCGGATCATGCTATGCGCCGGCTACGAGGCCGGCGGCGTGCGGAGGAGGCTCGACTCCAGCAGCGCGGTGACGTGGTCGCGATACCGCGCCTGCGACCACCCGAGCCACCCGACGAGGTCGTCCCACACGCGCAGCGACGTCACAGCCCACAACATCCGGGCGGCCTCGTCGACGGTCCACCGCTCAGCGAGCGCGCCGTCGGCGGCCAAGCGCTGGACGACCTCTTCGCATCGGTTGAGCCGGGCCTGCTCGCGTTCGTTCCAGGCAGCCTCCGCGGCCGGGTCGGTGTGGCGGAGAACATCCAACGCGGTCGCCACCGCGTGGATGCGCGGCTTGAGCCAGGCCTGCAGGGCGACGGCTTCGCGGAGGGCGGCGCGGGCCGTTTCCGCGCTGTCGATCCTCCGTTGTCTCGCGGGAGTCCGCACGGAGGCGTCGACCTGGCGCGCCACCTCGACGAGAAGGGTGGTGCGATCGGCGAAATGCAGGTAGAGCGCCTGGCGGGAGACACCGGCCCGCTGGGCGACCTCGCCCATCGAGACGGTCACGCCGGGCGACTGCTGCAGCAACTCCCGTGCAGCGCTCAGGATCCGGTCGCGCGTACCGGCCGCACCGCTTGACATGCTGTCAAGCTTACAGCTACCTTCCCGCTTGACAGGGTGTCAAGACAACGGAGGCGACGACCTCAATGTCACCTATTGACGACCGGCTGGCCGCGCTGGGCATCGCGCTGCCACCGCCCCCGCAGCCGCCGCCCGGCTTTGCCTTCCCGTTCTCGTGGGTGCGCGTGCGAGGCAGCCGGGTGTTCCTCTCCGGCCACGGCGCACAGGCGATCGACGGTTCGCCGCAGGGCCCGTTCGGCAAGGTCCCGAGCACGGTCTCGCTCGATCAGGCACAGGCTTCGGCACGCGCCGCGGTCGTGTCGATGGTGGCAAGCCTGCAGCGGGAACTCGGCGACCTGGACCGAATCGCGGCGTGGCTGATGGTATTTGGGCATGTCAATGCCGACCCGGGGTTCGAGCAGACCACCTTGGTGCTCAACCCCGCTTCGCAACTGCTGCTCGACATCTTCGGCCCCGAGGTGGGCAGCCACGCCCGCACCGCGCTCGGCCAGGCCGCACTCCCCGTCGACCTGCCAGTGATCATCGCCGCCGAGATCGAGCTGCATCACTGAGCGGCTACCGGTCGTGCGTGAGGGACCCCTTGACTGCGGGTCCCTCACGCACGGGCTAGAACTGGATGCCTCGGGTGAGGGCACCGTCGATGAGCAGGTTCGCGCCATTGGTACGCGCGGATGCCGGGCTGGACAGGAAGACCACGCCGTTGGCGACCTCTTGCGGCCGCCCCATCTCGCCCGTCGGGTTGAGTCCCACGGCCGTGGCGAACAAGCCAGGGTCGCCGGACTCGATCTGCTGCCACACCCCGTCCTCGTGGTAGGTGTTTCCCGGCGACACCGTGTTCGCGCGGATGCCCTTGTCTGCCAGGCGCAGCGCCAGCCCCGCCATGTAGCCGATGAGGGCGGACTTCACGGTGCCGTACGGACCCGAGGCGAAGTCTGCCTCCCGGCCCGACACGCTCGAAATCGCCACGATGGACGGCTGTTGACTGGTTTCCAGATACGGCAGGCTGGCGTTGACCAACGCAACGGTGCCCAGCAGGTCGACTTCGACAGACTTCCGCCAGTTGTCCCAGGTGTCGGGGATCGCCAGGGCGCTGACGTTGCTGACGACCATGTCGATACCGCCGAACTCGACAGCGGTCTCCTCGACCCAGGTCTTGACGGCGGCGTGGTCGGCGACGTCCAGGACCGTTCCGCGAACCTTCACTCCGGTCGACGCCACCGCCGCGGCCACTTCATCGATCTTGCCTTTGTCCCGGGCGCAGAAGGCGACATTGGCGCCCTCGGCGGCGAACGTCTCGACGATCGCCCGGCCGATGCCGCGGGTCCCGCCGGTGACGACCGCGGTCCGGCCCTTGATCTTCAGGTCCATGGTGCTCCAAACGGGGTGTTGAGTTTCGAGGGGTGAGGTGGTTCAGGCCAGCGTTCGGGCCAGCTCGCGCAGCCGCTGGTGCGTGCCGTCGTAGGCGTTGGCCGACGGCAGCAGGCTCTTGCTGACCTTGGTCATCGCGCTGTAGTTGGCGTCGACCACGTTGGCGATCGGCGACAGCGCGATCTGCGTCAGGAGCTGATAGGCGTCCATGCGGTGGAGGCCGTAGAGCTCACCCAGCCAGGCGATCATCTCGACCTGTGAGACACGCCAGGCGTCCTCCAGCGGCCGGGTCGACCCGACCGCCATCCAGTGCGTGTCGTCCTCCAGCCTCGGCCACGCCGGAGCGCCGCCACGGATCAGCTCGACGATGATCCGGGAGTGCATGGCGCCCTCGACCGCGGTGCCGCAGGACTCCCCCTCACCCTGGCGGTAGTGGCCGTCGCCGATGGAGAACAACGCTCCGGGCTGGTTCACGCCCAGGTAGACGGTCGTACCGGCGCGCATCTCGGGTGTGTCCATGTTGCCACCGAAGCGGTCCGGCACCAGCGACGAACGCACCTCGCCACCGGCCGGTGCGACACCGACGGTTCCGAGCATCGGCGCCATCGGCAACGCGAGCTCCAGGTCCGAGTGTCGGGCGTGGAAGACCACCGTCGAGTTGGCCGTGTCGACGTCGTAGATCCAGGTCTGTTCGGGCAACGGTTCCTGGAGTAGAGCCGTGCGGTCGGTGCCGGTGAGGCCGCCGAACAGCGGGATGAGGGTGGACGCGCCCCAGTTCCGCGCGGGGCGCAGGTCGGCGACGTGCAGCACCAGCGTGTCGCCGGGCTCGGCCCCGTCCACATAGAACGGTCCGGTCTGCGGGTTGAGGTAACGCGGGTCGAGGAGCTGGGAGGGGCGGTCGTCCACGGAGGACAGCACGTTGTTGAACGCATCCTCCGACCACAGGTCCAGGACGCTGCCCGGTTGGACGTGGCGCAGCGGCGCCGCGCCGCCGAAGGTGTAGACGAGCTGGTCCCGCTCGGGACGAACCTCGATCACGGCGTTCATTTTTGCGACACCAGCTGGGTCGCCTTCACCAGGCGGCGGCTGTCCGGATCCGTGCACTCGTCGGCGACGACCCGGTACTCGGCGTAGTGCGCCGAGCCGAGGTGTGCGGCGAAGGCGTCGGCGTCGGCGTATACCTCGTAAAGGTGGAAGAGCCCGGCGACGGTCTCATCCTCGGCGACGTCGAACTGCACACAGCCCGGCTCGGCCGCCTTCGCGGCGGCCGCGTTGTCGAGCAACGCCGCCCGATACCGGTCGGCGGCTCCGGGCAGGGCCTGGATGGAAACGAAAACACACAACACGACAACCTCCTGGGTCAGGCGCTCGGGGTGTACGGGTCGAGGTGGCCGAGCGTGACTCCGGTGGCCACGATGGTCCTGGTGGTGTTCTGGTCGCCATACACCCACAGGATCCGCAGCACGTCGTCGCCGGCGTTGATGAACTGGTGCCGGATGCCGGCAGGCACCAGCGTGGCGTCCATCGGGCCGACCTGGTGCTCGTCGTCCTCGATCACCACCCGGGCACGGCCGGAGACCACGAGGATGAACTCCTCACAGTTGTGGTAGTGCAGCGGGATCTCCTCGCCGGGCGGCACTTCGGTGAAGCCGGTGAGCAGTTGCTCGCTGTTGCCCGGCTGGGCCAACGCCCGGCTGCGGATTCCACGGCCCCGTTCCTGGAAGACCGCCTCGGCGAAATGGAATACGTGTGCCACGCGCTGTTGCCTACTTTCGTTGTGCCGGAGTGGTGGACAGGTTGGCCGCCAGAAGCTCCCGCGTGTAGTCGTCGTTCGGCGCCGTCAGCACCTGCTCGGTCGAGCCCTGCTCGATCAGGTGGCCCCCGCGCAGCACGACCACCCGGGAACAGAAGTTGCTGACCGTACTGATGTCGTGCGAGATGAACAGGTAAGCGAGCCCGAGCGTGTCCTGGAGGTCCCGCAGCAAGCTCAGCGTGATCGCGCGGACGGACAGGTCGAGCGACGAGGTGGGCTCGTCGAGCACGATGAGCTTCGGGCGGGTGACCGCCGCGCGCGCGATGCCGACCCGTTGCTGCTGGCCGCCGCTCAGGTCGCGGGGAAAGCGGCCGATGATGCCCGCGCCGAGTCCGACCAGCTCCAGGGTGGCGACCACCTTGTCCAGTCGTTCGCGCTTGCTCAGCGAGCGTTCGTGCAGCAGCAACGGCTCGCCCACAATGGACTGTACGGTCATCCGCGGGTTGAGCGACTCGTACGGCTCCTGGAAGACCATCTGCAGCTGCGGGCGGATCACCTTCATCTCCGACCGGGTGGCGTGAACGATGGAGCGGCCCATGAACCGCACGTCGCCGCCGGTGGGGCTGATCAGCCCGACCGCGATCCGCCCCGCCGTCGACTTGCCCGACCCGCTCTCCCCGATGAGCCCGACCGACTCTCCGGCGTGGACGGACAGGGACAGGTCGGCCAGCGCGTTGACAGGTGTGCGGCCCCTGACGAACTGCTTCGAGACCTCGGTCAGCTCCAGTACGGGCGTGGTCATGCTGCCTCCACGGGATGATGACAGGCATATCGGCGCGACGGTGGCAGCACGGTCGCCGCCGGCATCTCGTCGACGCACGCCTGGGTGGCCGCCTGACACCTCGGCGCGAACGGGCAACCGCGGGGATAGTCGATGAGGTTGGGCACGGTGCCGGGGATGCCCCTGGCCGCGATCCCCGGCCCGGGCACCGAGTCGAGCAGTGCCCGGGTGTACTGGTGTCGCGGTCGCAGCAGGACGTCGCCGACCGTGCCCGACTCGACCAGACGCCCCGCATACATGACGGCGACGTCGTCGCAGTACTGCGCGACCACGCCTAGGTCGTGGGTGACCAGGATCATCGCGCGTTCTCCGGTGACGATCCGGTCCCGGATGAGGTCGAGGATCGCCCGTTGCGTGGTCAGGTCCAGCGCCGTGGTCGGCTCGTCGGCGAGGACGAGTTGCGGTTCCAACACCAGCGCCAACGCGAGCACCACGCGCTGCGCCATGCCACCGCTCAGCTCGTGCGCGTACCCGGCGAGGACCCGCTCCGGGTCGTTGATGCGCATCTCCCGCAACGCCTTGACCGCCCGCGCGTCGCACTCACGGTTGGAGGTCTTCTTCTCGTGCACCTGGATCACGTTGCGGAACTGGCGGCCGATGGTCAGCACCGGGTTGAGGGCGCCGAACGGGTTCTGGATCACGAGGGAGATCTCCCGGCCCCGGATCGACCGCAGCTCACGTTGCCTGAGTGTCAAGAGGTCCCGGCCCTTGAACAGGATCGATCCGGTCGTGACCCGGCCCGGAGGGCGCAGGATGCCGAGAATCGACCTGATGGTGACCGACTTACCGGATCCGGTCTCCCCGACGATGCCGAGGATCCGGCCCGGCCGCACCTCGAACGACACGTCGTTGGTGGCGTGTGCGACGCCCTGTGGGGTGGCGAACTCGACTGATACCCCGGAAACGGTGAGCATGCTCATCAGAAGATCCCCAAGGGATTGACCGGACTTCCGGTACCGCCGACGATCGGCAGCGGGGCGACGACGAACTGGAACTCCCACCGCCCGAGCTCGGCGCAGGTGCGCGACAGCTCCTCCAGATCGCAGTTGTCCAACAGCCACAGGCCCATCACGGCGATGCCGAGCATGTGGATCGGCCCGTGACCGAAGCTCTGGTACGGACCGGGAATCACGTCCTGGGCGGTGTCGGACCCGATCAGGGCGACATCGCGGTCTCTCAGCCACGGCAGGCACGCCGCGCCCCAGCCCGACTGGCCGACCTCCTTGACGTTCATCCGGCCCGCCGTGCGGCGGTGCGCCCCGTACCCGGTGCGCAGCAGCACCGCGTCGCCGGCGGCCAGTTCCACGCCCTGCTCGGAGGCGATCCGGTCCAACTCGACCGGTCCCACCGAGGTTCCGGGCTCCAGCCACGGCACGCCGCGCGAGCGGGCGGCGTCCAGCAGGACGCCGCGGGTGACGATGCCGGACGCCGCAGTGGTGACCGCGAGCCGGCGGGCCCCGGAGTACGAGGTGACCTCGGACGCCGGGAAGCCGTTGTACATCCGGTTGTCCCAGAACTGGTGGCACAGCCCGTCGAGGTGGGTGATGTGCAGGCCGTGGAACACCAGACCGAGGTACTCCGACGCACCGCGCTTGAGGTTGTCGGCGGTGTCGGGCGCGTCAGGGTCGCCGTTGCCCTGGCCGGTGACCAGCATGTGGCGGTGCATCCGGCCGTACACCTGGTCGGGTGCGTCCTTGTCGTCCATGGGCCAGGCGCACGAGACCGTCCGGCCGGCGGTGACGAGCCGGGCGGCGGCGATCCGGGCCTGCGGGCCGATCAGGTTCAGCGTGCCCCGCTCGTCGTCGGCGCCCCACCGGCCGGCGTTGGACAGCGATCCGGCGTAAGCCAACACGTCGGACTCGTCGGGTAGGGGTTCGATGTTCATCGCTATGCCTCGAATTGCTTGTTGAGCCCGCTGGCCAGGGAGTTGAACGCGAGCACCACGATCAGCACGGCGATGCTGGGGAAGGCGAACATCCACCAGTAGCCCTGGGACACGGTCTGCGCGCCGTCCTGGACCATCGATCCCCAGGTCGGGTTGGGCTGGGTGACACCGACGCCGAGGAAGTTCAGTGACGCGATCACGATGACTCCGTTGGCCGCGGCGAGCGACGCCTGCGCGGTGACGGAGTCCAGGGTGTTGGGCAGGACGTGCCGCCACAGCACCCGCAGCCGGGAGCATCCGATCACCTCCGCCGCCTCGATGTACCGGCTCTCCCGGATGACGATGGCCTCGCTGCGCACCAGGCGGATGAAGCGGGGCACGTTCACCACGCCGATCGCGACGATGACGCTCGACAGGCGGTTGCCGGTGAGCATGACCACGGTGATGGACAGCACGCTGAGCGGGAACGCCTGGAACCCGTCGACCACCCGCATCAGACCCTCGGCACCGCGGACCCGGGCGCTGGCGATCAGCCCGAGCGGCACGCCGAGCACCATCGACACCACGGTCCCGGCCAGGACCAACGGCAGCACGTTGCGCGCCGAGGCGATCACCCGGGAGAACACGTCGAACCCGGTCTGGTCGGTGCCGAACCAGTGGTCACTCCCCGGCGGGAGAAACACCGATGTGGGATCCGGAGTGAGCGGGTCGTGCGGCAGCGGCATCCAGTACGCGGCGGCCAGCATGAGCAGCAGCACGGCGGCGGGCCCGATCAGATGCAGGTAGCGCCTGAACCTCGCGGCCCGACCGGGACGGGTGGCGACACGGTCCGGTCGGTCGACCGCCGGTGTCGAGACGGACTCAGTCATTTCGGCGCCGTTTCGATCCGGGGATCCAGCACGTGCGAGATCACGTCCAGCATCATGTAGAGCAGCAGGGTGAAGGTCGTCGCCACCAGGATGAACCCCTGGATGACCGGGAGGTCGGTGGCCAGCACCCCGGCCAGTGCCCACTGGCCCAGCCCGTTCCAGGCGAACACCGTCTCGATGACCGCCTCACCACCGATCAGGAAGCCGGCCAGCATCGCGATGTAGGTGACGATCGGCGCGCGCACGTCCAGCAACGCGTACCAGATCACCCGCCGCTCGGGCTGGCCGCAGGCTCGCGCGAACTCGACCTGCGGTGATTTCAGCGCCGTGCGCAGCAGCGATCCGACCATCCGCGAGAAGATCGCCGAATAGAACAGGCCGAGGGTGGCGACCGGCAGCACCAACTGGGAGACCGCGGAGCCGAAGACGTCCCAGCGTCCCCGCAGGAGCGCGTCGAGCGCGGCCGCGTTGGTGATGCGTAACGACTCCATGTCCTCCGCGCCGACCTGACCCAGCGGCGCCGGAGCCAGGTGCAGCAGGAAGAAGAAGACGTAGATCAGCAGTAGGCCGATGGCGAAGTCGGGCACCGCCTGGACGACCGAGGTGACCATCCGGGCGGCGCGCCCGCTGACCGACTGGCTCTTGTACGCGCTGAGCACGCCCAGCGCGGTACCGAGGACGACGGCGACGACGAGGGAGAGGAGCGACAGTTCCAGCGTCGCGGGAAAGTACCGCACCAACTGGCCGGAGATGTCCGAAGAGGTGTAGTACGAGGTGCCGAGGTCACCTCGTACCAGGTCGCCGAGGTAGTGCACGTACCTGGTCCAGAGGTCCTGATCGAGCCCGAACTTGTGGTTGAACTCGGCCACCGCGGCGTCGTCAGCCAACGGGCCAAGGGCGTTGCGCGCCGCGTTCGACGGCAAGCCGTTGACCATGAAGAAGGCCGCGGTCAGGACCAGGAACACCGCGACCGGCAGGATCGCCAGTCGGCGCAGGGCCAGGCGCAGCAGGGCGCTGCGCCGTGACCTGGCCGCCGGCGCGGCCCGGGTCAGGCCGACCGGGTTCGGCGCCACTTCGGTCACCATGTCACTCCTCTCCCCTCGTCGTGGTGCCGTCGCCGGTTACGACCGGCTCAGGTCTACCGGGCTGAGCGGGCCGTACGGGGACGGCTTCAGACCGGTCACCGACGAGCTGTACGCGTACAGGGCCGCGTCGTCGGTGAGATAGACCTCGGGCATCGTGTCGACGGACAGGTCGGCGAGCTGGTTGATCAGCGAGGTCTGCTGCTGCGCGTCGCTGGAGGCGCCGAGCTGCTGAACCAGCTGGTCGAACTGCGCGTTCTTGAAGCCGTAGGTGTTCTGACCGCTGGTGCCGGTGTTGTACGCCTTGAACGCGTAGTACGGGTAGGCGACCGCCGGCGGTTCCTGATAGATCACCGCCTGGTACTTCGAGGCGTAGTACAGGTCGGCGAAGGTGGCCGCGGCGGCCACGTTGTTCAGCGTGACATCGATGCCGATCTGCTTGAGCATGGTCTGCAGGAGGACCGCGGACTGCGGTGCGTTGGCGACCCGGGTCGTCGAGAAGGTCAGCTCGAGCGGGAAGCCGTTGGGGTAGCCGGCGTCGGCGAGCAGCTGCTTGGCCTTGGCCACGTCGAAGGTGTAGGTCTTCTGCGGCGAGACGCCCGGGTACGAACCGCTCACTCCGGAGACCGCGGGCTTGGCCAGGTCGCGGTAGGCACCCTGGATCAGCGCCTTGCGGTCGATCGCCATGGAGATGGCCTGGCGCACCTCGACCTTGCTCAGCGCCGGGTCGTTGAGGTTCAGGATCAGCGTGTCGCGGGTCGGCGACACGCACTGCTTGGCGGTGACCCCGGCCGCGCCGTCGAGGCTGGAGAACTGGCTGTACGACAGGCTGACCGCGAACTGCACGGTGCCGCGGCGGATGAGCTGTGCCCGGGTGGAGTCGTCCGGCACTCCCTTGAACGTCACCTTCGTCAGGTTGCCGCGCGGCCCGGTGAAGTTCGGGTTGGGTACCAGCACGACCTGGTCGCCCGGCGTGAACGAGTCCAACTTCCACGGACCGAACACCGCGAGGTTGGTCTGCATCCACTTGTTGGCCCACGGGTCGTCGCCCGTGGCGTGCTTCTTGGCCTCGACGCTGTCGTAGATGGTGGTCATCGGGTGGGTCAACACGGCCGTGTCGATGGGCAGGCTGTTCTTCAGGTTCAGCTGCGCGGTCTTCTCGTCGACCACGGTCACCGGGTTGTCAGCGTCGTACTCCGCGGTCTGGGTCAGCGTGGTCTTGGCGACCGAGGCGATCGCGATCGCGCGCTCGATGCTCCACTTGACGTCCTCGGCGGTGAGCTTGTTGCCGTTCGCGCTGGTCTGGTCCTTCAAGGTCAACTTGATCGACTTGCGGTCGCCGCTGAGCGACCAGGTGTCGACCAGCTGACCGGTGATCGCGTCCAGGCCGGCGAGCTGGTCGCAGCCCTCGCCTGGCACCTTGCTGGTGTCGTAGGTGAACAGCGTCGAGCTCAGCCCGGCCAGCACGTAGCTGGTGCCCGGCCCGCCGTACGGCTGGATGTCCAGGTTGTTCGGCACGGCGGGCAGCGCGATGGTCAGCGATTTGTCGGATCCGTCGCCGTTGCCGGTGTCACCCGACTGGGAGCCACAAGCGGCGACCATCGCCGCGGCCGCGATCGCGACGACGAGTCCGCGTCCGCGATGTCTTATCGATTTAGCATTCATGACAGTCTGTCCTCAGGGGTGATGTTGGGGTGTCAGCCATAAGAGGTGGTGAGGCGTCAGCCCGCCTCGACGACGGACTTGATGCGCCGAAGGTGCGTACGGAAGCAGTCGGCGATGAAATAGGAGTCGACGATCGGGGTCGTGATCATCGTCGCCCCGGACGCGATCGCCTCCGCGACCGTGGCATCGTCGAACCCCGCGCGCTGCACCCGGATCCCGTACTCGTGGTACTTGGCGGTGGTGCGACGCACCGCCGCCACGACATCGGGATGATCGACCTGCCCGGGTACCCCGTACGACCGGGACAGGTCCGACGGCCCGATTCCGCCGATGTCCACGCCCTTCACCTGGCAGATCTCGTCGAGATTCTCGACGCCCTCCCGGTCCTCGATGATGATCATCACGATGACCTCCTGGTTGGACCGCGTCATGTGCTCAGCCCAGGAGTCGATGTGATAGTTCGCCGACCGGGTCGACGGGTCCATCCCACGCTGCCCGATCGGGTGATACTTTGCGGCGTCCACAATGGCCTGTGCGTCGGCGGCGGACGTGATGTGCGGCGCGATGACACCAGGGATTCCGGCCTCGACCACGCGCATCACCGTGTTGGTGTCGCCGCGTGGCACCCGCACGATCGGCGTGATGCCCGACAGGTCCGCCGCACGCGCCATGGCGAGCACCTCGCCCAGCGTGGTCATCGAGTGTTCCATGTCGATGATGGTGAAGTCGTAGCCGGCGTGGCCCATCATCTCGATGATCGCAGGGTCTTTGATGGCGTTGAATGTTCCGTAGGCGATCTGACCTGACTCCATCTTCGCCTTGACGAGATTCTTGATCAACGTGGTCCACCTCTGCTTGTCGCGTCGTTGTCGTTCGGAAGGGATGCCTGGGGGCGCCTCAGCCGCCGTCTGCCAGGCGGCTGCACACGTATTCAGCGATCGCCAGTGACGAGGTGGCGGCGGGTGAGGGCGCGTTGCGCACCGCCAGCACGCGGCCGATTGTCGACAGCCGGAAGTCGTCGACGAGGGCGCCGGTGCGGTCAAGGGCCTGCGCCCGTACCCCGGCCGGCGCCCGTATCAGGTCCGGGCGCGCCAACGCGGGCACGTACCGGCGCGCCTGACGCAGGTAGTAGCCCTTCGACAGCGACGTCGACATCTCCCGTACCCCCGTGCGCCAGTGGGCCCGCGCCATCGTGGCGAACCCCGGCCCGGCCACCATCCGCGCGAACTCGCCCAACCGGATGTCGGTGCGGCGGTAGCCCTCCCGACTGCCGGCCAGGACGGCGTTGGGTCCGATGTCGACGGAGCCGTCGACCCGACGGGTGAAATGCACACCCAGGAACGGGTACCGGGGATCGGGCACCGGGTAGATCAGGCCGCGCACCTCCGGCGCACCGGAGGCCCGCAGCTTGTAGTACTCGCCCCGGAACGGAACGATCATCGGCGTACGTTGGTCGCCCGCCAACTGGGCCAGCCGGTCGGATTGCAGGCCGCCGCAGAGGACCAGCCGATCGACCGCCACAGAACGCCCCGTGGTCGCGACCACCACCTCGTCGGCGCGCTCGTCGATGCGGACCACCGGACTGGCCAGGTGCACCACGCCGCCGGCCGCCTCGATGTCCACCCGCAGGTGACGCGCGACGTCCGGGAAGTCGACGATGGCGGTGCTCGGCGAGTGCAGGCCGGCGATCCCGGCCACCGCCGGCTCGATCGAGCCCAACTCGGCGGCGGACACCATGACGATGTCGGCCACGCCGTTGGCCCGAGCCCGCTGCGCGATCCGGTTCAGCGCCGGAAGCTCCTTCGGTGACGTCGCCACCACCAGCTTGCCGCACTCCTGGTACGCGATTCCCCGCTCGGCGCAGTACTCGCGCATCATGGCGCGGCCCCGGGTGCACAGCTGTGCCTTGAGGGACTTCGGCTCGTAGTAGATCCCGGCGTGGACCACACCGCTGTTGTGGCCGGTCTGGTGGCGCCCGACGTCGGGCTCCTTCTCGAAGACCGTGACGCCGGCGCCTGGGTACAGCTCGAGCAGCCGGCGGGCCACCGCCAGCCCGACGATGCCGGCACCCACCACGCCGAACCGGTGTGCGACGCCCATCAGTAGCCGTACCCGATCGACGCGGTCTTGCCCCGCGTGTAGAACTGGAGCACGTCGAGCCCCTGCTCGCGGAACTCCGACCCGGAGTCCTTCGTCCCGCCGAACGGCATGTGAACGTCCCAGCCGGAGGTCGGCAGGTTCACCGAGACGTGCCCGACCTCGACACGGTCGATGAACTCGTGCGCCCTGGCCAGGCTCTTGGTGAAGATTCCGGCCGCGAGGCCGAACGGGGAGTCGTTGACCGCGTCGACCGCCTCGTCGAAGGTGTCGACGGCCTGCACCGCGACGACCGGTCCGAACACCTCCTCCCGCCACAGCGCCATGTCGGGCGTGACCTCGGTGATCACCGTCGGACGTACGAAGCTTCCGTGTTCGAGGTCGGGACCCTCCGGCCGCCCACCGCCGACCGCGACGACGGCCCCCGCCTCCCGGGCGAGGTCGATGTGGTTGATGACGTCCCGGGCGTGGCGGGCGTTGATGACCGGTCCCATTGTGGAGCGCTGGTCCGAGGCCCGGCCGACCAGCAACGTGTTGACGCGCGCGGTGAACCGGTCCAGGAACGCGTCCACGACCTTCCGCAGGACCACCACCCGCGAGGTCGCGGTGCACCGCTGCCCCGCCTGCCGATATCCCGCCTCGACGATGGTCGCGGCGGCCAGGTCCAGATCGGCGTCGGCCAGGACCACGGACGCGTTCTTCCCGCCCATTTCCGTCAGCACGCGGGTCGGCCGGTGCGCGAGCGCGATACGCAACTGGTTGCCCACCGGCGTCGAGCCCGTGAACGACAACGCCGCCAGGCCCGGATGCGCCAGCAGCACCGGGGAGATCTGCGTCGTCTCCCCGTTGACCAGAGCCACCACGCCCGGCGGGATCCCGGCATCCACCAGCGCCCGGACCAGGTCGGCCGCCGGGAGCGGCGAGTCGCCCGCCGGCTTGAACACGACCGTGTTGCCCGCGGCCAGCGCCGGCGCGATTTTGCGGGCCGGGGTGAGCAACGGGTCGTTCCAGGGCGTGATCACCAGTACCGCGCCCAACGGCTCGCGCACGCTGAGCGTCGTCGTGCCGGGACGGCTGTCGGGGAGGACGTCACCGCGGGACAGCCGTACCACGCCCGCGTAGTAGTCGAAGAAGTCGGCGCTCTTGTCGACCTCGCCCAGCGCCTCGGCGGCGAGCTTCCCGACGTCGCGACTGATCCCCGCGGCAATGCCCGCCCGGCGCTCGCGCAACAGGGCCGCCGTGGTGCGCAGGATGCGCTCCCGGTCCTGCAGGGACACCGCCCGCCAGGACGACGCGGCCCGGGCCGCCACGTCCATCGCGCGGGTCGCGTCCGCTGGAGTGGCCAGGGCCACGCGAGCCACCACGGTCCGCAGATCCGACGGGTCGAGGTCGTCCCGGTGCCTATCGGACCCGACCCAGTCTCCGTCGATCAGGTTCGACTCAACGACTGACATTGTTCCCCACTTCTTCGACTTGCCTGACGACCAGAGGTGCGTCAACTTCCATCCGGAACTAGCTCGACGGCGGTCCTGTGGTGCCACGCACCACGAGTTCGGCCGCGAAACGGCGGTGCTCGAACGGTCGGCTCGGGTCACTGAGTCTGCGCAGGAGGACGTCGACGGCGTCACGCGCCATCACCGATGTCGACTGCCGGACGGTGGTGAGGTTGAAGGACGCCCAGCCGGCAAGCTCGGTGTCGTCGTAGCCGACTATCGACACGTCCTCCGGCACGCGTACTCCCCGGTCCCGGCAGGCGTCCAGGGCGCCGAAAGCGAGCAGGTCGTTGACGCAGAAGATTGCGGTCGGCGGGTTCGGTCCCTTGAGCAGATCCATCCCGAGGGCGTAGCCGGCGTCATGGGTGAAGTCGCTGAGCCGGTCGTGCTCCGGCTCGACCGCGACTCCGTGGCGTTTGAGCGCCTCCAGAAAACCCAACCGCCGCTCGCGCCCCGTGCTGACGTCTTGGTCGCCGCCGAGCACGGCGACCACCCGGTGGCCCAGACCGACGAAGTGATCGGCGACGATACCGGCACCCGCGACGTTGTCACTGGTCAGCTGGTCGCAGGGAACGCCGTCGAGAGACCGGTTGAGCAGCACCGTCGGCGCCTTGCTGATGATCGCCTGTTCCAGAGCCTTGGAGGTACGGGACGCGGTCGTGAAGATGAGTCCGTCGACGATCCGGTCCCGGACGCCGGCGACGGCCGCGACCTCGCCCGCGGTGCCCGTGTTCCACAGGATCATCCGCTGCTGCTGGCTCTCCAGCGCCAGGCTGATCGCCTCGAGCAGCTCCGGGTAGAACGGGTTGGTGATCCGCCCGACCACCACGCCGATGCTGTTCGTCCGGGTGCCCCGCATGGCCTGGGCGTTGGGATTCGGGCGGTAGGCGAGCTCGTCGATCGCCCGCAGGACCTTCTCCCTGGTCTCCTCGCTCGCCATCCACGGCTGCTTGAGGACGCGGGAGACCGTCGACTGGGACACCTGGGCGCGCTTGGCTACATCTCGGCTGGTAACCATGCTCTGAAAGGCCTCTTCCGGGGGGATGGTCGCGGACCGACGGCGGGCGCCTTGTGGGCAGCTGGCCGTCGAGCGACGGGAGCCCCAGCCCATCCTGCGGCGGGGCGATGAATACGTTGCCAGGGACTATGCAACTTGCTCCAACGCCTCGTCAAGGCTTGTGACCCGCGAATTTACGATCCGGTGTGCGGATGATCACCGGAGCGTGCCGAGTTCGCCGGTGCTACGGTGACGCACGTAGTCATAGATCCGGCCACCGGCCAGCGCAGGATGAGACGGCCGGACAGGGCGCGACGACCACCCCCGGTCCGGCGCAGCCGGCGACCACTGTGGACGACAGGACGACGCCAATGACCTACCCGTACGAACCCATGGATGCTCCAGCCCTGACCAGCCCGGACGACTCCGGCTGGCAGCAGCGGCTGCGTGTGGCGCTCCAGCACAGCCTGGGACTCACCGACGACAACACACTCCTCGTGGTGTGGGACGGCCGGTCTCCCCGAGGGTTGGTCGACGACCTACTCTCCGTCGGGAGCACCGTTGCCCGCACCGCGTCGCTGGTCCACTACGTCCCGACCTCGCGGCTACCGCAGTCGCGGCTGTGCTATTTCGCTCAGGCCGCGCTGGGCGAAACCCGCCAACTGCCCGAACCCGTCGCCGCCGCGATGGCCGGCGCCGACCGGATCGTGCTGGTGTTGTCTGACCTCGAGGTCCTCTTCAGCGCGCGGGTCGGCGCCATCGCCGACAGCGACCGCCGGCTCATCATGTTTCCGTACAGCGACATACCGGGCATCCGCCGACTACTTCCGGCATCCGCCGACGAAGCGGACGCGCTCGCCGAATTCACCACAGCGATCGGCGGCCTGGTCGCCGAGGCACACACCGCGCGGGTCACCTCACCGGCCGGTACCGACCTGACGTGGGCGTTCGGACCCGACTTCACTTGTATCTACGGCGGCCGGGCCAGTCGCGGCGAGATCCAGATCCTGCCCGGCGGACAGGTCTCCCGGATGCCCCGGGAGGGCACCGCCAACGGCACCGTCGTCATCGACCGCACCATCGCGCACGGCGACTACAAGGCCCTGACCGAGGCGATCACCCTGACGGTCCGGGAGGGCTACGTGGTCGACATCCAGGGTGGTGAAGACGCCAGCTACCTCGCGTCCTTCCTGGCCGGTCTCGACGATCCCGCGGCCTACCACCTCACCGAGCTCGGTGTCGGGCTGAATCCCCGATGCCACCACACCGGGACCAACGCCCCGGCCGAGGACACCCACGCACTCGGTACGTGCAGCTTCGCGCTCGGCTGCGACAGTCACCTCGGCGGTGTCGTCGGCGCACGGGTACATATCGACATGACCATGCACCAGCCGACGGTCGAGATCGACGGACGGACGCTGATCGGCGGCGGACGGTTCGCCGACATCCCCGAGGAGGCCCAGCGGCACCTCAGCCGACTGGAGCAAAGCTTCGCCGCCGAGCCGAGCTGACGCAGACCTCACAGCGTTCACGGCGGACAGCGTCGAGTGCGAGGTCAGGCCAGGATCGCGTCGATCAGGGCGCGCATCGTCTGGTCGTACTGCGCGGTGTCGAAACTGAAGCTGCTCATGGTCACCGTGTAGGCACCCTGATCGCTGATCAGCACCGCCTCCGCGCCGATGTCCTTGATCGCCAGATAGGACTTGGTGCCCTTGCCCAGATCAGAGACGTTCGCGTACGTCTTGCCGGCCTGGTCCCGCTGGTAGTCGTAGGTCACCTCACCGGCCGTCGCCGACGCCATGGTGATCGTGAGGCTCGCGACGCCCTTGCCGTCGCCGAACAAGCAGTTGCCCTGGTCCTCCATCGACTGCCCGACCAGGTCGGACACCTGCTCGGCGGTGAAGGGACACGGAGGCGCCACAGCGGATCCCTGCGCCTCCGTGTCGCCGTCGCCGTCCGTCACGCTGTCGTCTACGCCTTCTATGCCGCCGTTCGCGCTGCTGTCCGTGGTGCCGCTGCCGTCGATGGCGCTGCACGCCGTTGGCGCCAGCAGCGCCGCCGCCAGGGCCAGTACCGTCATCGCTCGCCGCATGATCAAGCCTCCGTCTAGGCGTCGGGACACCACCTGACGCTATGGCCGCGGGCCTGTCGAGGAATCGGGAGTTTCCCTACGTCATGGGCACGCGTTGCAGGTTCGCTCTAGGGACAACCGGAAACCGTGCTGGGGCTGCCGCAGTTGTTGGGCTGGTTGCCGGCCACGAAGCCGCCGGTGAGCGTGACCGTCCCGCCGTCTCTGAAGATGCCGCCGCCGCTGGCACCGCTTCCCGTCGCCCGGTTGGCGACAACCGTGATCCTCTGCAGAGTGCTGTCGCCCCCCGCGTTGAAGATCGCGCCGCCGAGGGCGGCCGTGCCGGCCACCGCGTTGCCGGAGAACCAGGTGTCGGTGACCTTCATCGTTGCCCCGTTGTGCAGGCCACCGCCGCGAGCGTTGTCGCCGTTGACGACGTTGTCGTGGATCAGGCTGCCGGTCACCGTCAGAGTGCTGGCGTTCGCCACTCCCCCGCCGATCGCGCCCGAACCGGTCGCGTCGTTGCTCGCGAGGCGGGTGCTGCTCAGGGTGACGGCTCCGAGAACGGAGATTCCGCCACCCGCTGGGAGGACGGCCCCGGCGACCGAATGGTTGCCAGTCACCGTGCTGCCCTTGAAAGTGGTCGTGCTGCCCGGCTGGGAGTTCAGTCCGCCACCTTGACCACCGGTGTTGTTGCTGACGGTGCTGCTGTTGACCTCCAGCGTGCCCGCGTTGATGATCCCGCCGCCGCCGACGGAGGTGGCGGTGTTGGCGGTCACGGTGCTGGCGAGAAGGGTGAGGCGGCCGCCGGCGCCAACGAAGATCGCACCACCGTTCGTTGCACGCCCGTCGCGCAGTTTCAAGGCGTTCAGGGTGAGCTGGCCGGACCCTCCGACCTGGAAGAAGCGGAAGTCCGTGGCGGACGAACGGGTGATCGTCGCAAGGTTTCCGTTGATACGAATCGGCGTCGTGATGACCGCCAGGCCGTTCTCGCCGTTGTCCGGCGCGGTAAGCGTGTAGGTGCACGCGGGAGCGAGATCGAGCGTTCCCCCGCCGGCGTTGTTGGCGGTGACGACCGCGGTTCGCAGCGCGGCCGCGTTACACGGCACAAAGGATCGTGCGGACGCGGTCGCGGGTTGGCCGATCATGACGCTGCCCAACACAGCGGTCACGGCCAGCAGTTGACGAGCGTACATAAAGGACCATCTTTCATGTTCGGGAGTCGTGCCACGTGGCGCGCACATCCGCGACCCCACTGATCGAGGACACGGCAACGACGATTCTGCGTGTGCGATATGCCCGATTAGGCGAGATCACCCGAATGAGTCCACGATTCAGCCGTTCGTGCGGCACCGACCTGCCCGCGACATGGATATGTGCACGTACGCGCACATATCTCTTCCTGTGCACGTACGTTATCATCGGCTATCGTGGATATGAACGTGCACATCACGAGGTGAGCGGTGAGAATCGCCAGTGCGCGAGACCTAGGTCTCGTTGTCCGTCAGGGTAGGCAGGATCGCGGCCAGACCCAAGCGCAGCTCGCGGCGACGGCCGGGGTGAGCCGTCGCTGGCTTTCAGACCTTGAGGCAGGAAAAGCGACCGCCGAGATCGGGTTGGTTCTGCGCACGCTCGACGCGCTTGGGATCGAATTGGACGCGTCCCCTATTTTGCTTGAGCCGGGCGAGATCGATCTTGATGCGTTGCTCGGCAACTCCGGGGACGAACGTGGCTGAGACGACTGGCAAACACTTGGTGGTTCTCATGGCCGGGAGGCGGGTCGACGTCGTCGCGCAGGGCGGCGACGGGCGCCTCTTACTGGAGTACGACGAGCAGTGGCGGTCTGCGCGGAACGCTACTCCGTTGTCATTGTCGATGCCGCTGGCCAGTCGAACCCACCATGACGCGGTGGCACGCCCCTTCCTGTGGGGGTTGTTGCCCGACAACGAACGGGTGCTCGAACGGTGGGCGCGGAACTACCAGGTATCGGCGGGGAATCCATTCGCCTGCTGCGGCATGTCGGTGAGGACTGCGCGGGTGCCGCTCAGTTCGTTATGCCAGAGCGGGTTGAGGCGTTGCTCGGTGGCGATGGCGGCGTCACGTGGTTCAACGAGGACGAGCTGGCCGAGCCTTGCCGGGGCGCAGGCCAAGACAGCCCTGTACCTCGACCCGGAGGCGCACCGCTGGGGTGAGCCCTGAGGGGCGACGCCCACGACACACATCCTGAAGCCCGCGGTGGCCGGGCTGGACGAACACGACCTCAACGAGCACCTGTGCTCGGCTGCCGCGGGCCTGGCTGGCCTGCCGGTTGCCACTTCATCTGTAGTCACGTTCCAGGATGAACGCGCCATCGCGGTCGAACGGTACGACCGCCTGCCCCAGACCGCGGGAGGGCCGATTCGGCGCGTGCACCAGGAAGACATGTGTCAGGCGCTCGGGATCCCGCCGACCGCGAAGTACCAGAGCGAGGGTGGACCATCGCCGGAGCAAGTCATCGATCTGCTCCGGCGGGAGATCCGTCCTGCGCGCGCCGCAGAGGTGCATGTCGCTCGCTTCGTCGACGCCTTGGCCTTCAACTGGATCATTGCCGGCACCGACGCCCACGCGAAGAACTTTTCGCTCCTGCTCGCGGGTCGGCAGGTCCGGTTGGCGCCGTTGTACGACGTTGCCAGCGCGCTTCCATATGACGAGATATACGTACCCCGGTTACGGATGGCGATGCGTATCGGCGGCGACGACCGGGTCGCGGGTGTCAGCGGCTGGCATTGGCGTCGATTCGCAATGGAGAATCGGCTCGATCCCGACGAGACCGTAGCGCGGATCGATGCCCTAGCAGCACGTGCACCCGATTGCTTCGAAAAGGTCGCGCAGGATCGCGCGGTACGAGCGCTTACAAGCGGCCTGCCCGCACGACTCGTCGAGCGCGTCACCGCTCAGGCGCTTCGGTGCCGAGCGGCTCTCGCGCAAGACTAGTGTCGCGGTAGTCCGGTAGCGGCTCGGTTTTGGGTTGTAGGCGGCGTTCCAGTCCTGCCATCGCGGTGACCAGTGGCAGCCGGGCCATGGTGTTTCGTGCCCAGATGCCCGCGCGGGTCCGCGGAGCGACCATGCCGACGAACAGGCTCGACTGGGTACGCTCCACGAGCGGCCGATGCTTCTGTTCGTACCGGCGGAAAGCAATGTCGTGGTTCCCGCCGGCCGCGAACAGTTCCCCCGCGAGCAGGTATGGCCCGACGAGACCGAGCATCGCCCCGGCGCCGGACACCGAAGACGCGCAGTGCGCGGCATCGCCGACCAGGGCGACGCGGCCGGCCGACCACGACGGCATCCTGATCTGGCTCAGCGAGTCGAAGTAGAAGTCCGGGTCGGCGAGCGCGGCAGGCTCTTCTGCCGCGCGATGTCGCGGTGGTCGTAGGTCAGCGGGTCGGGGCGGTGGAACGTGAGGTAGGCATTCGCGCCGGCGTGGTTGCCGGACCGGTAGATTCCGGCCGCTCTGCCGGGCAGGTTGTAGAGCGTCATCCAGCGGTCGGCGCCAAGCTCCGGGTCGGCGTCGGCGAACGCGAAGTAGTGCCCCAGATAGCGGAGGAACCGCGATTCCGGGCCGAAGGCCAGGCGCCGAACCGTGGAGTGCGTGCCGTCCGCGCCGACGACCATGTCGAACCGGCGGGTCGACCCGCGCCGAATGTGACCGTCACGCCGTCGTCGTCCTGGTCCAGCGCGGCGAGACGCGCTGACTCAGGCCGTCGCCGAGATGGTGCGACGGGCGCTCGACGACGGTGCCATACGGGCCGACATCGATCCCACCACGACGATGGACGGGCTCAGCCCCGATCGTCAGACGTGACTGGCCGAGCCGACTCGCAGGCGATAGCCGAAGCCGCGGACGGTTTCGATGACGCCCTCGCCCAGCTTCTTGCGGAGCGCGCTGATGTAGACGTTGACGATGTTGGTGCTCGGGTCGAAGCTGTATCCCCACGCCAACGAGAGCAACTGCTCCCGGCTCAACACATGGTCCGGATGCCGGACCAGGATCTCCAGCAGCGTGAACTCGCGGCTGGTCAGCTCCACCGTGTTGTCGCGCACGGTGGCCCGCCGCGACCGGAGGTCCAGAGTGACCGGTCCGGCCGCCAGCAGGTAGGACGCCTCCCGACCCGGGCCGCGGAGTCGCGCCCGCACCCGGGCCAGCAGCTCCTCGAAACGGAACGGCTTGATCAGGTAGTCGTCGGCGCCGGCGTCGAGGCAGGTGACCACGTCGTGGGCGAGGTAGCGGCCGGTCAGCACGAGGACGGGCAGCCGGGAGCCGTGCGACCGCAGCGCGCGCAACACGTCGAGGCCGCTGCGGCCGGCCAGTCCGATGTCGAGGATCAGCAGGTCGAACTGGTCGGTGAGCCCGAACTGCTCGGCCTCTTCGCCGTTGGCGACGTGGGTGGTCGTCCACCCCTGCGCCCGGAGCCCGCGTTCGAGGAACGACGCGATGAGCGGGTCGTCCTCGGCGATCAGGATGCGTGTCATGACCGACCTTCCCCGTACGCCGGGATGAACAGCGCGAACGTCGCGCCCTCATGAGGTCTGCTGCTGACGTCGGCCCGCCCGCCGTGGGCCTCGGCGATGGCGCGGACGATCGACAGGCCCACGCCCGAGCCGCGATAGCGCAGGTGGGCCGCGGCACCGCGGCGGAAACGCTCGAAGATGTACGGGAGATCCTGGACGGCCACTCCCGGTCCCGCGTCGCGTACCCAGATCCGGTACTCGTCGCCGACGAGACCCGTACCCACCGCCACCGTGTCGCCCGGCTCGGTGTTCTGGACGGCGTTCTGCGCGAGGTTGATCACGGCCTCGGTGAGCCGGTGGCGATCGGCCTTGACACATCCCTTCGCGGCGGCGTCGACGTGCCACGCGCGGGGGGCCAGCGTCACCATCTTGTCGGCCAGCTCGTGGGTGAACGTCTCGAGGTCGATCTCCTCCAGCTGGAGGAAGTGCGGGTTCTTGACGTCGGCGAGCGTCTGGAGGTCGTTGACCAGCCGGCTCATCCGATCGAGCTCGTCCATCACCAGCGCCACCATCCGGTCTTCTTCCTCCCGGTCGTCGACGATGCCGTGCCGTAGCAGGCTGAGGTTGCCGAGCGCGATCGTGAGCGGCACCCGCAGCTCGTGGCTGGCGTCGAGGAGGAACTCGCGCTCCCGCTGGAAGACGCCCTCCAGGCGGTCGAGCATGGCGTTGAACGTGCGCGCCATCTCGGCGGCCTCGTCGTCGGAGCGCACGGGGATGCGGCCGGTGAGATCCGACCGTGAGATGGCCTGCGCCGTCTGGGTCAGCGACCGGACCGGGCCGAGCAGCCGGCCGGTCACCCACCAGGCCGCGCCGGAGGCGAGCAGCACGACACCGATGACCACGAGCACGCCGTACGACTGGAGCCGGCCGATCTCCTGGCGCTCGGCCACCGGCAGGAACACGATGACGAACGTGCCGAAGCTGCTGCCGACGCGGACCGGCCAGCTCGCGTAGTAGGCCACTCCGAGCTCGGTCTCGATTGTGCGCAACCGGTGGACCGACGTGTCGGGCGTGGACGTCGCGAACTGGCCCATGGCGGGTTGGGGAAGGCTCGGCAGCGCGAAGCGCTGCATGGCCTGCCGATATGGCCGACCGTCGACGAACGCGAGCAGCGCCTCTTCGCGGCTGGGCACGTTGCGTTTGAAGAACACGTCGAAGACGGCCTCGCTGGACTCGAACGGCTTGCCCGTGCGCGGGTCGAGGCCCTGCTCGACGAGCCGGTTGAGCTCGTCGATCTCCTGGCGCGCGGCCTCGTCCAGCCGGCTGGTCAGCTGGAGGACCATGACCTCCTGGATCGCGACCATCGAGAACACTCCGGAGAGCACGATCAGCACGATGAACGCCATCAGGACACGGGCCCTGATGCTCCTCACCACACGGAATCGGACAGCGCCGACCACCGCAGATTCCCCCCAAGGCAGACCCGTAACTCGCGCGTAACCCAGGGTAGGTATCGAACGGGTGAATGCGGCAGTCCTCGAATGGCCGGGCGTGAATGCGCAATCGGTCGGCTCGGGCCACCGGACCGCCGACCCGTTCTTAGAATTCTCTTAGAATTGCGGAAAACCGCCTCCCCGACCGGGATCGGGGAGGCGGCTCCGGTTGTGCGACGGATCGGGATCAGCCGAACGTGATCACCAGCCGTGGCGGGTTGTCACTGCCCTTCTCCCGGCTGTTGAACTGCTGCTCCTGACCGCCGCTGTTGTTCTCGACGGTGTCGCGGACGAGGAAGCCGTAGTTTCCGTCCGCGTACATGCTGCCGACCTGCGACGTGACGGTCCACTGCCGGTATCCGCTGCCCGAGGCGACGGTGGCACCGGTGCCTGCCACGGCCGGCTGGTTGTTCCACCGCACGTTGGCCTCGGTCCAGGCCGTCCCGAGCCGGATGGCTTCCAGCGTGCGGCCCGTCTTGTAGGAAGCCGCGTACATCCGCAGCTGCGCGCTCGTCACCGAGCAGCCCGAGGGGATGGCCGGCAGGTTGAACCGGACCAGCACCCGGGCGTTGTTACCACCCGACTTCGAGTCCACCTTGATCGACGAGTCGGTGCCGTAGTTGCTCGACGCCGACGACTGGAGGACCCAGCTGTCAGCGTTGGCGCCCAACGTCACCGAGCCCGGTGCGACACAGCTGGGCAGGGCGTTGACCGTCCAGGCCCAGGTGTCGGCGTCGCCGACGTTGAGCGCCGCGTCCGTGGCACGGACCCGCATCTGGTGTGCTCCCGGCTGGATGCCGGCGAGGTTGACCGGCGTGGCACAGGGAGCGAACGCCGCCGCGTCGAGTGAGCACTCGTACGTCACGCCCGGCTCGTTCGCCGTGAACGTGAAGGCCGCCGTGGTGCTCATCGTCGGGTTCGCGGGACCGGTCAGGATGTCCGCCACCGGGGCCGTGGTGTCCGGCGGAGGCTCCACCGTCCACTCGTACAGCGAAGGCGAGGCGTCCGGCGTACCCGCCGCGCTGATCGCGACGACCTCGAACTCGTGGTCGCCGACGGCCAGTCCGGTCAGGTTGACCGGCGAGGTGCACGGCGCGAGCGCCGCCGTGTCCAGCCGGCACTGGAACGTCGAGCCCGACATGCTCGAACTGAACGTGAACGTCGCCGTGGTGGCGGTCGTCGTCACGTCCGGAACGGTGCCGAGCAGGGTCTGCGGCGCGGTCGGCGTGCCCGTCACGGTCCACTCCACGTGGGCCGGCGACGGGTCGGCGTTCTCCTCTAGGTCGAGCGCACGCACGTCGAACGTGTGGAGACCGGGCTCGAGATCGGCGTAGCTCCACGGGCTGGTGCACTCCACGTAGTCCGCCTCGTTCTGGCTGTCGAGGCGGCATTCGTAGACGAGGCCGTCGGTGGCGGTCACGTTGTCCGTACCCGTGAAGGTGAAGGTCGCGGTCGGTCCTGTCGACTGGGTGAGCAGTTGCGTGTCCGGCGGTGTGACGTCCGGACCCTCGACGACCTCCCACTCGTAGAGCGCGAGCTCCTCCTCGCCCGAGGTCATGCCGTCGGCGTCGACCGCCCGGACCTTCATCACGTGGGCACCGAGCGCGAGGCCGGTGTGCTCCACGGGTGACGTGCAGGTCTGGTAGGCGGCCAGGTCGACCGAGCACTCGAACCGGACGACCGGCTCGTTGGCCGAGAAGGTGAACACCGCGTCGGTGTTCGCCGTCTCCGCGTCCGGCGTGGCCAGGAAGGTCACCACCGGCGGACCGGTGACGAGCCAGGTGCGGCCGGCCGGCGTCGGTTCGACGTTGCCGTCCGAGTCGCTGGCCCTGACCTGGAACTCGTGGTGACCCGGAAGGAGGTCTTCCAGCTCGACCGGGGAGAGGCAGGCGGCGAACGCGGCGTTGTCGAGGGAGCACTCGAACGTCGCGTCTGCCTCGTTGGCGAAGAACGTGAAGATCGCCGTGCGTCCCGCGGTCTCCGGCGGCGGACCCGAGCTGATCGTCGTCACCGGCGGGGTGCCCGGTGCCGACAGCGCGATGGTCCAGTCGGTGGAGTCCGGTGACGGGTCCACCTTGCCGGAGAGGTCGACCGCACGCACCTCGAACGTGTGCGGGCCGGGCGCCAGGTTGTAGTAGGTGAGCGGGGCCTCACACACCTCCCAGGCGGTTTCGAGCGTGCTGTCCAGGCGGCACTCGTACGACAGCTCGAAGAGCGGCGTGTTGTCGTCGATGCCGGTGAACGAGAAGCTCGCCGACGTGCTGGTGCTCGTGCCGCTCGGTTCGAGCGTGATCAGCGTGTCCGGTGGGTTGACCTCCGGGGGGATCGGCGCGTTGCCGTCACACTGGATCAGGTAGCACTGCTCCGGCTCGACGTTGCCGGTCGCCCGGTTGCCGCCGGCGTCGATGTTGCCGACCTCCGCGTACATGCCCCAGCCGCCGTTGTTGTTGGCGACGTTGCTGGAGATCGTGTGCGCGGGCTTGGCGACGTAGATGCCGTCGCTGCTGTTGCCGTTGGCGATGTTGCGGTCGAGCATGTTGCCCGGGTCGGTGCTCTCCGGCAGCACCTCGGCCTCGACCGAGATGCCTTCCGCGTCGTTGTCGCTCGAGGTGTTGAGCACGACGAGGTTGTTGAGCGAGAGCGCGCCGATCCAGATGCCCGACGACGACGAGCTGCTCGTGTCGTTGGACTCGATGCGGTTGCCCGACGACTCCAGCAGCTCGATGCCGGCCTCGTTGAACCGCAGGTTGTTGCCCTCGATCAGGTTGCCGTTGGCGCGGAAGAGGTTGACGCCGACGCCTTCCAGGCCGGTGGCCTCGTTGGCGACGACGTCGTTGTCGTTGGACTCCTCCAGCTCGACGCCGGCCTTGGCCTCGCTGAGGGTGTTGCCCTCGATGCGGTTGCCGTTGGAGGCGAGGGTGACGCTGATCGCGGTCTCCGAGACGTCGAGGACGTCGTTGGCCTTGACCCAGTTGTCGCTCGCACCCTCCAGATACACGCCGTATCCGCTGCCGGCCGAGATCCGGTTGCCGTCCAGCGTGTTGCCGCTGGACGCGACGATCCGGATGCCGTCGCCGGTGTTGTTGCTCAGCGTGTTGTCGAGCACGTCGGTGCCTTGCGAGCCACCGAGCAACGCGATGCCGACCTGGTTCTGGCTGACCGCGTTGCCCCGGATCAGGTTGCCGCTCGATCCGTTGTCGGCGTTGGTGAGCTGGACGCCGGCCTCCTGGTTGAGCCGCAGGTTGAGGGCGGTGACGATGTTGAGAGCCACGCCCGCGTCCAGCCGCACGCCGAGGTCGAACTCCTGGATGGCGCCGTTGGTGACGGTCACGTCGTCGTGACCGGCGTTGTTGACGATGCCGGCGCCGGACCCGTTGCCGTCGACGGTGAACCCGTTGAGGTCGATCGTGATGCCCGGCGCACCGACCACGAGGCCGTTGCCGCCGCAGTTGGTGAGGTTGTTGGCGAGAGTGACGCTGACGGTGATTGTCTGTCCACACGAGACCGTCATCGGCACCGGCGCCGCGCCGATTGTCCAGGCGTGTGCCGCGGGTGTCGGATCGTGGTTGCCCGCCGCGTCGATCGCCTTCACCCGGAACTCGTGGTTGGTCGCCCAGAGCCCGAAGTAGTCCTGCGGCGAGGTGCACGGCAGGAAGGCGGCACCGTCGAGCGAACACTCGAAGGTGGCCTCCGCCTCGTTGGAGGCGAAGGTGAACGTGGCGTCCGTGCTGACCGTGTGGTGGTCCGGCGCGGTGACGATCGTCGTGTCCGGAGCCGTGCTGTCCGCGGGCGCGGGCTGCACGGTCCAGGTGAACTGTGCCGGCGTCGGGTCGATGTTGCCGGCCACGTCGATCGCCCGTGCCTCGAACGTGTGCGAGCCGACGGCCAGCCCCGAGTAGGTCTTCGGGCTGAGACACGGCTGCCAGGCCGAAGCGCCGACGGCATCCAGGCGGCATTCGTACCGCAGGTTCGGGCCGGGCGAGATGTCGTCCGAGCCGCGGAACCCGAAGGTCGCGACCGGTGTCGTGCTCGCCTGGTCCGGGTGCTGGAAGATCGTCGTGTTCGGTGGGGTGGTGTCGTCGACCGGCGGGATGGGCGACACGGTCCAGACGTACGTGGCCGCGGTCGGGTCCTTCCAACCGGAAGGGTCGATCGCCCGCACCTCGAACTTGTGCACGTCGGACAGCAGGAAGTGGTACGTCACCGGGCTGGCGCACTCTTCCCAGCCCTCGGTGTCCGGCGGCTGCACCGGCTCGCCGGGGTCCGGCGGCTCGGGCTCCGGGTCGACCGGCCCGTCGAGCCGGCACTCGAAGCGCAGCGCGTCCGGCGGTGCCACGTTGTCCGACCCGGTGAACTCGAACCGCACGCTGGAGAGGCTGCTGCTCGGGTTCGGCGGCGTCGAGACGAACGACGTCTCGGGCGCCTCCATGTCCGGTGCGGGCGGTGCGCCCGGGCTGCCCGGCGCGCAGACCACGCCGCGACACTGCTCGAGCTCGCCGTTGCCGCTGGCCTGGTTGCCGCCGCCGTCGGTCGTACCCTCCTCGTCGGCGTCGATGCCCCACGCGACGTTGTGGTGTGCGACGTTGGCGGTCACCGTGTGCCCGGCCTGGGCGATGGAGATGCCGTCCGCGGTGTTGCCGATCGCCGTGTTGTTGCGGATGACGTTGCCCTCGCTCGGGAGCGGGAGCCCCTCCGCGTCGACGGACGCGCCGACGACGAAGATGCCCATCGCGCCTTCGCTGACGTCGTTGCCGTTGACGTCGTTGCGGAACGAGTCCGTGCCGACCTCGATGCCGATGCCCGACGTGTGGCTGGCCAGGTTCTCGAGGATCGTCGAGTCGCTGGCGCTGCCGAGCGAGATGCCGGCCGGGTTGAACCGCACGTCGTTGTCGAAGACGTACGACCGGTTGGCCTCTTCGATCACGATCCCGGAGTCTGACGCGAGGTAGGAGAAGTTGCCGGTCACCTCGGCGTCGTCGGAGCTTTCGATCAAGATCCCGGCGTCACCGGTACGGGTCATCCGGTTGCCGGTCAGCACGGTGCCGTGCGACCCGGCGCTGACGACGATGCCGGCGTCTCCGGTGTCGGTGACCCGGTTGCCGGTCAGCTCGTTGCGGCGCGAGTCCTCCAGGAGGATGCCGCCGTCGCTGTCGACCAGCGGGTCGCTGGTGATGCCGGAGACCTCGTTGTCGCGGAGAAGGTTGCCGGACGCGTTGCTCAGCCAGACGGCCGCGCCCAGGTTTCCGTTGAGCTCGTTCTCGACGAGCTGGTTGTTCTCCGACCCGGAGACGAGCGAGATGCCGATCTCGTTGGCCTCGACCGTGTTGCGCCGTACGACGTTGGCGTTGCGGCCGTCGTCGGCGTCCCACAGCTCGATGCCGGACGTGGCGTTGCGGAGGACGGTGAGGTCCTCCACCACGTTGAAGCGGGTGCCGGCCATGAGCTGGACGCCGTAGCCGAAGGACCGGATGGTGCCGGCGCCTTCGATGACGACGTTCTCGAAGCCGACGTTGCGGATGCCCGCGGGCAGACCGAGCTCCGGCACCTCGTACGGCGAGCCGGGCTCACCCGCGAAGTAGCCGGGACCGTCGATGGTCTTGCCGTTGAGGTCGATGCGGATGTCGGGCGCACCGACGACCAGCCCGTCCAGCGGGCAGTCGGTCAGGTTGTTGAGCAGCTGGATGCTCTCGGTGACCACCATGCCGCAGGTGACGGTGGTGGGCACGCCGGCCGGCGGTGCCGGCGGCGTCGGCGCACCCGGCCCGTCGAACCGCAACACGAGCTGCGGCGTCGCCGGCGGTTCGGCGACCGTGTCGCGGGAGGCCAGCGACTGCTCGAAGCCTTCGCCTTCCTCGGCCGCGTCACGGATCTGGAACCCGTGGTCGGACGTGCCGGACATCATCGCGGTGACGGCCGCGGTGACGTTCCACTCGCGGAAGCCGCTGCCGGAGTCGGCCGTGGCGACCGGTCCGGTGACGCCGGGCTGGTCGGCCCAGGTCACCTGGGTCTCGCCCCAGGCGCCCGCGAGCGGCTGAGCCTGCAGGGTGCGGCCCGCGTCGCCCTCGCCAGAGACGCGCAGGGTGGCGGAGACCAGCTCACATGCCGCCGGCAGGTCGGTGGGCACCGCGAACCGGATGAGGGCACGCGCGTCCTCGCCCGGCGCTTGCGACCGTACCGTCAGATCTTCGTCGATTCCGTGGTTGACCTGGGTCTCCGCCTCGTCGACCCAGGTGTCGGCGACGGCCGAGAGGGTCACGTTGGCGGCGTCGCAGTCGGTCGGCGAGCCGACCACCCAGGTGTAGGTGGCGGGAGTCGGGTCGACGTTGTCGCCCTCGTCGATCGCCCGCACCTCGACCGTGTGCGGACCCGTGGTGAGGTCGCTGAAGCTCCACGGGCTGGCGCACTCGATCCACGCCTCTTCGCTGCTGCTGTCGATCCGGCACTCGTATTCGAGGAGGAACGCCGGCGTCATGTCGTCGGTGCCCTGGAAGGAGAAGGTCGCCGTCCGGCCGGCGCTCGGGTCCGGCGGGACGCTGGCGAACGTGGTCTCCGGTGGCGTGGTGTCCTCACCACCGAGGAACTCCCACTCGGCGGGCGTCTCGTCGACGTTGCCGGCCCGGTCGATGGCCCGCACCTGGAGGGTGTTGGGGCCGATCTCGAACTCGAGCAGTTCGTGGGGGTTGGTGCAGCCCTGGAACATCTCGTCGGGCTCGAGCGGCTCGTTCGGGTCGACGTCGACCGGCTCCAGCCGGCACTCGTAGAGGATCTCCGCAGGCGGGGTGACGTTGTCGGTCGCCGCGAACGTGAAGACCGCCCGCTCGGCCGCCACCTCGGGACCGGTGAGGATCTGCGTCTCCGGGTCGACGTTGTCGGCCGGTGGGAACGGACCCTCGTGCTCGTAGGCGCCCATGTCACACGTCGTGTTCTTCGGACGCGTCACGCCCCGCTGGTCGGTGAGCACGCACGGGGCGACGCCGCCGTCGAGCGCGTAGCTGTCGTTCTGGACGGCGTGGGTCATGGTCGGGCCGCCGTTGTCGGCGATCGCGTCGATCCGCGGGTTGCCCGCGTTGAGGCGATCCCGGCTGCCCCGGAAATAGCAGGAGTCGCCGCTGTCGAGGTTGCCGCCTTCGGAGCCGAGCGCGAAGCTGCACTCGGCGCCGGCGAGGTTGCCGGCGACGATGCTGTTGCGGAAGAGCACCGAGGTGCTCGGCTCGATCGGGAAGTTGACCGATCCGCCGGGCTCGTGCCCGACACCGGCGCCGTACGGCGACAGGTTGAGCGTGACGGTCGCGTTGACCACCCGCAGTCCCGCGTCGGCGTCGCTGTAGAGACCACCGCCGGAGGTCTGCGCGACGTTGCCCGAGATCGTGGTGTTCTCGATCAGGGCGGTCGCGTCGCTGGCGTTGTAGACACCGCCGCCGTAGACGGTCGCCCGGTTGTCCCAGAAGGTCGTGCCCGAGACGGTCAGCGTCCCGTCGGCGACGTTGGCGAAGCCACCGCCGTTGAGGGCACGGTTGCGTTCGACCTTGGTGTCGAGGATCTGGAAGTTGCCGCTGCCCTCGCTCTGGATGCCACCGCCGTCCGCCTCGGCGACGTTGCCGGCGACGGTGAGGCGCTGGAGCGTGACGCCCTGGCCTTGGTTCTGCACACCGGCACCGCCGAGCGCGTGGTTGTCGCGCACCACCGTGTCGGTCACCGAAGACGCGGCGCCGGAGGCGAGGATCATGCCACCGCCGGTCGCGACCGCCGTGTTCTCGGTGAACGTGCTGCCGGAGATCGTCACGGGGCCGTCGCCGCCGGCGTAGAGGCCGCCGCCACCGCCGTCGCCCGAGACCGGATCGCCCGCCTCGTTGCCGGTGAACACGGAGCCGCTGATGGTCGCGGGCCGCTGGGTGTCGCTGAACACGCCACCGCCGCTGCCGCCCGCGACGTTGCCCGAGAACGTGCCGCGGGTGATCGTCAGGCGTGTCTTGGAGACGTTGGCGACGGCGCCGCCGTCCGCAACCGCCCGGTTGTCGCTGAACGACACGTCGGTCAGGGTGAGCTCGGCCTCGTGCTGGTTGTAGATCGCACCGCCCTCGCCGCCAGTGTTGTTGCCCGACAGGACACCGCCGGAGATCTCCATCCGGCCGACGCTCTCGGTCGAGATGCCGCCGCCGAAGACGCCCGCGTGGCTCGTCTTGACGTCGACGTTCTGGAGGCGGACGAGGCCCGGTGAGAAGTTGGCGATCGCGCCGCCGTGCTCGACGTCGTAGCCGTCCTGGAAGGTGACGCCCGTGACGGTGACGTCCTGCGCCTCCTCCCAGATCTCGAGCAGGCGGTCGAGGCCGCGGACCTCGGGGCCGGCACCCGGCGCCGGCTGCCCGCCGTCGACGATCGTGGTGGCCGCACCGGCGCCGACGATCGTCAGCGGGCTGACGATGTCGAAGTCACCGGTGTCGTCACCGTTGTCACCCGACGGCGCCCGGGTGATCGTGTAGGTGTTGGCCGGGAGCTGGACGGTGTCGGCCGCCGGGTTGGCGTTCGACTCCTGGATCGCGGCGCGGAGCGTACACGTGCCCGCGCTCGTCTGGCAGATGCCGTTGCCGACGTTGCTGTCGACGAGGTCCGCGCCGCTCGTGACCGTGAAGGTCATCGCGAAGGCGGCCTCGGTGTGGATCAGGGTCGCGACCAGGAGCGCGCTTGCTGTCAGCGCTCCCAGCCTGGTTGCTCGGCGGCGCAATCGCCCCTTGGGTGAACTACGGGATCGGCGCATGTGACTCCCCACCTCGAGCGCACGGTCATGGCAGACCGAGTCTTCGGGCAGGCGATAAAGCGGGCCTCAGCCGTCGATGAAGAAACCTTTATGGAGGCGTGGTCACCAGGGAACCGCGACCCGACGCAATTGGGGGGAGGCGTCGGGTCGCGGCGCTCCTGGTGGATCCCGGGCTCGACTCTGCGGCCCGAACGTGAAGATCCGGTGGGGCGGAGGTGAGAGTCTCTTTATCTGTCGGCTATCCGATGGCCCGCCGGCTGTCGACGCCCGTACGGTCCAGCTTGTCCCACCGCGACGGCGCGTTGCGCCACTCCATCCACAGTGCCCGGACGGTCACCACCGACATGAACACCGAGAACACGGCGACAACCGGTAAGACATAGAGGAAGCGCAGGTCCCGCCAAGCGCGGTCGAGCGCGACCGCGACGACGACGTTGACGATCGCCGCGCCGAGCCCCAGCCAGACCGCGACCGCCGGGACGCTCGGCGGGATCGGCGAGTGCCCGACGGCGACGAGCAGCAGCGCCGCCGACAGGGCGACAAGCTGCAGCGGTGGTACGGCCAGCATCGTCACCAGGTTGTAGACGAGATATGGGCCGAGCCGGCCGTGACGGCGGCTGCCGATCAGCCGCCGGTGCAGGCGCGCGGTCTGCGCGAGGCCCCGCGTCCACCGGATCCGTTGCCGCCACAGGCCGGACAGTGTCGACGGGCACTCCGCGTAGACGAGGGCGCGCGGCCGGAAGGCGATCCCGTAGCCGGCCGCCCGTACCCGCCAGGTCAGCTCGAGGTCCTCGCCGAGCGTGCCCTCGTGGAAGCCGCCGACCTCGTCGACCACCCGGCGGCGGAAGGCGCCGCTGTTGCCGGAGACCACGGTGAGACAGCCGATCAGGGCCAGCGCGCGGCGCGCGAGCGCGGTGCCGTGGGTGAGGAGCGCCAGCAGCCGCGTCTGGACCCGGTCGAGGTTGACCGGCTCGTCGTTGCCGCAGACACCACCGACCGACGGGCTGTCGAAGCCAACGAGCAGGTTGGCGATCGTGTCCCGCGTGAAGACACCGTCAGCGTCGACGAAGCAGCAGATCTCGCCCCGCGCGGCGCGCAGCCCCCGGTTGAGCGCCGCGGCCTTTCCCCCGTTGGGCTGGGTGATGACGAGCACCTCGGGGTGGCCGCCGAACGCGCGGAGCACACGCAGGGTCGCGTCCGTCGAGCCGTCGTCGACGACGATGACCTCCTTGCGTGGATACCGGTCGGACAGGATCGACGCCACGCACGCGCCGACGACCCGCTCCTCGTTGTAGGCCGGCACGATCACCGAGACCAACGGCACCGCCGACTCGAACACGGGCCGGCGCGGCCGCCGTAGCTCGGCGACGAACGCGAGCGGATAGTAGGCAAGCTCGAGATAGCCGAGCGCGAGCACCGGCACGCCGACGACCAACACGACGACATGCAAAAAGTCGATCATGGGTACGCGGCCAGCATCGCGTCGACCACCTCGGGCGCATGCCGGCTCAGCGCCCCGAACCGGGCGTTGACCTCCAGGACGACGGGTGTGCCGTCGGCGCGCCGCCGCACGTCGACGTCGACCGGGCCGGCAAGGCCCAGCGCGGCCACGGCGGCGCCGGCGACGGCGGCCACGTCGGCGGCCTCCTCGCGCCGGACCGTCACCGCGTTGCCGACGATGCCCTGCGCGAGCGTCGTCTTGCGGAGCACCACGACCGCGTCCGGCTCGCCGGAGGCCCCCGCGTAGAGGTCGACCGCGTACTCGTCGCCCGGCACGTACTCCTGCAGGACGTAGTCGTCGGTGACCGGCGGCGGCGCGTCGCCCGGCACGCCATGAAGGGCGACGCCACGCCCGCCCCGGCCGCGGCGCGGCTTGCTGACGAACAGTGCCCCGAGCATCGGCGCCACCGCGGCGGGCGACCAGGTGCCGGCGACGACCGTACGCGGCACCGCCACGCCGGCCCGGCCGAGCGCCCGCGCGGTCCGCCACTTGTCGTCGGCCGTGGCGACAGGTCCGGGCATGGCGACGACGATCCGGGGCTCGCCGGCGCGGCCGAACGCGGCCGCGGCGAGCGGCGGCAGTTCCTCGGAGACGGTGGGCACGATGACGCCCACGTGGTGGCGGGCCGCGACCTTGAGCACCTCGACGACGAACGTGGGATCGTCGGCGAAGGGCACGGTCTCCACGATGGTCGACCCCGGCGCCGCGTCGACGCCGACCACGGGGCAACCACGCTCGGCGAGACCGTCGAGCAGTGCCAGCCCGGCGGGGCCGCCGGCACCGGTGACGAGATAGGCCGTGCGCATCAACGTTCTCCGTCGAACAGCGGCACCGGCATGCGTACGGCCTCGAAGCCCTCTGCCTGGCCGACCCGCGCCTGACCGCCCCGGAACGCCGCGAGCGACCGCACCCGCCGCCCGTTGACATAGGGCTTGCCGCGCTGGTCACGGTGGGCCGCCACGGCTCCCACCTTCGCTTCGAGCTGCTGTTCGATGTCGACGAACACGGTCGGCCGGAACGACATCGTCACGGACGGGCTCTCGTAGCAGAGCACCGCCGGATGGTGGCGGGCCGCCCGCAGCGTCGCCGCGTGGACCGCCCGATGGTCCTGGTGGTGGTCGTTGGCCGAGTGGGTGAACACGATGTCAGGCTGGTGCCGGCGGATCGCCCGCTCGATGGCCTCCGCCATCTCGTTTTCGCATGTGGACAGTCGCGTGTCCGGGTGGTCGAGCACCTCGACGCCGGTGGCGGCCACGAACCGCCCGCCGGCGGCGGCCTCGGCGGCCCGCGAGACGGCGTCGCCCCCGCGCCCGCCCCGGCTCATGACCATCAGGTGCACCTCGTGGCCGGAGTCGACAAGGCGCACGAGCGTCCCGCCGCAGGCAAGCTCGAGGTCGTCAGGGTGTGCACCGATCGCGAGCACCCGGCGCGGGAGGCGGCTCGGCCGGGGCGGGTTGTGCAGCGCGTAGGCGAGACCGGCGAGCCCGAGCAGCGCGACCAGGCTGGCCACGGCCGCCGCGGCACCGACCCACCGGCCAGGCGCTACCGCCTGCAGCACGTTGACCGGGCCGAGGGCGGCGGCGGCACCCACCGCGACCGCCTGGATCAGCCGAGGCCGCCGGAACCGGCGCCGGAGCGTGCGGCCGCCGCCCAGGGCCGCGGTCGCCACGACCAGAAGGGCGACGAGAAGAAGGGCGGAGAGGTTGACGGTCACGTGAGCCTCGCTCCGTCGAGCCGGTTGGATGGTCACGTGAAGAATCGCGAGCCAGGATTAGCCCGCGTTAAGAGATCTATGAGAAACCGCTCACGCTCAAGGTGACTTGACCATGGTTGGTCAAGGCCGAGATGCCGCTCGCTGTTGTCGCGCGGGCAACGCTACAGCTAAACCCATCGATCGAATGCTGCTCGGGTGAAGAGACCTGGTGGCCCCCCGCGGCCTCCTTGCCTGAGCGTCTGCAGATATGACCAGAGCGTGTCCGCGTCCACCATTCCACCGCGGTGAGCCGCCCGAAGAAGGTCGAAAGTAGTCACTACCCTGATCTTCAGTTCGTTGGCAATCACAGGCACAGATTTGTCGTCGGTCGCGAAGATGCCATCGATCGATCGGCTGCTCATGATGGCCAGCGTTTCCGCTTCGCCAAGGTGGCGATACTTGTCCTCACCAGGCCGCGCGAGACGTGTTCGGAATGCCTGCGTCAGGATGTGCTCGCTGCGGCTCTCAGGGCTCAGCGGAACCCCGAAGATCTCGTAGGCGTACGCCATGGACTTAAGACCTGGCAATCTTGCTGACCGTTCGCATTCATCGGCTACCGACGCGCACCAGGCGCCGTGTTTCGCCAACCTCTTGAGGAGGTCCATGCGGTTGATGTTTGCGAAGTTGACCAAGACAGTGTTATCCGGCAGCACCAGCAAGGGCACGCCGTACTCCTACAGTCCGAGCGCGCTGGCGAGCGCGTCTGCTGACATCGGTTCCGGCCGCGTTGGCTCATCTACCTCGAGCATGGTCTCGGACACGCCGAGCATCCACGCCAGCGTGCCCTTCGGCAGCCTTCCCTCGGCGATCAGAGTCGTGTGCGCTTGCCGCAACGCCAGTGGGAACTGGCGAGTCGCTGCCTCAGCCGTACGCTGATCGATCGGATCGCCGGGTTCTGCGTGGTTCCAGTACTTGCGCAGCAGGCGCTGGGTCGGCTGAGCTCTCCATTCGTCGACCAGCCGGGGCAGGGAGATGTGGAGGGCTCGGAGGCGAGTAGCGAGTGCCTTTGTGGAGATCCCCCAATCCCAGACTCGGTCAGCGAGATCCTCCGCGGTCATCCGATCCCAAGGCTGGGACCGGATGGCGTCGCCAGGTAGGAGCAGGTCCGCAGCGAACGCGTCGGCGACGTGCTCGTGTTGATCCCTCTCACCGTCGCTGGTCTCAGGATCCGTGTGTCCATACACGAGGTGTCCGAGTTCGTGTGCGAGGCACCAGTTCTGGTAGAACCAGTTGCCGTCCGCGGGCACCAGAATCACGCCCCGGCCAGAAAGCATGAAGCTGTACGACGTGGACAGGTCCGGCAGACGTACCACGTCAAGGTTGAGGTTGTCCTCAAGGCGGTTGATGAAAGGTCGAACAAAACGCTCGCCGAGTGCGGTGCACGCATCGAGCGCCGTAGCGGGAATCGTGGACGCAGGCAAGCTGGATTCTGCTGCTTGCCGATACGCCAGGGCAACGTCATCAAGGATTGCGCGGTCTTGATCCGCGCCGCGGACCACGCGCCGCCCGGTCACTAGGTCGTAGTTGTGTCGGGCGACCATGCGCAGGCGTAGCGGGTCGGGCTCGCCAGTAATGAGGTAATGGACATCTGCACCAAGCTCGTCTGCGATCTTGGCGAGTTCGATCGCGGAGAAGCCACGCTGACCGCTGAGGGCACGCGAGAACGCGTCGGGCGTCATGCCGACGCTCGCGCCGACCTCTCGCTGGGATCGGTCACTTGGCAGTAGCGCCCGTACCCTCTCTCCGATGCTGTCTCCCATGACCCAACCGTACCCGGCTCCGTTGGTAAAATCCCAACGCGTTGGTGATTCTGACAAAAGGGATAGAGCCCACGACAGACGAGGGCAGGGCTGTGCAGGTCATAGCCCTGGAGTTCGTACACCAACTCGCCTTTCGCCGGGTATGCCCGAACGGCACGATTTGATCTGGAAGCTACGTATGGGCCTCCTCGGGTGTTGGTCGGTCACGGCAGGATCTCGACGTACCCGTCGCTTCCGTGTCGGGGATGGCGATCCCTTCGATGGGCCGGCGGATCTCGGCGCTGAGCGTGCGGATCGCATACCGGTCATCCGGGTCCAGGCGCGACAGCTGATCGAGCCGATCGTCGATCGACGGCGCTTCCGCCATCACCCTCCGGAAGGCGTCCGTCGTCACGCACAACCCGGCCGGCACCCGGACGCCTTCGATCCGCGACAGCCCGCCGAGATGCGCGCCCTTGCCGCCAACGACCGCGACCTGCGTCTCGTCAACCTCTTGAAGATCCAACACTGGCGGGCCCCACGACGCCCGGATCACCGCGGCTCGTACGAGAGCCAGCTCAGCAGGTGCGGGTGTTGTAGTGGGCCCAGTAGGGGCCGCTGGTCGAAGGCCCGTAGAACCGGTAGTTCCCGTCGGGCGAGCGCTGCAACACGAAATCGTGCGAGCTGTACGCGCTCCTGGCGCCAGTCACACCGTCGAACACCACGTACAGCCAACCGTTCTGGTTGTCCTGCTGTGAGATCCTGTCGCCCGCCTTCGTCCAGCTGTTGCGGCCGGCGGAGCCGTCGGCGACGAGGCCCCTGTCGCGCTGGAAGTTCCTCGTCGCGGCATCGCTCTGGTCGCCGAAGATGCCGTCGATCCCCGACGAGGGCAGGTAGCCGTTGGCCCAGAGAATGGTCTGCCACAGGCAGGCGACGTTCGAGTTGCGGTGCGTGGTGACGTTGACGACGCCCTCGTCGTCGAAGTCGTCGGACACGGTGCCGCTGCCGTAGACGTACGCCCGGCCGCTGTAGGAGCCGCTCGCCGCGGCCGGTGTGGCGATGGTGACGCTCAAGCCGACGGCCAGCGCCGCGCCGACTGCCGGGGCGGCGACCTTGCGGAGTACACGGCGGATGGAGCGGTGCGAAGACATCAATCTCCTCGGTTGGGACGTTGTCGGGGCAAGGGTGACAAACCCCGGTCGAGCGCCCGACGGTAGCAGAGTGGATCACACCGGACGTCGCGGTCGGGTCCGGGCACCTAGCTATTGTCATCGGGTATACCCGTCGGGCATAGTCGACGTGTGACCATCTCCTATGCGCTGCTGGGGCTGCTCGAGGGGGCCAGCCGCCACGGATACGACCTCAAGCAGTCCTACGACCGGCGGTTCGGTGGCGCCAAGCCGATCCGGTTCGGGCAGGTCTACCGCACGCTCGCCCAGTTGGAACGCGACGGCCGCGTGGCGGTCATGGGCGTCGAGGCCGGCGCCGGGCCCGACCGCAAGCGCTACTCCATCACGCCCGAGGGAGTCACCGACCTCGACGCCTGGCTCGCCGAGCCCGAAGAGCCGGCGCCGCAGCTCCAGACCGTGTTGTTCACCAAGGTCGTGCTGGCCCTGATGTCCGGCCGGCCCGCGCGCGAACACCTCGACGCGCAGCGGGTCAGACACCTCGCCGCGATGCGGGAGCTGACCGCGGCCCGCCGTGACGCCGCGTCCACACAGGACGCTCTCCTCGCCGACTACCAGCTGTTCCACATCGAGGCAGACCTGCGCTGGCTCGACCATGCCGAGTCCCGCCTGTCGACCCTGGCGGGGGAGGTGCGCGATGTCTCCCCTCCTGGTCGGCCATGACCTGCACAAGTCCTACGGGCTGACGCCCGCGTTGCGCGGCGCCGGCATCGCGCTGGGCGAGGGCGAGATCGTCGCGGTCATGGGGCCGAGCGGCTCGGGCAAGTCGACCTTGCTTCACTGCCTTTCCGGCATCCTCACCCCTGACCACGGCGAGGTGCACTTCGCCGGCGAGCGTGTCGACCTGCTCTCCGACCGGCGCCGGGTCGAGCTGCGGCGCATCGCGTTCGGCCTGGTTTTCCAGTTCGGCCAGCTGGTGCCGGAGCTGCCGGCGGTCGAGAACGTGGCGCTCCCGCTGCTGCTCGCCGGGCGTCCCCGGCGCACGTGCGTGTCCGAGGCGCGGGCCTGGCTGACCCGGATGGGCCTGTCCGGCCTGGAAGACCGGCTGCCCGGCGAGCTCTCCGGCGGGCAGAGCCAGCGGGTCGCCCTGGCGCGGGCGCTGGTCGCGCGACCGAAGATCGTCTT
>Ga0164243_10001000_pt1 | contig 49120 bp, 66 predicted proteins | sample OricompcompostOP_FD_108781 | JGI IMG/M metagenome (GOLD analysis project Ga0164243, IMG submission 108781) | Organic Plus compost microbial communities from Emeryville, California, USA - Original compost - Organic plus compost (OP) | ecosystem: Engineered > Solid waste > Mixed feedstock >... | reverse complement strand
ATCTGTGCGACCCCCGTAGGGGATACCCCCCTGGGGGCACAGACGTAGCGGCATCTCAATCCTAGCACACGCGCAGTGCGACGCGCAAGCGAAAGTAGCAAATCTCACAAATAAAAAAGTGCACACGCGCAGTGCTGCGCACACACCCAACACGTGCTATCGTGTCGTTGTGATGTACATCAGGGCACACGCACAGCACACACCCCCATGCGTGCGTGCCTCTACTGCGCTGTGCACCCCTGTACTCACACTGACTGGTGCGCTATACACCCACGCACCTACATGCGCAGCACCTACCACTCGCCCTGTACATGGGGCGTATGATGGGGCGTCTGTAGGTAGGGATGTATATAGGCCCTTTACCATGATGCTTCAGGACGGAAGCTTGACGGCGCAGGGAAGCGCATGCTACACAGTACGTACCCTTGATTCGACTAGGAAGGACGCTTGAGATGCCTGCTGTGCTTGGTTTGATCGCCATTTGGGTGGTTGGGTTCTTTGGGTTTATTGGTGCGCAGGACGCGCCCACACCTACCCCTACGCCCGCATCAGTGTCCGTGTCCTCACCCGCCCCTTCATGCGAAGCCGGTGATGATAACTGTGATGGGCGCATTGATGAGGATGAGTCGGGGTGGGACTGTAAGAGCATGGGGAATCACACGTGTGGAAGCACACGGTACGTGCAGGCAGAGGATGGGAGTTGGGTGCCTGAGAGCTTCTATGCGAGCGCGCAGACAGAGCCTGAGCCTGACACGGTTGAGTCGAATGACGCACATGACCCGAATCGTGGGCAGGAAGGGTACGTGCAGGCCGAGGACGGTAGTTGGGTGAAGAGCGACTTCTACGACAACCCCAAGACGACCAAAACATGTGAGTGAGGTGCTTGACACGCATCGCTGGGAAGCGTAGCGTCTTAGGTGTTAGGGACACGCGGGACGCGAGGAAGGAATAGCGATGGTTGCGAACGAGGTACGTGTTGTGAAGACGGACACGAACGCTAGGCTGACGGCTGAGGTGCGCCAGGGATTCATGGCGGGCCATGGGCTGATGCCTTGGTATGTGGCTACTGTGCGATATGAGAATGAGTATCGGCCCGTCGTGTGTGAGCAGCGATTCATTCGCGACCTTGAGACAGCTGAGCAGGTAGCGCATGACATGTTAGTGGGAGCGCGCCGTGAAATGATCAAGAATGAGTCCGAGCAAAACGCTTGACACGCATCACCTCAGCGAGTAGTGTCTTCTATATCAGCAGAGCACACGGGAGTGATCCACATGAGCAAGGTCATCAAAGCCGATCTGGTCCCTCACCCTTTGTTTCGAAATGAGCAGGACCACTGGAAGACGGCTGAGAACGTTGTGTATCGACGTGGCACGATGAACACGGTGTTGGGGTTTGTAGGGCCGGATGGGCAGGCGCGCAGGGAAACTGGGGGCGATAAGTACCCCGGGCCGTACGCCTACATCGTGCCGCTTGCTACTGTCATTGCGGCCTATTCGACTGGTCCGGCGCCTAAGGTTGTTGAGCTTGAGCCTGGCGATGTGGTGGATTTCAATGGGCATATGATGACGCTGGTTGATGGCGAGGGGATGCGCGAGCCTCGCTTCGTGTGAGTGATGGGGGCTGGGACGCTCAAGGCGTACGCAGCAAACGCACCTAGCCCCACGTAGAACCCAGGGCAGGTAGGTTATCAGGAGATCGAATCCTGAACCTCTGGGACTCGGCGCACCGCGTCGTTAAGACCCTGCTTCATATCGTTCACATGATAGGTAGAGAGCGCCCATGGCATCGAAACGTTGTAAGTGTGGGGCGAGGACGCCGGAAGAGCACGTGCGCCTCATTCTCGCTGGTGGTAGGGTGCATGTGTATGGAGGACCGAAGCGATGAGCAACACACTACGCGAGACATGGAAAGAGACGCTGACACTGACGTTTGGAACTGTGAAGTTCTATGCGCAGTACGCGCTCTTGAGCAAGGCGACGCGCTCGACCCTGCTGTGGTTGGGGGTCATGGTGTATGCGCTGTTGCTCGTCAACATGCCTTTCGTCGGGATGATGCTGACGTTGCTTGGGATGCCCGTGTGGGCTATTATGGCGTTGAGTAGGAATGTCAAGATTAGTGTGAAGGTGAAACGATCATGATCACGGTGTTGCGTTGGGCTGAGCGCTTGAACAACAGCGCGTCGGGCAACCCTCGCTGGCGGCTGCACACGGACCGAGGTAGCTTCATCACGAGCAGTGACGCATCGTGCAACTACGAGGTCGAGAACCTCCTTGGTGATCAAAAGGGTGCTTTGGTGGAGATCACGCTCACCAGGGCTGGTAGGGTTAGTGAGATCGTTCGAGTCGAATCGAGGTGAAGTGATGTACTCTGTTTGGTATCATGACGGGGTAAAGGACATTTTGTTTGTCTCGGACATCCCTAATCGAGCGCTTGCCGACAGGATTGCAGACAACCTTGCCGATGAGTTTGGGGCGGCAACGGCGTACGTGAGGAAAGACTGACATGAACACTAGCGGTAGGCATGCGCACGAGGCACGAGAGTACGCACGCGTGCTAATGAGTATGCTTCTGAGTGGAAGAGGCTACTGCTAGGTGGTATGTGTGAGAGAGACCCCTTCATCGATAGGTGAGGGGGTCTTTTCATGCGTGCGCTCAAGCTCGCGTGTGCATAGCACGTCGTTTTTACCCCACCCGAAGGCATTTTCACGGACTTTTTCAGCTCCCGAGGGTTAGGACACCGGGGAGGACTTTCAGGCGCTCTACGAGGGCCTCAGGGCCCTAGAAATATCCCTTGACACCTGGCGTGTGTGCATGAAAGCATGTGGGCATGAGCGAAGGAGGTAGGGCGAAGTGAGATTGAGATTGGGGCTTGTGCCGCTTGCTCTCTTGCGGTAGGCTCATGATGTGAGCGAACGAAGGCTCGTTACAGAGTGTGATGGCCTAAGTGCTATGTGTCATGTGCTAGTTGATCGTGACGAGTTGAGGCACGATGCGTCAGTATGCGGGCTTGCGAAGCAAAGTTCGAAGGCTTTCAGATGCGACATATGCTTGACGCGCTTGAGCATCTCAGTGAAGAATGACGCGAGTGTAAGTACGAAGGATCTTGAAGCGAAAATCGTGACCTACACGGCGATTCGAGGGGTGTTGGGGGCTTAAGAAACTTTAAGTGCGACGTAGGACATGTACGTAGAAATGTAAAGGCTTGAGCGATATTGGAAAGGCTTGAGTTGATTGAAAGGCTTGAGCGATATTTGAAAGGCTTGAGTCGATTGAAAGGCTTGAGCGATATTGGAAAGGCTTGAGTTGATTGAAAGGCTTGATTGAATGTTCAAGCTTCAGCAGTACATCAATAAGGCACAGCCGCCGCAACCGTCCACAGGAGACACCCAATGCATGAAGTCCAGATCTTCCGCCGCATGCCCACCGGTGGCGGCACCGTGAACCGAACCCCGGCCGACAACAACGACACCCGAACCGACCCGCGCGAGACCGTGCGGCTGGCGATCGCGAAGCTCAACGGCCTGCCCGGCACGTACACGCTCGACATGAGCGAGGACCGCGCGGGCAACAAGCTCCGCGTGATCGAACAACTGTGGAAAGACGCCCGCGACGTAGCCGAGTCGCTGGAGCCTGTGCTGGCCGAGCTCGCCGCCCCGTCCCGGCCCCCGGCGGCCGACACTCTCGCGCCTGTCTCCGGCGAGGAGCACGAGCGCGCGATGCTCGATGTGATCAAGGAGCGCGACGAGGCGATCGAGTGGGCCGACAAGCTGGCCGCTGCTCTCGCCCCGGCCGCCGTGGTCGGGGAGCACTCCAGCGCCAACGATCCGTGGCGGAACGCGCTCGACTACGCGAACCGGCGGTCCCCGGTAGCCGACAACTCCAAAGCTTAGGTATGCTAAGTAGTGTGTAGGTTTACCCTACATTCTGAAGTTTTTTCTCTAAGAGAATTTCCTGCGTTTTTCAATAAGAACTAATTTCTATATTACCCTACACTCCCTACACAAAATAAAAAATATATACTATGACCTGCGGAAACAGTGTGTAGGTTATCGTTTTGTAACCTACACTGACCCTACACACCCTACACACTTTTACGCCATTAGGTCACATTTAGGTAACGATAGTGTGGCATTGACAGGGGCGAGGGGGTAGGGTAGGGTTAAGGTATGAGCGATGAAAAGGAAAAGGAAAAGGAAGAGCGTCACACTTCGGCGCATGCAGCGGCGCAGGGGGAGGGAAAAGCGCGCGTCACGTGTTGCGCCTGCATGGAAGACTTTAAGGAAAAGCCTAGTAAGCATAATAAGCAATGTAGAGGGTACGTTAGACGTAAGACCTAACACAGGGTCACTGGTTGCATTCGATATGTGACGTTGAAAGGATAGACTAATGCCCAAACCTCCGAAGAAAAAGCTCCCTGGGAAGCCTGTGGACGAGCCAAAGGGAAGCTGTAAGACGTGCGGTGGGACTGGGAGATATAAGGTGCCTCACCCGTCTGGGAAGCCTGAAAAGGCACGAGTCACTGACTGCCCATTCTGCCAAGGCACAGGAAATCGACATGTATAATTCGTGGATGAAGAGCACCAATGGGTTAGGTGGAAAGAAAGTAGGGCGCTTCGGGCGCGTTGCTGAAGGTGGGGAGCGCACCGGTAAGGGGTTTTGTAAGAAGACAAAGGGATGTGGGAAGAGCGCAGGGCATAAGGGTAAGTGCACGTTTGAGAAATGAAAAATACCCCCTGACAGGCGGAAGGATGACCTGTCAGGGGGTATTTATATTTGTTGCTAAAAGGAGCACAGCTCAACCCTAGCAACTCACCAGGAGAAGGAATCATGCGCTTCTATCGATTGTATGTGCGCGTCTCAACTTCTCACTACTCACATACTAAACGAATGCTTTCAGGCACGCAGTTCAATGCTCAATCGTCTTCGCGCCCTATTCCATGCGCTTCGCGTAGCACTAACACTATACCCTAATTTATGCGCTACTTGGCGCAGCGTCAACCTCTCCCCATCCCCCCACACGTACGCCCTCACAACATTCCTTTCGATTTCAGGAAGAGAGTTCACAGCAGCCATGATGGAGGCTTCCTCTTGCTCCGTCAGGCCATAATAGGGCTCGCTAGGTTCATGGTCTTCGCGCGCGAGGACGGCGGGCTCACGCAACCCCGAACCGCCAGCGACAATGTCGAGCACGTTGCGGCTGACCTTGGCTAGGGTCGGGATTTGATTCTTGTAGGCCGTTTGAGGGTCGTTGTTGTTGGCTTCGAGGTGTCGGCGTGCCGCGTTATGCACCTGGTGAGAGATCCCGCTGACGGGCAGGGATGCAGCAAAGCACGCAGCAATGCTCTCACGTGCGTGAATAGTCGCCCTACCCCACAGCTCACGCGCGTTCGTGAATTCCTTCACCTCATTCTCTTCCAATAACTTCACCATGACTTCTTGCTGCACGTCCTCTGTCGACACACTATCTAGCTGCCAGCGTCGGCACATGCGCTCAATGTACGGCATCAACTCCCCGTACTTGCTTTGCAGAATCGTACTCATGTTCGAATTATAACAGGTTTATGTTGAAAAAGCAATAAGCCCCTCACTACGCACAGTGAAGGGCTTATTACAGTTTGAATGTTAGGTTAAAGCTTCGACTACTGCGGCATAAAAATCTCTAGCGAGATTCGTTCATCACTCGTCGCTCTCCTCGCCCTTTCCTGTTAGCGAACTGGGCACGCTCCCGTAGCACAGTTCTCGTCAATTCCATCGCCTACATCAGAGGTAGTATAGCGCTTGAACTCATCTTCTGTCAAACGCGAGTACGGCGGCTGCACGAAGCTCTTCTCAGGGAACACAGTCGCGCCCTTCAGCTCAGGGCCAACGCGCTTCAGCACCTCAACGATATCACTGACTGAGTAGTTGGCGGGGTCTACGTTTGCCGTGAAGCTCACAGCGTTGTCAGCCCAGTGCTGCTGATAGACCGCCTGCACACGCAGCATTTGCTCAAGCGTCAGGTCACTGGCGCCCTGCACAAGCTTCACCGCGTCCTCTCCCCAGCGCTTTTCAACTTCCTCAACCAACAAATCCTTCATCGGGAACTCAACCACCATGGTGTTCGGTGCTTGCGCGTCCTCTTCAACCTTATATCCCTGATTCATCAGTTCAATCACACGGTCGCGCTGCTCAGGAATGATCGTGCTAAAGCGAATACGGCGAATGAAGTAAGGGGCGAAAATAGGGTGAATGCCTTCACTGACGCCTGGGAGCTTAGCGATACTGCCTGTGGGAGCGACAGTGCGCGTCTTCACTGGCACTGGGATTCGCAATTGAAAAGCGAAGTCGTTTGCCTCAAAATCAACAATAGCGCTCATATCACGAAGCATGAACACAATATCCTGATCGCGCGCTACATCACTATACTTCCTACCAGTCATAGCCACCATGGACGCAAACCCCAAGTGCCCAACCCCGATACGGCGATTACGATTCAGCACTTCACGCTGCTTTGCGTCCCTCACGTCGCCGAACGTCGCCCTCATGAGGAAGCGCGTCATGAGCGAATGAGCAATCGCCAATTCCTCATAATCAATCACACCATTCTCATCAACGAATGCCGCCAAATTAACATGCCCCAAATTGCAATTCTCCCACTCTTCGAGCGCGATCTCACCGCAAGGGTTTGTACCAATGACTGTATTAGGCTCCCCGACATTTGACAGTGAGCTATTCCAGAACCCAGGCTCCCCATTATGAAGCATACCCTCGGCAATCTTATGCATCACATTTTCTGCATGAGTGTCATTCGCCTCAAGCGCTCGCCAAAATGCATCATCAATCTCAACGCTAATGTTCGTCGTCCAATGCTCTCCCTCGTGCTTAATCTCCATAAAATCGAAAATTTGAGGGTCCTGCCAATGCATCATACTCATGCGTGCCGAGCGCCTATTCCCACCACTCACCACACACTGCGCAATGTAATGATCAATGAGCATAGCACTCAACCCATCAAGCGTGTTATTGACACGCGAATTAAGCACGTCACTGACTTCCTTGAGCATGAGCACGAGAGGTAGTGGGCCACTGGCATGCCCACCGAACGTCTTCAATGCACTTCCCTTTGGACGCACATAACTCACGTCTACACGCACAGTCACCTCAGAAAGTGCATTACACTGCGACAATTCAATGATATTAGCGAGCGCATCTGCCCAGCCCTCACGCGAGTCCTCCACCCACACAAACGCATCATACTCCTCGTCGTTCGATGAGGTGAGATGAGGCTGTAGCTCTGCGTAATCAATATGTGTCTCTGAGCAAGTGAACTGCACATTCAGCTTCGTCGTGATGTTATCGAATTTCTCAAGGTACTTGTTCGAGTAATTCGCCCCAACACCCCCACCTTCCATCAGGCGCATAAAAGTGAACGTAGAGTGATCGCTCAATCGCTCACCCCAGCCTGACAGATGACAGTTGAACAGAAACTGACGCCCTTCAACCCCGCTAGCCCACAGCTGGCGTCCTGCCGGGATGATCTTGAAATTGGTCATGTAATCGATCAGAAGCGCACGCTCATCGGAAAGTGTATACTTCTCATCGACCAATGCCAAGTTTCCATCAACAACACGCCTAACAGTCTCCTCCCACGTCTCACGCTCCCCATTCGCCTTCATTCGCGAGTACGTGCGATCATACACCTCGCGCCCACTAGGGCCCCACTTAACCTCTGCCATGTCTACCTTTCATTCACTAGTCGATAAAAAATTCCCCACTCAAACTCTCACTGTATGAGTGGGGAAATTGCAGCGTAAAGCTACAGTTTAAAATTCGTCTTCTTCATGCTCTTCAACCCAGGCAACGTACGCGGGGGAAAGAGCAAGTTCGTCGTCCTCAGTATACCACATCGTGTGAATCTGGCCGCTTAGGGCACTCACAACCTCACGATCACTATCCCAGTGCCTCCAGTGAGGCGGGTGTACGGCACGTGTGCACTCCCAACCCCCATCGTGACGCGCACCGCAGCGCTCCTCCACCGGCAGGACTGGGTTGGGGTCGAAATCGCCAGGGGTTAGGTGTTCGTAGGGGTCGTCAGCTTCGAAATTTGAAGGAAGGTGTTCGGGAACGCTAGCTCCAATGACAAGTTCTTCAGATTCGAACATTGCGCGAACACGAACCGTGTTCATTGCCTCTTTAATGCCAGGCAACCAGCGCTTAGGGGTGCTGGGCGCGTTCATCAAATCTTCGATCATCGACACGCACTGCTCCATCGTGCGCTTACGTGCCTCTAGCGTGTTTTCGAAGACGTAGAATGCTGTGGCGCGCATGCGAGCCCTTCGCTCAGGGCTTAGCGACTCCCAATCATCACCTAGCACCTTTGTCAGTGCGATCGCGACATCCTCAACTTCACGACTTGGGTCGATCATGAGACTTACCTTCTTTCATCATGCAAAATACACTGCAATGATCATGCACGGCAACGTATCGCACAATGCCATCAATGATCATTTGAGATGCGCACGGTCTGTCAAACTCCAATGGTTTGCCGCACGCTGCGCAGGTCTTTTGTCTTCGTGCCAACGACATTTCTCACCTCAGTCAACCCAAGCGCGAATCAAACACCCCGCAGGACGCTCTTCGTTCGCGTAATACTTCCTTGCCGTAAAGCCTACCACGCGACTATCGTCTGTGTAAAGGTGTGCGTTGGTGAGGGCGTCGTGAATGGCACGGGCCAGCTTATCGGTGTCAGGTGCCGTGAGTTTCTGTTCACGCGTCACTGTTTTAGGTCTAGGAAACCAAAAGGTCATTTCAACGAACACACCTACGTCAATAGGTTCATGATCAGGAGGGAGCGCTTCACTCACGGCCTCAGTTATTGCATTGCGCCAAGGCCCTAAAGTCTTAGCATTGCTATAGTACAGATGGCCGTGGCGTGAAGCGCGTAGACTCCCCTGCGGGACGGGAGTGCCCGCCACAAAGACTTCTACATACGCTTCATTCTGCATATGTAGAAACTAAACAGCGAACGCTCCCTCACTCCCTCACTCTTGAGCGAAAAACTTAGCGTCCTCGTATGCTTCTTCAAGCTCATCGTGCGTCGCTAGAGGTTCGAAAACTAGCAGGTCATCCACCACTTCCCACTTATAACCTTCTAGGGTTCGTACCTTTCTCACGAACACCTTATCACTGACAGTGAAAACATCACGCTCTGAAAGCATCACATCTCCTAATCATCGAAGGGTTCCTCAGGAAAATCAGAGAACGCTGCGGGACAAATAACAAGTAGCTCATCGAGAATCATCCCTGCAAGTTCGCAAATCTCAGCGTCGGCATGAACGCTAAAACGTTTCTGCAAAACATCCCTCCACGCGCGCATATTCCCTGTAACAACAAACTTCGTTTCAACTCCGCCTGGGAGGATGGCGCGTGCTGCCTCGCGTCGCTCTTTACGCGCTAAATCACCTAAACTCGCAACGGTGTGCGCGTACGCGTCCTGTGCCGCTGCATATGCTTCAGCCCACAGCTTAGGCAGCATGTCCTCATCGATGTTGCGAAGGGCAGGAGGAATGATGAGTGTAGCGTTTTCGCTGTTGACGAAGCGCTGGGAAAGGACACTGAAACTCAGATGACGATGACGCTCAAGTTCAAGTAGTAGGTTTCGAGACACTCCTGTGACATAGAATGATGCGCTTGCGTGCTCAAGAACACTGAAATGTCCTTTCGCAAGGATATTCGCGATATAGTCCTTAGGGTCGGCGGTTGCTTCGTTAGGCCTATTAAATGACTGGTAGCACGCACGACCTGCAAACTCAATCAGGCGCTCTGTGTCTTCCTCGTCAGCGTAACGCTCAAACGAAAACTCAGATTCAAGAGCATCCTCGATCAAGTAATTGACTGAGCGGAGGGGGATTTCTGTTTTAGCAATGCATGTGACCTGCATCACTTCTCCTTGTCTACTGCCGGGGCAAACCCAATCACCACGCCCTGCGTAGCACAGGACACAAGACTACCGAACGCCCAAAGCCCTAGCGCCAGCCCTCCCCCACTACCAGCAATCAATGCCAATCCTGCAATCGCCCCACTCACAATCACCCCGAGCACTGTCATCAACACCCAAGCTACCCACTTACTCATCGTTTCCTCCTATTAATGCGACGCTGCTTGCGAGCGACCTTATTTTTCGCCCTGCGCCTCGCAACCTCATTCTCGTTCTTCACGCCGCCAAACATCCTATCGCGCATCATAACATTCAAACAATACAACATCTGACGCGCAATAACTTCGTGACGCTCGTTACTCACTCTTCATGCTCTCCTTCATACTCACCGACAAAGTACCACGTGCCATCCACCCATGTCAACCCAATGTCTTCGGGTCGTTTACATGCAGTCCTCCCGCCCCTACCACGCTTGTGATAGATATGCAAGTCAAACGCCTCTATTTCTTCAAAAGTGTTATGGCACTGTGAGCAGTGACAGCGCTTAGACGCCCCATTCCATGTCTTCGAACAGCCTCTGCATGTCGCCTCGATATTCACTCCTCGCCCTTACTCCTCTCTATCTCCGCTCGTTCCTTCTCTTTTCGCGTCCTACGTCTGCGTTCACGCTTATCGCCATGCGGCCCTGACGCGTTCGATCGACGCAATTCGACCTTACGCGTTGCTTCTTCTTTACTCATCGCGCTTTCTCTGCCATAAATAAACACCAATAACGCTGTTCTTGTCAGAAAGCACCTCGCCCTTATCATCTTTTAAGGTATTGAGCATCTCCTCATACCCCCAATGATAGAGATGATTCGGCACGCAAGAGCATCGACCAAATACCTTCCCCGGCTCCTACGTCCAGTACGGTGAGGGGGTTGATCTCGATGATGCGGTCGATGGCCCATTGCTTGCCTTCATGACTACTGAACGGCATAAATTCTCCTTAAATGAGGAAAGGAGAGCCGCACGGTTCGTGGCCCTCCAAAATCCTTCAAAAATTTTTCTAGACTTTCCCAAACCTCACTCTTAAGATTCAGACACCCTCTTCGAGCCGAACAAACCTCAAAACAAGATCCTCATTCTCATCTATATCCACGTCAACGCTCAAACCAACCAGGCTGTGCGCTACCAAGAAGTTATCACGAGCGGCCCGCGACAACCTAAACGAATCGCGCCCAAACTCGAAGAAAATTTCCGTAAGCACCGTGCCTAATAGAGCCTGAAGCTCTACTGCACTAAGCGACCCATCATCAAACATCAATATATCTTTCCATTTATCATTTCATTATCATTATAACACTACTCACTAGTACATTCTACGCACCCACAACAACCAATCCTGCACTCTCAGTTCATCAGGTTGGGTGGGGATGACAGGGCGCGTCTCATCGAAGACTTGTTCGGCTCGATGAAGGTATTGTTTGGCGAGAGTAGGGTTAGCGTAGATGCTTTCGGCAGTGTCAAAGTACCATTGAGGGTCTTCGACGCGCAACTTCAACTCACCCGTGGTCCACAAGTACATACCTTGCGAAAGCAAACGCAACATATGTCTGGCGTGTTTTGTCCCTCGCTTCCAATCGCCTTTCTCCATCAACCGCTTAAATTGCGACGAAGCATATCCAAGGTAAGAATTGCGCACGTACGCCTGTGAAAGAAATGCCCCGCGCATTCTCACTAATTCAACACCCGCACCCGTTAGAACTTCATAGTCCTCTAACCAGAGAAGCTCAGTGACCGTGGGGTTGCACTTTAAACATAGTAGTAGGAATTTGCGTGCCTCGTGCAACGCTACATCAGGATCATGAGACACAACTGTGTCACGAGGAATTCGAAGCTTGAGAAGTGATTCAGTAGGGTACGCGAACACTCCTAGCCTATCAATGTCACTGTCAGGTGTGCTCAGGCCGTACGCATCCGATCCTACAATGCCACTAAGTAAGATGCTCTTAGTATCGCTCATTAGCGATCCCGTATACGCGCTCAATCTCGTCGCGAGAACAATATTCGCCGTCACACACATACATAGCTACATCAGTATCACCGCTGTCGTCCCGCGTCCACTCATCCCCATAGGCGTCAAAAATCGTCCTGGGATGAACAGCTTCCGCCGCCAAAACTTCGTTAATATCGTCGCGTAGCTTTCGTAAATCTTCCCTAGAAATAACTTCGTCGTTAAGAAGAATTACTTCGGTTCGCCGAACCTTAACATCCCACTTTGTCATTTTGCCCTTCCCACCATAACATGAAATACTTGCGTGCTTCACTTTGCCACGCATCCTTCTCACGATTGCTCACTACAATACGTCTGCGTAGCGCCTGGCAATCGCACTTAAGTCTTGATCGTAGCACACCCATAGCGTACGCCGCAACCATCAACATGAAAACGCGCAAGTGATGTCCAGTCATGCTACTCATCATATTCGAACTTAAATTCGGGGTCAACAGGCTCACGTCCTACCGACCAGTACGTGACTTCCCAGCTGTAGGTTACGGCTCCTACGTACGATGCCCGCAAACGCTGATGTCTAAGGTTATCATACACAGCCTTCTGCACCCTATGCCACGTCTCCCCTGTTTCGATCAAGTCATCGAAGAAGACCCAGCGCTCCCCAATTGTGCCTTCAATCTCATTACAACTATGGCTTCCCTCACTCTTCTTCCTCACCACAGCCCAAGCGCAATCGAGTGCTGTCGCAAGACGAGGAAGGATAAGTGCTGCGCTCAGCCCACTACCTACAAATGTATCATACTCTACATTCTCGTGACTCAATGTCGAGCGCACATTCTCGATCAATCCATCAGGGTCAACGAAAATTTCTTTCATGTAACCTGTTTGTGACACAAATTGATAACCAGTCTCTTCTATATTCGTGTTACGCAAAGTCATGTAGGTTGCTGAATAACTGTCAAAGGGCACTCTATGGTCGAACACAGCACTTATCCTTTCGCGTTACTCTCGCACGTAAACAGTGATAAGTTTCTGTTCAGGCTTCACAGGGTATGCCACGCTTCCGTCCCCCTCAAGATCATCAACGACAGCACTGCCCACAGCATAATCCACTGCAAAGTAAAGCACATCACAGGTCTCATCATTCAAAGCGACACTAAAAATAGCCGTGCGGTACGTGTGCCCGCGTCCCTGGGAAGTAAATGTATCGTTGATTCGCCTTACTTGTGAGTCATACTGGGCAGTAACGTTCTCGTGATAAGGCGTCTCGTGCGCGTTGATCTTAGTGATGATTTCGTCGCGCAACTCTGCAGTCGAACTATAGTCACTCATCCCACTCCACCTTACCGCCGACAACACTGAACGGTGCGCCGTCGATCTGATGAGTCTCGCCATTCTTAAACACTCGAATGCTATTGAACTGAGTTGCTGCCGACTTAGCGTGTCCTGAGCTGAAATAGATGTTCTTGCGCCCATTATTCCTGAAATTCACAGGCACGCCATTCTTATCTACAATCCGAAAAATTAGTTCCTTCAACTTACTTCCTTCTCTTTCGTTACTTCGCGCGTCACATCCCATGACACGTTATATAAAAATGCTTCTGCTTCGTTAAGCCCTTGCACGAATCCCGTGTTGGCACCACTGCCAAAGCGCTCCACGTACTCATCCTTTTTGCGTTTCACTGCGTCACTTAGAATAAGTAGTATGTGTCTGGCGCGCTCTGTGTCTCCCCCGACAACATCAACGACTCGATAGGCAACCTCTTCCCTCTTCATTACTCATTCCTATTCTTCCGTGTTCACTTGTTCAAATGCTACGCCACCGAGCGCTAGCATGTCAAGCCCTTCAATACTGCGATACGCTCGTGCATACACCATGCGCTTAATACCAGCATTGATGATCAATTTAGCGCAATCATAACAAGGGCAATGTGTCACGTACAGAGTACAGCCGTGCGTCTCTCGACTGAACAGCAAGGCGTTCACTTCGGCATGCACAGCGATGCGGCAGGGGGCGTCGTCGTCGTGTACACAGTGAGGGACCCCGCGAGGCGCTCCGTTGTAGCCTGTCCCGACCACGTTCAAGTATTGGTTGACGACGACACTGCCGACCTGAAGCCGGGAACACGTGCTACGCAACGCAGTGCTCCCGGCCAAGGTCAGAAAGTGACTGTCCCAGTCGAGCCTAGACACAGTCACATCCGCAATGAGGGTAGTCATCGTCGTCATCATCGTGAGCGGCGGGCGTGTCATAGTCTGGATTCACAATGCGCTTCACGGCTTCCAGATCAAATTTAACGTGTAGCATGCGCGTATCACTCAGGAACACCCACATGTCCCCGTTATTATCAGTGATAGTGTCGCCGCTGAAAGCCTCAACCTTAGCTGTCCGTTGCTTCATTCGTTTCCTCTACAATCTGAATATTCCAGATAACAGTGTCAGCGTACAGTTTTGCTTGCGCTTTGGTCAAGCCTGTAGCCAGCGTACGCCAGTCACGTAGGATCGGGTGTTGCACTTTCACGCTATATTTGGTGGCCTTAGGTGGCATCATACCCCTCATCGTAGTGTCGCTGTGCATCATTCAGGGCCTCGCCCCATGTACGGCCGAGATCCTGCTTCCTCTGCGCGACCAGGAACAATGTTGCGGCGGACGGGGTGATCTCGACTTCCTCGTCAATGATTCCCTCGCGGTACTGCTCCGTAAACCAACCCCTTAGCTCAGAAGCATCCCCTACGTCGGCGACATCCCTCAGCGTCTCGTCCCTCACACCCGCATAGTACAGAGCGTGACCAACAATGCACGAAGGGTGAATAACACCACTGTCGTCAGGGTAAGCATACGTGCACGGGATTTCACCTCCGGCGTTCGGGTCAACGTAGTCAGCCCCTCGCTCTTCCACCGCACGCTTCAGTAGAGCCAGCGCCTTCTCAGAATCGATTTCAATCTTCATTTCATTCCTCCCGTAGTACGTGACATAGCTCGCATGATTTCCTTATCGGTCCAACCTAATTGATTGAGCGCGCACTAATTCCATTCATGCGCTGCTCACTGATACGAGCGGTGCGAAATGTGTCTAGAGCAACAAAGACGCTAACAGCAGCAGCGACACAAATAAGCACAAGAAATAAAACGAACAACTCAAACACCCCTCGTACCTGTCATCGTCATCGCCCCACATGTCCCTTGTCATCGGCACGTCTTCATTACAGCGTCAACGTACGCCTGTACATCACCATCAGGATAGATGACTTTGGCGTTCTGCGCAAGCATGTATGCCGAACTGTAATCTTGTGTTCGGCACAGAGCTTGTGCGGTGTTGAACGCCTCACTCCCCACACCCCACCCATGCTGAGCAAGGTCATATGCGAAGTCCTGCTTATTATACATATCGTTCGCTGTGATGAACATCACCCAGACGAAGATCAGGGTGCCGAGGCACATAATTAGAGCAAACGCGACAGTCACCCCTATGCGAATGTCACGGTCTTCGTTAGAAGTCATGCGGCTCAACCCATCCTTCCACTGCGTTCTTCGTTCCCTTCGAACGTACCACACCCGCACTGTCTCTGTAAACATACCCTAGTGCCCACGTGCGCCCATACACCTCGCCTGTAGCGCTAATGGGGACATCAATGAACTTCCCACTCATAATCTCCCCCACAGTACGGGCGACATCTTCTGCATCTTCGCGGGGCGCCTCGAACAACACCTCATCGTGAATAGGAAGTAACAGATAGTCATCAAGCCCTGCGTGAGAAAGGTCGATGAGTGCTTGTGCGAGGAGGTCACGGGCGATACTCTGCACTGAGTAGTTGACAGCGGCGTACTCGCGACCGACGTCGAGAGGGAGGTATCTACCGTGATAGTTCACGATGAACCCACCATTGGAGCGCTGCTCACGTTGCAGTCGTTTTGCATACGCGGGCAGCTCAAAGTAGGCGTCATCGTACGCGCGGATAGCGTGACGAACGCTCTCGATCGGTGCTCCGGTCTGCCTACTCAGAGTCTCTGCCCCACCACCGAACACCTTCCCAAAGCCCACGCCCTTGCAAATGCTGCGTTGGGCCTTGGTGAAGTCGTCACCGTAGACGAGCTGGGCCGTGTAATCGTGAAGATCAATTCCATTTGCAATTGCATACTTCATCTGACTCACCTCAGCCAGCCCAGCAAGTACACGGAATTCAACCTGATCATAGTCCGCACTACCAATGACATGTCCTGGCTTCGCGACAACTTGACGTCTAATAATCCAGGCATCGTCCCCTCGGGATGGGAGCTGTTGTAGGGGAGGGTTGCCGATGCTCATGCGCCCCGTACGGGCCTGCAACGAATTAATGTCAGGGTGCACCCTGTCCCAGGAGTCGCGTGCTGTGAGCATTGCCTCGGCATAGGCCGTCTTCCACTTAGCCGCACGCTTTGCCCCCTCAATGGCCCCTACAAGCGTCTTAATGGCGGGGTCGAGAGTCACGTCCATCGCGAGCGCTTCGAGCACAGCCTTATCAGTCTTAGGGCTTCCTGTTTTAGTGAATTCGCGAGGTTCCCAGCCCAGTTCGAGTAGGCGTGCGGCGACCTGTTTGGGGGCGTTCACGTTCTCCAAGCCTAGGTTGCGTGCGTGCTCGACATTCTCCTCATACCTTTGCACGAGGCGCTTCACGAGCAATTCAGAGTATTCAACGTCCAGTGAAAAGCCTCGGCGCTTCATCCTCGTCGTCACGCGCTGCACTTCGTGTTCAAACCTCGCGAGCCTCCCATACCCCTCATTGTTAATGAGGTTGCGCAAGTGACGATGAAGACGGGCGCCTAGAATGACATCGAGTCCTGCGTATAGAAGGTACGTGGGATTGTTGATGTCGATATTCGCCCAGCCCGTCTCGAGCGTGCACTTAATCTTCCTAAACTCATCCTTAAGATCTTTTTGAGTATCAGGAGCCTTAGGGTCAATGTAGCGAGCACTTAGTTCTTTAAGGCCAAACCCTACGCCCCCGTCTGCTTTGCCTCTAGGATCTAGCAAATGAGCAAGAATTTTAATCTCATGATAATTGTCTTCGAGCGCTTCAAGACTGTAGAGCCCTGTCAAGTCGCAGGCGAGAAGGTCGAAGGGCAAGTTTATACCACTGAACTTCTTGTCGCTTAGAATGTCAAGCATCTTACGTGCGCGTGCATCACGAACACTTTGCATTTGCAATACATACGCGCGGTCGGCGTTGCCTACTTGAACGGTGCGGATGCGGAAGTCGTCGGCGAACATGTTGAGATGAGTTGTTTCGGTGTCGAAGCATAGTTCGTAAGCCGAGCGCTCACTCATCCAGCGAACGCACTCATCGAAATCTTCTGTGTTCTCGATGACGCGAACTTCAACGTTATCGCCTTGAATGCGATAGGGAAATGTCTTCATGCTCTTCTTTCTAGTTGTGCCATCTTGAGGGTCACGAACGTCTCATGAGTATAGCATGCGTCTGTTCGAACTGCAAAGTTTAGGTATGCTAAGTAGTGTGTAGGTTTACCCTACATTCTGAAGTTTTTTCTCTAAGAGAATTCCCTGCGTTTTTCAATAAGAACTAATTTCTATATTACCCTACACTCCCTACACAAAATAAAAAATATATACTATGACCTGCGGAAACAGTGTGTAGGTTATCGTTTTGTAACATACACTGACCCTACACACCCTACACACTTTTACGGCATAAAAATACCGCTAGGTCACATTAACGTAACACTAGCGGTACTCGTTAAAACTTAACTACGATTGCTTCCTGCTGCCCATCGGCCACATCTGGCTTACATCCTACGTCTGTCGAATGCAGGCGCACGGCGGCGACGGCGGTGTTGGCGGCAAGACCTGTGAAGACCATGCCTCTCTGCGTACGCTTCGTGTTATAGCCTCTCTCCTCCATGGCGGCCTTGAATTGCTTTTGCTTGAGCATGTCTCGTTGCTCGTAGGACTGTGACTCAGCCCACTTTTTGTAGAGCGAGTAAGCCCAAGCGCTAGGGACACGCTTATTATCTTCAGGCACCAACCACCCGCCATGTTCCGCCTTATCAATAAACCCACCGAGAATGTCAGTGGCTTCACGATAATCTTGCGTGGCAGCGCGGACGCGTTCAGGCTCCTGAAGACCTGTGGCGTACCATTCAACGGCACCTCTCACGGCCCACGCTAGAATACCTTCACGTTCTTCAAGAAGCGTAGTGGCGAGAGAATGATCTTGCTCATGAGGGGCAAAATAGCGTGTCCAAGGGATAAGCTTGACGCGTCTCCAAATTCCTTCATCGGCACCTGTGATGTCTGGCTTAGCGTTTGTTGCCATTTGGATGAGGAAGTTGGGTGTGAATTCAATGTCACTCTTATGTAGCCCTCGTGCCGTGATCGCATCACCTGAGGCCATGCGCTTAATCTGCGCTTCATCGATCGTGGCGCGTGCGTCGGCTTCATTGACAGTGACCAGCCTTGCTCCTCGCAGTCGCACGAGGTCTGGGCGAGGGCCGCCCGCACCATTCGACTTTCGTTCGAACGAAGTCCAATCACTGACAGCGCTAATACTCCTAAACACTGAGCGCAAAGTGTCAAGGAAAATGGACTTCCCGTTACTGCCCCTGCCGTAGTGAATTGCGAGACAATGTTCTGACGTCTCTCCTGTAATCCCATACCCTACCAATCGCTGCAAGAACGGCGGCATATCATCCATGCCAGGCATTACTTCATCAATGAACTGACTCCAACGAGGTGCTTCTGCATCGATGTGATAGTTAATGTCGATGAGGCGAGTCATGTGCAAGTCAGGTGAGTGTTTATTAAGCATTCCCGTGCGCAGATCAACAACCCCATTACGTACACAGAGCAAGTGATTGTGCGCGTCGAGATCGTCAACTGTGAGGCGAATCTCGTGCCTGTTTTTGAGAAGGGTCATGGCATTCATGATGCCTTTCATGCTCAATGAATACTGAGCATGAGCATACAACGCCTTAGCACCCCTATCCCCATTCGTGACTTTCTCGTTATAGTCCTTCCAAAACAAGGCGTGCGCGTGCTGAATCATTTCGATTACGCTAGCGCTTGAGTCCTGTTCAGTCCTCCACACCATCCCATCCCAAATCAACCATCCAACACCTTCAACGTAGCGCAAGCGATCACCGTAAAGTTCGGCTAGGCGGTCGGCGTTTCCTGCATCATTGAACGATGCTGGATTCATAACACTGTTGGGAATGTACTCGTCTTCTGAGATCACAGGCGGTCCTTCAACCTTCTCGTTTTTAGTTGAAATTGGAGATGCGAGAGGTTCGGGGTGTGCCCGTGGCGTTGCTTCAGCAAACTGCCAAGCGCGCTCAATCTTTCCGCCCAATCCCTTGATCGTGTAAGGCACACGCTTTGCATAGTCTTGCACAATGCTATCCTGACTAAGGACAGTGGAAGGGACGCACTGTGCGAGCTGAAACGACCTAACTAGCATTCTGTATACAGTATCGTCACGTGCGCCTTCGGGAGCGTCCGCTGCTTCACGCACATTCATTTTGTGCCAACGAACCACATCATCCCACTGATCTTCCGGGTACTGATAATGCGATTCGGGTACGTCTCGCTGCGCAGGAAGAAGGCGATTGAGAATTCTCGCAGGCAACGGGGCGATATCACTGTCAGTTAGCACTGAATACTTACCGTCACCAACGACACTTCCAGGCCCAACAACGTAGCCCCCATCCCCACGAACATCAACGCCGGGCGCGAGCATTCCTACGGAATTAGCAATGCGCTCAACCCCGTCAGGGTAACTGAAAATGAAATGCCATCCCCCTGAACGCGTCTCGTGCACTCTCGTTTCGATAGGTTCGTCGGCAAGCTCGCTTACTACCGAGTAACTTGCGCCGTGCTTCGGGTCAACGTCAATGACAACGATTCCTGAAGACTTACCAGTGACAATTCCTACGTTGTTAGGTGAGCGTAGCTCGTCAAGAAAGTCAAGCGAATCACTCTGTGTCCATGAAAGATGACCTGTGCGTCCTTCTGGGGGTTGCTTTGAGCCTCGCGCGAGAGGAAATAGCACCCACCCTAGGTCAAGCATCTCCTGAATGTAATCGGACAATTACTCCTCCTTAACGCCCCACGGCGTAGTTGCGATGCACAAACTTATTTCGCGCATGAGGATACGCGCATAAACTAAATAGTCCATGCGCGTCACTCATACTGTAGCATAGAATTCTTAATTAAGCAAGCGAAGATCACATCGCATCTACGAGTAGTTCCTTAAACTCAGGAATGACCTGAATATTCCCGCCTGCCCACCCGAATGTCTCGTTATGACGTAGAGTCCGAACATGCACTTCGTCGCCCTTCCTCCGCAAATGCTGCTTAATCTCGTCTTCACTCATAGAGAACCAATAACCTTTAACCCCGCTAAGGACACGCCACGGTGTTCGAGCAATCTGATCGTTGACCCAGAGTTGAACAGCGCGTGATGCCGCACGTGCGTTCGACGGCGCTACATTAAACAGTTCCCATGACCTAGTAGGCAGCTCATCAAGCGCCTCAATAACTTCAGCGACCACCAAAGCGGGCAAATACCACCTGCCCTGTACCTTCAACCTCAGGTTCGCGGGTACGTCGATCTGCCCGGCCGGAGTTTGTACAGTGTACTTCACTAGCTTGCCTTTCTTTATACTCACTGATCTTGTTAAAGAGAGTTTCTCGAACACTGTCTAGCTTGTCAAGGGCCTTTTGAAGTTCTTCTGTTGAGATCGACATCACACCATTGCTACTGCCGAGCGCTGCTTTGTCAAGCTCAACAAGATATAACGATGCATGATCGGATACATCGTTCAGTAGCTTAGTGTAATCGTTCACGCGCTTATCGTTTAGGGACTGATCCTCTCGAAGTTGTCGCGTGTCAACATATGGTTCATCGTCATCAGAGGAGACTGCGGTGATTTGACGTCGCTTAGGAGCATGTGCTACACTGCGCTCTTCCTTCTCAGGCTCTTCAGGTAGCTGTTCGAACGGTGTTATAGGGACGTCGTTACGTGCTGTATGCTTAGGCTTCTTCGCTTCCTGATATGCTTTGTTGAAGAGTGGGCGTTCGTCCGTACCTAGGTACGATTCCCATACTTTAGCCATATGTCGAACGTGGCCCTCTGACTTGCTAATCTCTCTCGCGACTTGAGCTTTAGACTTCCCGCTCTCAAGCTCCTCCGCAATGAGACGTGCAGCCTCCCACCGAGCGCTCTCAAGTTGCTCAGCGTCACCGTCGATGAACTTCTCAAGCTCGATAATTCGCTCGATATTTGACATTCCTAACCTTCCGTGTTACACTTTCGAACATGCGTGTGTATGTGAGAGACCTAATTCGCTGCGCGTCGCCTCTTGAGAACATCGTACTCCTCGAACGACTGAGGCGCAAGTACGGGGAGGTGATGAGTGACTCAGACAGAGGTAGCTACTTCGTCATCTCAGCTCACGAAGACCTGTTCGGGATGCCAGCGTACGCTCTCGACTTCGTTGTACACGAAGAAGAGCAGCAATAAGGACGGGCTGGAGGCTAGGTGTATCGAGTGCCGTGCTCATGATCGGCGCCTCTCCCAGTATGACCTGACTCCTGCGCAGTACCTACGTTTAGGGTACCTGCAGGACTGGCAATGTGCAATATGTAGGACACCTCAATGTGAGCTAGAACACGGTCTGATGGTGGATCATAACCATGAGTCAGGTAAGGTTCGCGCTCTGTTATGTAGAGCATGCAATCTTGGGCTTGGGAATTTTTATGACGACCCTCATAAGCTCAAACGAGCGGCTGAATACTTGGAATTGATGGAAGAAGAGTAGATGACATTCGAACGTGAGTATGACGAGTCATGGGATCGTTGGTATATTAATAAGGAAACTGGCGAGAAGTATGCTGGTGTGACGTCGATCTTGAACGTGATGAGCAAACCAGGGATTGACAAGGCCAAGCTGAAGTTGCAGGCGACGTACCTAGCAAATAATCGCAAGCGCATGAGCGAACTTACGAAGGCCGCGTTCCTGGCAGAAGTGAAGAACGATGATGTGTTCCTTGATGACTGGCGCATTGCACGTGAACTAGGAACTGCGGCGCATAAAGTGCTCGAAGACATTCTAGAAGGTAGAGCACAGCACCCTGAGATGTACGAGGTCGATGGGTGGGAGGGAGAAAACCCGCTAGGCTGGGTTACTCGCGCGTGGGAAGAGCTGAATGAGCAGTTCGACGTTACCCCTGTTCGTAACGAAACTATGGTGTTTAGTGATCAGTGGGGTTATGCGGGGACGTATGACAATGCTTGGCTGATTAACGATGAGATGTGCATGGTCGATGCTAAGACGAACGCTGGCGGGCCTCGAAGCAGCGTAGGGTTGCAAAATATTGCGTATGCCATGGCTGAGAAGATGTACGACGAGAACGGAAATGTCACAGATAACTTGGAGTTCGACCGTTCGCGTGTGTTTTGGGTGAGGCCCGATGGGTGGAATTTGTTCGAGCTTCGTTTTGATCACGAGCTATGGGTGGACTTTAGGGCATTGCTAAGGACGTATCAGCACGTCAAGTTGAGGGAAAAGCGTGTGATCGAAGAAGCGCTTTACCCCGAGGGAAAGACGTTTTGGAGGAGGTTCTAGTGGGCTGGTACAGCGCAACGAGCATTTTTGACGGTGTGATTGACGCTCTCGACGCAGAACTACGCAACAGTGACGACAGCATGCAAGCTGAGCAAATTACATATGCTGTGGCTAAAGCGCTAGCTAAGAAGCTATGGGATGACGATTGGGATGGCGAAGAGGACAGCGATCATTTCGAACGCTTCCACGATATCCTTTGCTGGACGTGCCGACATGGCAGGTTTCCTGAAGATTGCAACATCGCCAATCCAAAGCCCTTCTAAATTTGACAATTAAATAAGAAACTGATATAATACAAGTGTTCGAACAACGAAAGGAAGAAGATAAGTGGGAGCCTGGGATCACCTAGACATTCCGAAGAACGAAGGATCTGACTACTGGAACCCTCAGGAGCCTGAGAAGATTCAGGGTAAGGTTCTTGAGATTGATACGTATGAGGATCAGGAAGGCAATCTTCACCCTCAGGTCGTGCTTGATGTTGACGGCGAAGAGCTAACGGTGACGGCATTTCGCTCGATCCTAAAGCAGGAGCTTAACGACATTGACGATTTGAGTGTCGGCGACGAGCTTGAAATTGATTTTCAGGGCAAGCCGAAAGGCAAGCGCTACTTCGTTTACCGTGTCAAGAAGCTGAGTGCGGCTCCTAAGCGCGCCAAGCGGTCGAGCGACGACGAGTTCTAATCACTGGGCGCTTGACACGAGCCCGAAGTTTAGAGTATAATTGCATACATCGTCGGGGGCGTTCCCATAAAGTTCGCTCGCTGACGATTTTGGACCTGTAGCCCAATGGCAGAGGCACATGCCTTAGGAGCATGTCAGTGTGGGTTCGAATCCCTCCAGGTCTACGCTATGGGCTTATAGTGTTAGCGGAAGCACGTCTGCTTTGCACGCAGATAGGCACGGTTCGAATCCGTGTAGGTCCACAATGTCTCTCGTAGATACCTAAGTAGCTGGTGGCGGGAGGCAGTAACGGGCGTTAGCTTAATTAGTAGAGTCCCATCCTGTCAAGATGGTGGGTGCGGGTGCAACTCCCGTACGCCTGGCAAAACACCGTCAGCTCCTAAGGCTTTCGAGTGTTCAGGAACTGGCAGGTTCCCGCTGGTGAGTTCACGTGACACTGCCATGTCGGCGTGATAAACTAGTGCTTGCTCTCGTAGCCCAACGGCAGAGGCACACGTTTCAAAAGCGTGTTAGTCAGGGTTCGAATCCCTGCGGGAGTACGTATGGTCCGTTGGAGTAGCGGTGATCTCGCCTGACTTTCACTCAGGAGAACGCGGGTTCGAACCCCGCACGGACTACTTAACTCGCTGTAGCTCAGTCGGTAGAGCACTCGGTTGAAGCCCGAGACGCCTAGGTTCGATCCCTAGTGGCGAGGCGCATTGCAGTGTTGAACAGGTGGTGGGTTCAGCGGATTGTAGTTCCGTTCTCTTAGGAGCATGGGGGTTCGATTCCCTTCACTGCAACTCTTGGGGTATAGATGTTGTTGGCGGCATTCCTGCCTTCCAAGCAGGCTGGGCGAGTTCGAGACTCGCATACCTCACGTGCCATATAAAAATCCAGAAGATCAAAAACAATATAGACGGGCTTACTATCAGCGCACGCGGCAACAAGCAATACAGTATTCTATAGACTTTATTAGGCGGCGCAGGATAAAAAACCGTAAGTATGTTGCAGACCTAAAATCGTCAACACCTTGTGTCGATTGTGGGGTACAATATCCACACTATGTTATGCAATTCGACCATCTGAATGCAGCCGATAAAAGCGACAATGTGTCTACGCTTGCATCGCAAGGTGTTTCTCTAGATACTCTAAAACTAGAAATTGCCAAGTGCGAGATCGTGTGCGCGAATTGCCATGCAGCACGGACTTACACGCGTCTATGATCTCCTCTTAGCTCAGCCTGGATAGAGCGTCTGGCTACGAACCAGGAGGCCGCAAGTTCGAATCTTGCAGGGGAGACTTAATCCTCACGGGTGTGAAGGCAGCACGTCTGGCTCTGGACCAGAAGGACGGGGTTCAATACCTTGGTGAGGAGCACAAGACCACAGGATGCCTCTCACTGAAGCGCCTGTGGCTGACGAGGTTAGCGTCCATGGGGACAAGCGCTCTCGAAAAGCGTCGCTAGGCAACGCCTAAGGGTTCGATTCCTTTAACCTCGGCATGGGATACATTGAGGAAGCGTGGCCGAACGGTAAGGCGCTGCCCTGCTAAGGCAAGGCCCCTCTCACGGGGGAGTGTGTTCGACTCACACCGTTTCCGCAACAAAGTGGAGCTACCTCACCGAGGACTAGGGTAAGGTAGCTACAGGCGATTGGCCGAATGGATAGGCGTCAGGCTGCAAACCTGATCATGCGTCCTTGCTCGACATGCGCTCTGTCCTTTCGTGTGGCAGTCGTTAGGACCTTGTGACTTAAGACTAAGAGTGTCACTCAGAGGTGTCAACATGTCTTAGGTCACAAACATGTAACGCACGGAGTGTCGTGCTTGACACATTTGCTCAGTAGCCCGCTGAGCTGCAACTGTAAGATGCGATAGCCTAGGGAACGTCGCAGCGAGCGGAAGCTAAATCAAGAGGGCACATGCCCTTATAGCTTAACCGGTAAAGCACCTGTCTTGTAAACAGGAGTACGGCGTTCGAGTCGTCGTAGGGGCTCAAGAACCCCATGTAACTCTCAGCGAGAGGGTTGCGTGGGGTTTTTCCATGTGCTACTCTGTGTGTATGATTGTAAGTGACGCGTGGCGAGACAGATTTAAGGTCATGTGGGTTGACAATGAGGATGTTCGGCGATATGATGAGATTGATACATCATTTGCTGAGTTGTTTGGAGAGTGGAAGTGACAAGTTCTGTAGCGATTGAAACTAAGAAAAATTACTTGAGTGTTGCTGTAAAGTTTACTAATAATGTGGATGCTACAGTGTACTATGACGATTTGGGCGATGTACACGATCTACAGCCTAAAAACCCTCGAATTTACCTGCAGATTGGGGGCGTGCTGCTTGATGGCTTGACGCCTAAACAAGCTAAAGCAATTCGCAAGGCACTAAAAGAAGCCCTGGACGATCTGTATTGATACGCACTCTGATTTCTGTCACGTCGATTGTAGCAATGCTCATCACTCCGGGCGTTGTGTTTTTATTTGCGCTGTTAGCGCTCGTGACCGTAATTGTGTTAGGCTTAATTGTGATGTTGATCGGAATGGTGATACGGTGATTATAGGTCTGACGGGGTATGCAGGAAGCGGGAAGGACACGGTTGCTAAGGCGCTACGACTTCGACACGGGTTTTATCGATTGTCGTTTGCCGACAAGCTTAAAGAACTAGCCCTGCGCCTCGATCCATCTGTGTATCATTTGGTAGAGGCGCACGGTTGGGAGTATGCGAAAAATGAGTTGCCAGGGGTGAGGGAGTACCTACAGAACCTAGGGCACAGTGTTAGAGAAGTAATTGGTGAAGACGCGTGGGTGATGGCGACACGTGCGCAGTTGATTGGGCACTTGCAAGAGGGTCATCACGTTGTGTACACGGATGTGCGCTATGAGAATGAGTGTGCGTTTGTGAAAGCAAATGGTGGGATTGTCGTGCGCGTCGAACGACCAGGCGTTGAAGCCGTCAATTCGCACGTGAGCGACACAGGAATTAGCGCGCTACCCACTGATGATCTACTGCTGAACGATGGAACAATTACGCAGCTAGGGCAGAAAGCGTCCGAGCTTGTTGAGAAATACATGTGAGAAAGAGCAAAGTAAGTGAACGACGAGTACGATAGTGATACTGCCTTGTTTGAGGAAGCAAAGTTGCTCATTAAGCAGGACATGAATTCATGGGATTTTCCTGACTATGAGGAATAGAAAACGCCCACCTACCACATGAAGGATAGGTGGGCGTTTTTAAATGGTGAGTTACTGAGGAATCTCAATAGTCTCGCGTTCGTCTGTCTGCGCAGGAACGCTATAATCAATTGCCTGAGCCTCGGTTTGCTCGTTCTTCTCAGCATTCTTAGGGGCAACTACCACACCCACTGTAGCAGTGAGCGGGGTGATGGCCGCAAGCACCTTCGTAATTGTGTCCTCGGACACATTCACTCCGAAAAGTGAAAGAAGCCCTAGCACAGCGGCAGGCGTAAGCCCTCCAATAACAGCGGCAATAGCCTTAACGTAACGCATCAATTCTCCTTTTCAGCCTACGTATGCGACGCAGGAATCGAACGGGGTCGTGTAGCGAATAACGACAAACGCTGTGCCGTCAGGAATACGAATGGGTCCAGGACGATCACTGACCCATCGCCACGCGGGCTGACCCTCAGGCTGATCATAGCCTCCAGCAATATAATTCCCGCCATCGCCCTTAGTCGGCCCAACGAATACAATCTGATGCACGTCCACCCAATCACCAAAGCCAGCGGCGATGTAGAGGTAAGGTGGCTTACCAGCGACTGGAATTGGGAGGTGTCGATTCTCGCCAGGTTCTAGCTTCAATGTTGTCTCCTCATCATCAATAACAGCGGAGGTATTGCCTCCTGAACTTCCTGAAGGAAGATTGAACGGAATGCTTCCCGTGTTCATATCCACGGCACTTGCCGCGATACCACTCACAGTTCCTGAACTGCTGTACTGCCACACGTGGTATTCGACCGTAGGATTAGCTCCATAACGAGCCACCCACACAATTACATCTGGGATCTCGCGCTTGACAGCCGCAAGAATGCTATTTAGCATTGAGTTGTTGGCGTACAAGCATGGTCGATGTCCTCGCGCCTTCACCTGCTTCAAAAACGCAATAGCAAAGTTTGCGGCCTGTGTGCCTGGGACGAAAGGGTCTTCAAGGTCTAGGGCGGGCGCAAGGTCAAGCAAGTTATTTGCTGCCGCCTGATCAATTAATAGATTTGCTTGTGCAACAGGGTCCCCGAACTGTGCATAGTGATACGCCCCCATCACAACGCCCGCACGTGTACCTAGCGCCCCGTAATTATTCGTTGCGCGTGTGCTCGTTCCGTCGCTCACCTTGACATAGCAAAACTCAATTCCCGCAGCACGCACGGCTTGCCAATTCAGGACATTTTGATACTTCGTGTAGACATCGATGCCCTTAGCCATTTACTCTCCTTCTGGACACTTTGGGATATCGTCAGGAACGTCAACTACCTGGCACGGCCTATAGACTGTTGTCGTAGTAGGTTCATAAAATGTCGTTGTCGTGGTAGTGACTTCTGGCGGCGGAGTACTCACAGTTGTAGACACTGAAGTTTCCGTTTTAGTTACAGTTTGTGTGTTATTGTTTCGTTCTACTGTGCGCTCTCCAGGAAGTTGAATTGTTTCGACAGTGGGAAATGGCAGGGGGACTTGCTGTGTCGCTGTGATTACTGTCGGCAATGGGACCTGAAGAATGCTCGGCGGTGCTGTGACGGTGATAGGATTAGGGTTAGGTGATGTTGTTTCGTTTTCTGCCTGTGCGCAATTCAATCCTCGCGCTTCGGCACCAACCCTATCGTTACGGCACGCGTTAGTTACTTGATTGGCTAGGTCGTTCTTTGTATCTTCTACTGTGAATTGCCGCACGATCGCAATACCTGCCATTACTAGTGCCACTAGCAGAAGACCTACATAGGCAGTTCCTTTTGTTGATAATTTCATTGCTCATTCTTCTTTTCAGAATTCCCCGACTGCAGTCGTGCGCGGTGCGCTTCTTCCTGTGCTTCGTACCTTAGGCGCCGCTCAGTTTCAAGCTCGCGCCTTAGATTATCGATGTCCTTGCGCAACTCGCGAATATCATCACGTAGTTCACGCAACTCGTCATCATGCGCTTCGTTAATACGCTTAAGTTCTGCCTCATGGGCGGCATTAAGACGTTCAATTTCAGCCTTGTATCGGGCGTCACTCCCAATCCACTGCTTACCGACATAAGCAAGAATCAGAAGAACAATCCCGATAGGTCCTAGCGTTGGAATCGCGCCCAGAATTGCACTGAAATCCATGTGCACTCCCAGGTGAAATTTACTTACTCAGTGATTGTATACGCCGGATCATTGGTTGTGATAGGCTGAAGCCCCACACTTTCCACGGGTTCAGTCTGACTAATATTGATATACGTAATCCCCATGTTTGTCGTCGGTCCATCACACCACAACCAGTCACCTATCTCTGCGCGCCTCGACACCACAGGAAGAACGCCATACTGCCACTCAACGCCGTTGTTGACTACCTGGGCATTCACCCCTGTGTTATCGAAGATGAACTGAGCGGTGTCGTTCAAGTTCTCAGCGGTGAGTTGGAAGCGCCAAACAACGCGAGGTTTTTGAGTGGCGAATAGAAACTCAGGCATAATTTATCCTTATGCAATTCGGCGAATCGAGATGAATGTCCGCTTCAGGCTATTGCTCAGCGTGATCCCAACGGGTGTGGCACTTCCCAGTGTCACGTTGAAGGTCGTGCCTGCCGTCAGCGAAACAGCACCAGTAGAAATATTATCCGACACTTCAATAGCGCCCGCTTGGTACTGAACGCGGTAGCCCTGGGACTGAGCATATAGTGCCGTCAAGTCCACCTTGGCAATGAAGAAGTTAGTGTTCCCGCCGGTACCTTGCGTCTCATTCATTGTGCCGTGATACTGCGCGGTCATTTCGTACAGACCAGTAGTGTTAACTGTGAACGTACTCCCAGAAACACTAACGTCCGTCATAGGAGTCCCGTCAGCTACCCAACTCGTGATGGGAACTGTGCTTGTATCATGTACGGCAGTGGACGTGGAATACCAACGGCCATACTTATTCAACGCCCTGCCGCTTTCAAGGGCAGTGGCGCGTGTTTCCAGATTGAGAGCACGCAGCCCAGTTGCGACTGTTGTTGCAGTATCACCAAAGTTGACAGCCAAGGATCGGTTAGCTGATAAATCTCCACCGCCAGTCAGTCCTGAAGTAGAAGCGGTAGTAATGGTTCGTGTGTTAGGAACCTTACCCGTCTCAAGAGTAGACACACGAGTAGAAAGGGCCGTTCCATTTCCAGTACCCACACGGGTGTTTAGATCATTCAAATTGTCAACGTGCAAATTCCAGTCATCTTCAGCAACTAGATACCCGTCAGACAGCGATGGCGTAGGCCAAGTAGCCATAGATACTCCTTTAGTTCAAATCACGAACCACCAAGATAAGTCAGGGACACATGCACCACAGTGCCCCCTACCGAACCCTGAATAACAGCGTTGTTAGCCGCATCACCGGCGGCAGTTGATGTTCCCGAGTTGTGCTGCACCGTGATTGAAATCGTTGCATTAGCAGCGAACGGAGCAACAAATGTATCCCCAGTCATCGTAACCTGACCCGTGCTACGATATTCGTTCTTATTCTTGTAGGCATTCGCAGTACCAGTCCCACCGTTAGTGATTCGGAAGAAGCGCTCGCCAGTAGGGCTACCTACATAGGTGATAGGGCCAAACCTCAAACCGACCTCAATCATCCACAACCCACCCTTAACAAGTGTGATTGTGTCGTTGGCGGCGTTCTTAGTCGCGAGCCCTGTCACGCTAGACCCTAATTCGAACTTAACTTTTTGTTCAGTAGTGTTAGGAACGTTCTGATCAACGTTGCTATAGAAAAATGCGTTTCGCTGCGCTTCTAGGGCAGTCACACGGGTTCCAAGCGCGCTATTCCCGATCGAAGCATCCTGCGTAACCGTGATACGAGAATCATTTCCTTGTGCAACTGTGTTCGCTGAGGTACCATAGACAGGGCTGAGCGTGAGGTTGGCGGAAAGGTCGCCACCACCCTGTAGGCCATTCGTTGTAGAAATGGTGCGAGTAGTAGCGACCTTTCCGCTTTCAAGTGTGGAGACGCGAGATGCAAGATCTGTGCCGTTTCCTGTACCTACCCGAGTGTTCAGATCGTTTAGGTTATCGACATGCAAATTCCAGTCGCCCTCAGCGACCAAATACCCATCAGATAGTGATGGTGTTGGCCAGGTAGCCATGAGTCTCCTTAGTTCAGAACTGTCGTTTGGCCTAGCTCACTAGCGCCAGACGCGCCAAGAACCCACTTAGAAGGTGCACGAGTAATGCGAAGATCTAGTTCATCATTACCATCTCCGGGACGCCTAATCCCTAGAATTTGCGCTTGAATACCTGAATTTGAGTACTCACCTTCCGGGTACAAGGTGATAACATCTGTGATCTGTAGGCGTGGGTCGGAAGGAATCGACAAACCGCTGATCACGGGCGACGGGTTAGTGAGGTCGGATAGTAGTTGAGGCGCGATGGCTGCTGCTGTTTGCTCTGTCTGGCGCCACACGCTCGCCTCCAGTTTTAGAACCGCACGTCCCTTGTCGAGAACTTCTGCGTCATTCGTCTCAATCCACAAATTCTCAATTTGCGAACCATACTTAGCGCCCTTCACCCAGAAGGCAGGGGAAGGAACAGTCTGGTTGCCTGAGCTATCCTGAATAGCCTTTGCTCCGAAGAACACACCAGTTGCCCAAGAGTTAGCAGGCGCGGTTGCGCGAATCTGAAAGCTCCTACCATCAGGGCCAGGAATGATCGACGCGTTCGCTGTCGAGAACCCTCGGCTGCCTGACCCGTCATGTAGAGGGTCTAGACCATCAGAACCTAGGCCGTCATAGATGTTCGATGACCCGCCCGACACACCATTATACCCTGACATTGTAAGAAATGCGCGAGTCGTTCTGTCTTCGTACCATTCCGAAGTAGTTGCGTCATTCCAGCCTGAAAGCAACCGCACCAATGTCACTATCTTGATTACTTCACCAGACAAATAGATAGGATCAAACAACACAGACACACCATCGTCTACGACGCGCAGCCCTAGAGAGTCTGTGTTTGTCCACACATCATCAATCTCGACGGCGCGCGATGTATAAGTCACAGCGATAGTGTTTCGATATTGATCAAGTGACGGGTTAGTAACTAGATCCTCTAGGTCATCGACAGTGTAAGTTTCCGATGAGTTTAGGGGGATGGTTTGGCGTAGCTTCCAGTGAGGGTAGAAGGTTAGCTGTCCGTACTCATTTGTATAGAGCCCAGCAAACTCCCCAGTGGTTAGATTCTTCAGAATATCCCAGACATACTCTTCATAGGTGTCAGGGATAAAGTCCATTTCCGCGTGACAACCCTCCCAGACAAGCCAAGGAAGCCCATCCTTTGTCAGAACAGGCTCAACCTGAGAAGGAGAGTAAACGCTGTCTGTTCCACCACCATAGACCTGAACGAACTGCGCAGGGTCCCACATGCGAATTTGCATGGGATTACTGCGCAAATCATTAATAGCTGTAGGGTAACTGTTAGCAACGTAAGTGTAACCCACAGTAGGGAAGCTGCCGAGCGTCGGGGCGCCCTGATCCACACCATCGACCGTGAGAACGGCTGTGATTTGATTATTGCGAAAACGAATGTTCACGTCATAGTGATGCCAGCCCGCAGCTTTAGGTGCCCAGCCAAACTGACGAGGAGTCATTGTACCGCCAGGCCAGTCAAGAATGGTCACATAAATCTGCCCATTCTTGCCGTGCTGGACCCAAATTTCGGGAAGCGCGATGCTCGACGTCAAGCTCAAAGCAACAAGCAAACCATCATAGTAGTAAGGAGGGCTTCCTGTGGGCAAGCCTCGTGAAGCACTACCGTCGCTCTGCGCCCAGAACGTGACACCTAGGTTCTTCCCCGCCTCAGACGTTCCCGCGCGGGGGACCTTAAAGAACCCATTGTTCTTGGTGCGATCAATATATGCTTGGTTGGCGAAGAACGTTCGAGAACTTCCACTACCAACGCCAGGTGTCATAGCGGGCGCCCACGGACCCCATCCAGTCATAATATTCACATTGCCCCAGTTCATAACATGAAGTGAAGGATCAATGCTGCCAGGATCATGCCAAGGTTCGCCTACCGAATGTAGCATGCTACCAACACAGGAAAATGACACGAAGCAGTCCGAGCGCTCGGGAGGAGCAACAGGAGTCCCTGCCTGACGCAAGGCTTCCGTAAGCAACCACGAAGCATTAATGCTGCGCTGAATTCCTGCCGTGGGTGATAGATCCCCGTTGGCAGATGTGCTTTTGTCGATAGCCCAGAAGGGGAATGAAGCTGTGCGCGTAGCCCACTGCCAGATGTCTGTAGCGATGATCTTGACTTCACCTGTGGAACGAGTGATCTGAATGTCGCGAATCTGCCCAGTGAACTGCCGAATGTCTACATTACCTTTGGGCGTCTCGATGCGCTTCTCGAACTTAACCGTTGTACCTGTAAGTTCACGATTGAAAAACGGACCAGAAACATTGAAACGAGATAGAAGTTGGGCAACGTCAGGTTCACTCGAATCACGATTACCGCGCAAAGTCACCTGCAATTCGGCAGAGCTATATCCCTGAATCGTGTTCACTTGCTCAGGAAGGTCACTTTGCAGGGCCGAGCGCTCCAGATCAGCGCTAACGAGCACGGCACTCATGTCAGAATATTCACTCTGATAACCATCATTATCCCAGTCGAAATAAATCAGGTCCACAAGAACACGGACGGGCTTCTTTAGCTCATCTGCAATTGCCTGATTCAGAACTGGATCAGGGTCCACATACATTAAAGCTCCGTAATGGTGAGATCGACGGTACAAAGAGGGAAGCGAGGGGACTGAACATTGAGATTAGAGATGTAGCACTCGGGCGCGCCATATCCAGGCTCCCAACTCGTCACATCGCTTCCTTCTTCCATCTGCCCAGGTCCAATGAAAAGATCAATTGTATCAGAACTAATAGTGAAATAAGGAAACACACCTACTACGCTCCCATCACTTGGAACTGTGTAGGTGAATGATGTAGTTCCCCAGGCTGTATTCGTGAACGTTGTAGCTCCTGCCAAACCCACTGTTCCTGTCGGGCTCACCGTAGCCAAGGATAGTGCCCCTTGCCCGGCAGCACTCAAGCGCACAGCAAAAGACACAGTAATAGTTTCGCCTGGCAGAACAGGATCTGTACGTGAGAACTTGTACGTACCATCGGTGTTAGGTAACCCGTTAGGGTAAAGGAACATATTTCCGGAATTTGTAGCATGCCACACGAGCGCGCTCGAAGGGCGATATTGTACTTCGCGCAAATCCCCGTCACTCACATACGAAACAGCAGGAAAGTCAGCATCAGCAACTTCCATAATTCCATTGTTCACTGGGATTTGCCACGAATCATAACCCCCAGACCACACGGATGTTTGTCTACAGGCTGCGACGCTAGGACGAAATCTATTCTTTTTCAGAGGGTCAAGGATGCGGTAAGGTGGCTTGATCACGGACGAAAACATGGCCTCAAGAAATGCCATATCTTCGTGATCAAGCCACGCCTCCTGAAAACCCCATTCGCGCCTATAACCCTGAATCGTAACTGTACTACGAGCCGACAAGGATGTGCTTGATGCGGCCTTCAACTTAAGCCCATTGCTCACACCTGGTTCTGGGCACGCCAATGGCATCATCTGGCCGATAGGTCCCAGCCAGAACATAGGAATATCAAGCATCAGCGACCCACCTCATTGTCACGAACAGCACTCTTATTTAGACGCGCCACACCATACTTATTCACTTCGATTGTCCAGCCCTCAAGAGCGCTAGCAATCTTCTGGTCAATTCCATTACCAGCAAGCGACGCAGCCGCTTCAATCTGAGAAGTGCTGTCGCTAGAAATACTTGCTACTTGCTGCACATTCATAGCAGCCGCAAGATCAGTACTGCCGAAGTCCTCAAACGTCTGCGTCATCCCATTGACGAGCGTCTGAACATCGCTCCAACCATCCGTCAGACCTTCGAACAGACCCTGCATAATAGCGCGACCAGCCGGAATAAGAAGCCTACGGTCATAGCTCAGCGGGCCTTTATGCTGCCCAATCCAGCCAGCAATAGACGCAAACCAATCCCTATTACTATTCCACATCTCAGTGGCGCCGCGCAAGAACCCGCTAATAACGTTGCGGCCCGCATTAACCAGCCAATTCCCAGCATTTTTGAAGAAGTCACCAATCGCGCCAGGAATGCTACCGACCCAACCAATAAAGTTAGTCCAGCTCTGATTGGCACCTTCGCCAAACCCGCCGAACAACCAGTTACCAGGGTTCTTAATCCAGTTCCAGGCATCGCTAAAGAACCTAACTACACTGTCTTTAGCCCTACCCAACCAGCCGGTGAAGTCGGCCCACTTTTGCGACGCACCATTACTGAACCCTGTGATTAGACCATTCCCAGGATCAGTCAGCCAATTCCATGCATCACTAAAAAACCCAATAATATCGAGCTTACGTTCGTTCAGCCAGCCACTAAACTCAATGAACTTTGACCCAGCACCGTCCTGAAGGCTCTGAATCATCCCCTGACCGATACCTGTAAGCGAAAATCCATTGAATGCATCGCTGATCCGCTGCGGGATGCTTGTGATCCAGTCAAAGAAGTTGAACAGTTGATCTGTGATTTCTAGAATGGCGAGGAACGCATAGAACAGACCACCGAACAGTGCCACCATCTTATCGAGCGTGCCATTCTGAATTAGCTCAATAATTTTGTTGGCGATAGCAACCATAGCATCAGTGAACCTATCCATTGTGGTTTGGTCTAGGTTCATCAGCCAGTTGCCTAGCGCGCCGAAAATCCTACCGAACGCGTCACCTAGGCGCTCCCAGTCGAGACGCTCAAAGAAACTTGTCAGTCCACCGATGAATGTCTCCATGCCGGGGGCAGCGGCGTTGAAAAATTGCAAGGCACCTTCGAGTAGGGCAGCAAACAGATCAGTCAATCCATAAAGTAGATCGCCTAGGTTACGAAGCCCAGCTTCTAGCTGCCCGCTCGTGCGAATCTCATCAAAGAAGCGAGCCAAACGCTTAAATACATTATCGAACGTGTCGCCTAGAATTTCATAGTACTGACGAACGCCAGCAATATTCATGAGCGACTCGAACAGGCGCTGTAGGCCTGGCTGCATTTCCTTTACGAAGTCATTGACTCCGCTCAGCATATTACGAACTACGGAAATACCCTCAGCGCTCACAGCCCAATCAACAAAGCCTTTCACGACATTGCTAATTGAGCGAGCAATCTGCACCATGCCATCATTAATGATAGGCATTAGCTTATTAAGTTTATTGAAAGATGGTGTTAGGGTCTTCTCGAATGTATCGCTGAGACTTGTCTTTAGCTTATCGAACGCTGGGGCAAGTCCTTCAGCAGCCTTCTTCCAGCCATCAAAACCCAGGACAATAGCCGCAATAGGAATACCAATGCCTGCAAGGAGCGCAGGAAGACCACCTAGCGCGGCAGCAATCGCGCCACCAAGATAAACGATAAGCCCAGCGAGTGTGGTAATGAGAGGAGCCCAGATTGAGAACTGAATCACAATCTGAACGACACTGGCTAGAAGACCCTTCATCCCATTCTGTACTAGGTCTCCGATACCATCGGCAAGCCTAATAAGGCCCTTCGTGCTTGCGTCAGCGAGATTGGCAAATTGACCCAGAGCGGTTGAGGCAATGCGCTGAAACAAGTTCATATCATTCTGTGAACGCCCACCAAAGACGTTCCTCAGCATGTTTCCTAGAGCACTTCCCTCACGATTGATACGTGCGATTTCTGCACGAATACCGCTCAGCGAGGAAGCTCCGCCACGCTCATTGACACGAATGTTAATCGTCTGGTCACTGAGAGTAGCTAGCTCGGCACGAAGCTGCTCAACCTCGCGGCGAGCCTGTGCCGTGTTAAGTTCTAAAGGAATTTCAAGCTCGACGCTCTCTTCAATTTCCTTCAGTTCACGATTAAGTTCGCGCCGAAAACCCGACGTATCAGGGACGACGCGAATGGAGACGCGCCCAACTTCCGCCCCACCAGGACTAGTCACTACGCGTCTCCTTTCTACTCATCAGGAATGACAATTTTTGTCTTCTGTTCGCTTTCGCGCAGTTTGCTCATTTGCGCCTTGACCATCAGCGCGAAGGGGTTGTTCTGCTTTTCTTGTTGCTTGCGCTCTTCATCTCCCGGCCGTGGGATGGGCTGAGGATTGCGAAGCTTTTTCTTTGTGTTACTTTGAATGAATGCGAATGTGTTTTCACGAACGGCGTCAACGAGCGCGGCTGTAAGGTGACGGTCAAGTGTCCATCCCCAGTATTCTGCCCCGCCCTGCCGAGCGGCGAATGTTCGTGAAGATGGAGGGAGCTGTTCCGTTAAGATTGCCGCCTCTGCTACGCTCAATGTCCCATCAAGCACATCTAGTAGGCGAAGGTGATAAACCTCGCGGAAATCTGCAATCATCTCGTGAAGATGAAAATGCATCAATCGCGCGAGGAAGATGCTTCCCCCAGACCAACAGCCTCAAAATAATCGTGGAAAATGGCCATGATCACAGGATAGTCGCCCTGGACGCGCTCAATCAAAGCATGAACATTCTCATCACCCACAAGCTCAAACACTTCGATGAGCAACGCACCAAGCAACTTCAACTGCTCTGCATCAAACGTGGGTTCGTCGTTGCCGACTTCCTGCCACTTACCTTCTTCCTTCGAAGAATCATCACTCAATGCCTGAAACTTATCAACAACGTCGAATAGGCGCTCACGCTTTTCCGACTCAATACGCATCGGGTTGAGAAGTGTCACGGTTGTGGTTTCGTCAACTTTGATAGTGTAGTGAGTGTACTCGCGGTCTGCCTTCTTTTTGTAATTGTCAAGGGTAAAGATCTTGCTCATTGTACCTTCCTATGAAAATAGTAATGCCAGTAGGCCTATAATTTTGACCTACTGGCATACTAAATAATGCGTCAAATGAGTTTATCAGCTTGCGACAGCGGCACTGACCCCTACCCACGAATAGATTGGCTGACCGCTAATCTTCAGGAAGGTAGCACGAAGCGGGAAGGCAGCGAACGCGTCCGTAGCCAGTTCCACAGCATCCTCACGACGAATCGACGTGCTCGCTGCGTGAAATGCCACGCGGCGTGGGCCGTCTACGATCACTACAAGGAGGGCCTTGTTCACCGTTGTTGTGGGGGATTCCTGCACTTCGAAAATGCCGTCACCGGGCGTGTCTGTCGTCACACCATAGTACAGCCCAAGTACCTGCTCATCGAACTGTAGCGCGTTGAACGTCACGTAGTCGGCGGGCGCTTCCGTCACAACTTCACGGAACGACGCGTTACTCCACGTACCCTGAACTTCCGTGTCCCCACCATCAAACCCAAACGACGGGAGGTCGTCGCGCGACGTATGGCCTATGGAGCTATAACCCGGAAAATGATCATCGTCCATGGCTACGTACGACTCGATAAGTTCCTCGGATGGGCGTGCGGTGCCTGGGTCAGCGACAAAAATAAACCCGGTACCTGGTGTGATTACGGCCTCATCAACATGAGCCATATCAATTCCCTTTCAATCGTTAAATTGCTGGGCGCAAACCCAACTGAATTAGACTCTGGTTGCGAAATGTCTGATCGTAGGGCGAGTCAAACTGAGTAGGCCCCATCGTCTGAAAATACGAATGAAGATAACCTACTCCTTCTACAACCTCCTGCTGCCTTACTGCACGCCACAGGCGTAGTTGCGCGCGCTTAAGACGTTCCTCGTTCGCTTCGAGACCCTCGCTCTGTAGCCCATAGCATGTTAGTTCAATTACAGCGCGGTCTAGAAACTCAGGATCGACAGGAAGTCCGCCAAGACGACGGACATTGATAATTGGGTACTGGCGGTCAGCAATTTCAGGAACCCACGAAACTACCTGAGCTTCTGGGAATTCGTCACGAAGCAGAGGAATTACTACGCTCTGAACGCGAGGCATCTCTTCCACATCTGCTCCTTAGCTGTAGTACCAGTCAATGAAAAGCCCCAGACCTTGGACGAACTGACGATCAAGCCCACGCGTCCTAGGGCCTAGGAAGTGGCCAAACTCAATGGAGAGTGCGGCTTCGTCTACTAGTGATGCAAAGGCGTCAACATCACCTTGAGACACGACAATGTGAGCACCCGGAAAGGTTTTCTTGTGAGGTGCGAGGCGCGATGAGGCAATCCCGCCAATCTCATTAGCAACACCATAAACAGCGCGTTTAACGCCTTCTAGGTGCGAAATTGTGTGATTCATCTGCCTGTCATTGAGAAGTTCAACAGCCATGTCAAACCCTCCTCAGCGAATAATCAACATGCTGAGTCCGAACGCTACCGTTATATAGTTTAGGCCACCCGTTCACGGCCCAGCGCTGACCATTCCACTCGACTTCACTTGCGAAATTAATCACTCGTGTGTAAGTCTGTGGGGGACGGAGACGATAAATGCGCTCTGTGTCATATCCTTCTTCGTCCTGTTCCGTGCGCCTAGCGCTCGTGCCTGACTGCGCCTCGACCTGAACTACGCAATTGTCTATAGTTTCTACGTCTGTTGTTGAGGGCCTCCACATGACGTTCCCGTCAGCAGACTCCCACTTCTCGGCGTGATAAACTGTGACTGTCTGGTTTCCGTGCCGAAGAAGACTCATGTCACCTCACCCTGACATAAAACCCATGCGAAGGCGGGCACCAGTAATGCGCGTCAGGCTGACGATGAGCACCTTCAATTCGATCCCCATAAGGGTCAACAGGAACAATCTGGAACATCGAGCCACCCCCAAGCAGCCACTGCCACTCATTAGGCAGAATATCCAGATACCCACTGGCGCCTTCCGTTGCTCGCTGATACGAGTAGTTACCGTCTGTCTCAGCAATGAACGCGTCAGGGTTACGGATCACGCGAATGACAGCGTTCGCCTCAACCATGATCACTAGGCGCTCGTAATTCTCATCACTCGCAACCTTAGCGTCGAGATCCGGGATTCGCTGGCGGATCATTCCTTCGGCGTCTTCTAGAAGCACCTGAACTTGTGCCTCTTCTTCGGGGGTGAGCTGACGGCCTAGACGCGACTCAACATCATCTACTGTTGCGTACGCCATACCAACTCCTCAAGATTACTTACAACGTTCTTCAATTCTTCACTAGGGTCTAGCTCACTACTTCGCTGCGTAGCAAGATCACTTTGCATTTGCCAACGATTACTGTCGTTTAGCAAGTGACGAATCTCACGTTCCCAGCCATCGATATCATCCCGATCAACAAAAATCCCTGCGCTACCTAGAGACTCTCGAAGTCCGGGCGTGGGGTTTGCGATCACAGGGATCCCGCTTGCTAAAGCTTCAACGCTTGCCATCCCATACGATTCATATATAGATGGCATTAGCAGTATTTTTGTTCTTGCCCAAACGTCTTCACGCATATTTGTTGTCTGCTTCTGATGAGTGACGTTCGGCCAAGTTTCGAAAATCTGAATGCCATGTCCGCCTTCAACTGCTAAGAACTTAACGTCGGGCATTCGATCGGCGAGTGCATAGAGAATGCGAGCACCTTTATGAGCATTCAAATTGACAAGAGTAACTAGATCACCAGGCTCAGCCCTATGATCAATAGAATACACAGGAGGATGAAGAACGCAACTTGGGAGGTTGTAAATCGCATCGAACTTGTCCTTAATCCAATTAGTGTTATAAATCACATAGTCAGCACCCAGTTTCAAGTAACGCTTGCTCACATCCATATCGTTATGAATAATTTGCACAACAGGGATGTTCATGTGCCTACCGTACGTGACGGCTTGCGGGGTGCACTGATGGTGTGTTAGGATAAGGTCAGGTTTGATGGCGTCCAGGCGAAGCTCGGCGGCTCTGCCTCGTTCAGGGACACAGCACAGTGTACCGTCAAACTCCCACCACTCAGTGTCAGGAGACTCAGCAGTGCACAGTACCGTAGTTTCATGTCCAAACTCGCGAAAATAACGAAGGATGTTCTGTGCCATCATCTCTGAGCCTGCAAAATGATATGGTGCCCAGTAATGACAGTAGAACACGATTTTCATTCTCGTTCGTCTTCCTTCACTTCAGTTCGTGCGGCCTGCCAAGCCGACCAATGAGCAGCAATATTAGCCCACAGCGACATAAGCACAACCCATGCAACCGCATTACTCCAAAACAACAAGGAAGGAATAATGAGAAGCACCCACACTATCACCATGGCTGCGTGAAACGCGCGAAGAAACTTAGGGCTACCTAGGAGGTCGGAGATCTTGCGCATTTTCACATCCTGTAGTAGAAAGGGAGGGCAGCCCAGTATTAGAACTACCCTCCCTTTACTTTTCTAGATTAGCTAGTTTCCCCGTCTGTGGTGATCCCGTCAGCGGCCGACTCGCCACCCGGCACAGTCGACGGCGCAACAGTAGCAGTGCTGTCGACTAGGCGAACGAACGCGTTCGGGTCAACAAGCCACCCAAAGGTTGCTTCGATGAGAATCGCAACCTGGTTGGTCTGCCATAGGTTGATCTGAGTGCCATCGGCATTCGTGATAACACCAGTGTCAGTGACCTTCACACGAACACCATCCGCGTACCCATACACTAGGCGGCTCCAGTCACCAAGAACGGCCTTAGTGTTCGTGCCAGCGTAAGTTCCTAGACGGCCACTCACGGCGCGGCCCTGCTCCACAGGAAGACCCGCAAGCGTGCCGAGCGACTGCTGAGAAAGGTTAAGCTGACCGTTGAAAATCAGATTGCCCTGTGCATCGCGAGCGGTAAGAACAGGCGGAACGAAGCTCTGGTCAATAGCCCAAGCGTTCGGGTTGTAGCCTGCTTCAACAAGCTGAGCCCACGCAGTTGTCAGGTCGACATCTAGCGGGTCAGTCCCCGTGCCGTAATCTACAGGGTTAGGAGCTTCACTGATGCTGTGGTTGGCAGCAGTACCGAGCAGAAGACCACCAGTGTCAGGGCGCCGGTTGTGGAAGACAGCAAGGTCAATACCACGGCCGACAGCGCGCGCTAGCTGCGAAGTAACGTTGCTCCACATGCCATTCACGTTTGCACGTGCGAATTCCTCGGAGGCAGTTACGATGGTAGCGATCTTGATAGGCGCAAAGCTCTGCGACTCCCAAGCGATACCGCTCACTGGCTTACGGTAACCTTCACGGTCCGCTGCCGACGTACCAACACCAACCTGGCCAACTTCTGGCTCAAGTGTGCTCATCGGGATAACAGTCTCGCCGTAACCCACCGGCACCTGGCGGCCTAGGCGTAGCACAAGCGAACTTTCCTGTGCCTGCTCCCACAGAACACCAGTTACTTCGCGAGGAAGTAGCTCGTCTGTAAGATACGCCATACGCCCCTGGTGGCGATCATCGCGATTCGGGGAGACCTCGTTCATAAACTGAGGCATTTAAATGTCCTTATCTTTCATCAATTACCTAGAAAGCTTGCCAATGACAAAGTCACCGAACGCGCTTTCAGGAGTCTTATTCGGCTGGTTTCCACCTAGCCCGGCTGTAGGATCAGTAGCGCGACTACCTGCATTAGGAGCAAGGTTGAATAGCGCTTTTGCAGCTTCTGCGTCGGCCTTAATTTCTTCAGCAGTAGAACCCTGTAGCCTGCTAGCGAACGCCTTTAGATGCTCACCAGGAACACCTACCTCTAGCGCGGCATCAAGCTTAATGCTGTCGATTTCAACACTAGCCAACTGGCCCTTAAGATCTGAAAGTTCCGTCTTAAGCTTCTCAACTTCGCTCTGCACGCTCTGCTTTACTTCTGCTTCAACTTCATTCTTGGCGTCGCGCAAGCGATTACGATAACTTGCTGCATCATTACGAGCACGTGACAACTCGTCCTGTGCCCATTTAGGTAGCTTCTCAACGCTATCAATCTTGCTCAGGTCAATCCCTGAGTCATTCGATGCGTTGTTCTGCTGCTGATTGCCTGCATTGCCATTTGCATTTTCATTCAATGGCTGGCTAGGCTGTGTCATTTCGTTACCTCCAGGGTAATTGATCAAGTACCAGACTCGATTTAATCGTCAACAAATTACGCTGCTGACGTAAGCGTTGTTTCGTCTTCTTCCTTCGAACCACGAAGTTCCTTACGCATCTCCAGAAGGATGCCTTTGTAAGTTTTGTCCTTGGCGCGCTTGCGAGCTTCTTTATAAATTTCGAAAGCTTCAAGTTCCTGCGCCTCGCTAGGGTAATCGCTGAACTTATACACAGGAACAGCGACACAAGTACACCCGGGATGCCATTTGTGCATCATTTGATTCATGGCGTCTGTGTCGTTTTCCTGCCAGAGCTTCGCAGCCAGTTCCTTCGATCCCTTGAAAGCTGCTGTGGTTTGTGTACTGTACACAGGTCCACGTGAAATCATCATTGTGCAGAAGGCACATGTAGGGGGTTTAGGATCGAAACGCGCCCACCCGCGAATGGGACGAGAAAAATCGTCGCTGACGCCTTGAATTAGGGTGTGTCGCTGTGCGTCCTCGACCACCTTAATAGCGCGATTAACAGCATCGTTAATTGCGCCTTCTACGTTCTTCGTCTGCTGAAACTGCACGTAAGTGGGGCGCATATCCTGAGCCAGCCACTCAAACGGGTAGTGATCGTCCTTGTAGATGTTGTGGCGAGTTGTTAGACCTGTTTGTTCTTCGCGATTGGTATCGAAGAACTGGCGGGCTAGCTCGGTGCCTTCTTCCCTGAAAGGGACAAGTACTCGATAGAGAACTGCGAGCATCTGACGCCACTGCGTAAGCGACATACCAGGAACAATGAACTGCTGAAAAACCCAAGCTACAGCGCGAAGCATGCGCCTAATCAGCGATTCCTTGCGCCTCACGTATTCATTAAGATTCACCATAGCTCGTTTCGTTAAGTCGGACAGGCAGGATTCGAACCTGCGGCCTCTGCATCCCAAATGCAGCGCTCTAAACCAAGCTGAGCTACAATCCGATTACTGCCAAGTGCCATCTTTACGGACACGAAGCTGTGTCGCTATCCAAGCGTTTCCTTGACGAATGTATGCTTCTGTCGCTGTGGGCTCTGAGGGATTGATGATGCTGGCGAAGTCTGTTATTGCTTCGTCATAAAATCGAATGTCGCTGAGAAGCGTTGCGCTCGAACTCCACTCTGGGCCGAGCAAAGTAGATGTGTCAGTGCGAATGGGAGGCACAAGAGCATCAGTGTTCGCATTCACGCCGTCAAGGTAAAACTTCAGCGTCTGGCCTGTCGCGTCGTATGTCGCTGCGTAGTGGTGCCATTCGCCGTCTGTCGGTGCTACTGTTCCTGACCGAACGAGCGACGATGTGTTACGTGCCTGCGCACAAATACTGCCGCTCAAGTACAAAATACCCCAGCCCCCGGAATCGGTGGGGGCAGGGACATGTTCCTCGATATACCAAACGCCGTCTGTTCCCTTTGCCCAGAAACATAGCGTTCGCGACGCAGTTTGAATGGCCTGCCTAAGCGCCTCAGGAAAAATTAGCCTGTTAGTTCCGGTCTTCTGCATGGCGCCGTTGCTGACGCCTTCAGGGCCGCCGACAATTTGGGCGGTGCTCGACCCTGTTAGGTCGGTGTCGAACCCATTATTTGTCGCGTCTCGCAGCATAAGAGACCCTGGACTGTTACACGGAAAGTGAGCAATCAGGGTCATGACGATGGGATCCAGACGTCGCCATTGATCAAGTTAATGTCCGAGGGAGCGTCAAAACTAGCGCTACCGCCTATGAAGAACGTGGCGCGTGGGCTTGTACCGCGAGCGGGCCATCCTGCGTTGAACAGGAGGAAGCGAGGAGCGTCAGAAGCATCAGCCTTGTTGTCGAGAGCGGCCGTTAGCCCTGTGATGTCGCTCTGAGGATGAGTGTGCGCGCTGGGAGGGAAGGTGCTTGGCTTCCCAGTGACGCCTGTGGTATAGTCGTGAGTATGAGCAGTCGGCGCAAACACAGTTGGCTTGTTAAGTACGTTTACCCACTCAACGCTGCCTACCGACGCAGTAACGTTTACGTTGCCGTTCGCATCGGGAGACACACCATTGACGCTTTGTACGTAGACCTTGACAGTCTCTATAGGCGTTTGCGGCGACGCCTCACTAAGAACAATGTCCGGTCCCGCAGGCGCTAGAATGGTGTACGGTGCTCGATTAGCCCTGTTGTTGAACTGCTCGACAACCAAGTACCCCCACCCTGTCGGGGTTAGGTCGGGGTCGTCAGTGCTAGGTAGAAGGATGCTAAAAGCGCCTGTGCTGTCGATTTCAGCAACGAGCGGGGTCTTCTCCCGTAGGATTGTGACGTCACTCACAGTTGCTCGTACCTGTGAGACTGTGGGGTAGAATGAAATGCGCCCTGATGCGGGGTCGCCATCAAAGCCCACGTACGAATCACGAACGCGGACTGTAGTGACCTCAGTAGGCAGGCTCATTCATTTCCTCTTCGCACTCACCGAAACTAACCCACAATCATTGCAAACGATGCGAACATCTGTCTTTGTTTCATAACGTCTAACGTTATTACTTTTGCAACGATTGCACATGTCCACGCGGGAGGGCTCGAACCTCCGGCCGCCTGTTTGTAAGACAGGTACTCTACCAACTGAGTTACGCGTAGTTAAACGTCGATACCACAGGAATCGAACCCTGACCACCAGCGTGAGAAGCTGGTATCCTAACCGTTAGACGATAGGACCGCATGTCCTGTAGGATTTGAACCCACACAAACAGGGTTGGAGCCTGTCATGCTACCGTTACATCAAGGACATTCAAGGGAAGATAACTAACCTGAGGTAGCGAATCTGCAAGATAGCTACCTTCCCTATCTGTGAGAATACTAAATCACTGATTCTCAGTATCAGGTGAGGAATCGTTTTCGTTGCTATTTGAACTTGTGGTTAGGGGGAAGCGAGCGCTCGGGACACCGAGTAGCGATGCGGCGTACTCGGCAGTCTCTTGCTCATCCCACTCCTTCATCTGGGCGCGCTCCTCAGGAGTGTACCCCATGTCAATTCGTGCCTGCTCAACCGGGATGATAGGCTTGCCTGCGACTAGCTTCATGGCGGCGTCAGCCTTAGCGGCGTACGTCGGGGTGCTGGGGTCCGCCAAGATTGCCTGTAGTCTATTATACTGTTCGGGCACCTTGCCGTCAATCACAAGCGCTCCCACCCTCATGACCTGAGTCCAAATCTTACCGAACATCGAGCCTTTCAGTTCACAGGTCTTGACAAGGCGTGCTTCACTTGCTCTAATGGCGTCGGCACTCGCGGGGTTCTGTGAGTTGAACGAAAGGTACTGAGGAGGTAGCCCTGTGTAACTTGCCGCGTTGCGTGCTAGTTCTTGGAGAGCACCTGTGTAGTTGGAAAGCTCGGCGGCCGTGAACTGAGTCGCCTTGCCATTTTCATTCTCGAATGCTAGGATACCCGCCATGTATGCTTTGTACTGGGCAGCCGCATCCCCAATGTTCGATGTGATGGCTTCTTTCTCAACACCAAAAAGGAGGCGCTGCGGGACAGCCATAAGATCGGCGGCGGTCTGCATGTTGAGCATGATGCGAGTCGCAGCGTCCTGTACAGTGCGCAGCTCAGGAATGATCTCTGACCTGCCATACCTGTCGCCTGCGCGCTCACGATTCATCGACGGAACAATAGGAACTATACCTAGGTCGTGCACAATCTCATCAACCGTAGTGTAATCACCACGGCGATTGTCAACGAGAATGACCGTGCGGTCAGGGAGGTAGACTGTGTACTGCTGATCTTCGTCTGTGGCGTCTCTCGAGCTGGGGTCGCGATAAAAACGAACTGCCCAATTGACACGACGAGTGCGAGGATCAATATCAGCCCACATGTGACGAGGGGACTCAATCCTGATAAGCGGCACATCCATAGGGTGACCATAGAGCGCATCTTCATCGGTGGGGGCACTCACGCTAATGTACGAGCGCCCATGAATCAACGTCTCAAGAAAACTTACAACGCTCTCTTGCTCAAGATCATTAATATTCCACCAGTCCATCAAGCGGTCATCAAACTCTGGCGTGTCGGGAGTCCTAAAGCCGTCGATTTTGGTGCGGGCTGTGAGAGCATCAAGATACAACCTGCTATAGCCTACGCTCGCCACTTGATTGCGAAACTCAGGCGGGATGACTGCACTACCACGCGAAATTACTCTGCACGCCTCGTAATATTCGCTGTCTTCGCGCATGTCTTTAGAGCGCTTCTGCAGTTCTTCGCGCGCCAAGTCAATGCATTCACTTACAGTTGGCATTAGAAAATCGCCATACCCTTCTTCTTATTCTGCTTACTATGTAGATATTGCATACGAGCGCTATACGCCAATACCGCACAGACAGCAGCATCAATCTTCTTGTCGCTCATGCGCGATTCCTTGCCAATGCCTACAAGGTCGTAAGTTTCGCTAGGGCGAGTGCGTGCATTCAAAATATGCTGACGAAGCGCCTTATTCCCATCATGCTTAATACCCTCATCAACAACAGCGCTCTGAAATGCCTCACAGTCTTCGAGAAAATCTTTCTTGCCTTTTGTGCGCATGTCGTACGCAATAGCATGCCCGGGCGTGGCTTTGATAGGGAGCTTATTGCCGAAATCAGCAGTCCACTGATCGATGTAGGCTTCGAATTCTCGGACGTCGGCGCGCATCCCTACAACTTCATAGGTCCTAAACGCATGCCGCACAGCCTTATCAACTTCAACTGTTGGGATCTTCCCTGTCTCATACGCCTTAGGATTCCACAAATTGAGAAGGAAGAGCGCTCCATCCTCAATGCGACATGCCACGAGCGCTGTATGATCTCCCCCGCGAGACCCATCAAATCCCAACGTAATCTTATCGCCTGGACGTAGACGCAGCAGTTTGTTTTCTAACGCATCCCACTCAACTGCCGTAATCCAAGCATCCTCTGTCGCAACAATTTGGTTGAGATACTTGCGCCTTGCCTCACTGGGGATCGTGCGAGGGTCGTAAATCTCCTGAATAAGACGATCAATATCCAACCACGTCGCATCCCCACGGCACAACTCAATACCACGGCGCAAAGATACTGGGTCACTCAACTCTGTGTCAGGAGGTGCTTCAAGAGCATCATAAAATAGCTTAAAGTACTCGCGCTGATTATCAAACTCTCCGCTCATCAACTCCATGAACGCTTCGTAATCCTGCTCAGCAACACTATTTTCGCCTGGACGATGAGCGTTACAAATACTCAAATAGCGAAAAGCACCCTCGCGGCCCTTCGCCGTGTTACCCTGAATCGCCCCGCGCATCTCATGCCCATTATTATTCTCCAGCCAAAACTGCGTCTCATTCAGCACTACGAAATGTGACCTACCACCTTCTAGTGCTTTTGGCGAACTTGTTACGGCTTCAATACGCCCGCCACCAGCCTTATGAATAATTTCCTTGTGAATCTCAAGGCCATAGTCAGCGATAAGTTCAGGGCTCACCATTGTCGGGAAAAGAGTGAAAGTGTTTCGCGTCTGATCACGAGAAACAGCAGCAACCTGAACCCACGGCGCTGCTTGCGGCTTCCCTACAGGCAGCCCATTAGACTCGAAATGACTGAATTGTGTGGGGGCGCAAAGTTCCAGTAGGCATAGGGCGGCGGCAAAAGGGTCCTTACCCCAGCCCTTCATACGTCGAATCACGCCCGTATTAAAAATAAAACGCCCTCGCTCATCAACCGCATACCACCACAGAATCAAGCGAACTTGCTCGTTCGTGAACATAAACGGCTGCCCAGCATCAGGACCATCAGGCTGATGAAGATACTTCGCACTCCAATACAACAAATACCACCCTAAGGACCTTTCGGGCAGTCCGGGCGGTAGAGTTGTTTCGTATAGCGCTTCGGAGAGCGTGTTTGTGTCAGTCATTAATGTCGTCCTGGGTGCGTTTCAGGAGGACGCTTCCCGAGCGCCTTCCTTCTGAGTTGTGCCTGACGTCCTTCGCGAGCGGACTTTATACTGTGGCAATGGGCACATACGCCTTGTAGGTTTGTGAGGCTATGGTCATCGCCAGGTTGTATGTGATCGACCTCACTGCTCTTGCCCGTGCATCCGTCAAAATGGAGTTGACAGGTGGGGTGGGCACGGAGTACAGTAGGGCGCAAGTAAGAGAACCAGTTAGGAGGTAAGCGTGAACGACGATTCGAAGTCCCCCAGCTCACTTCTTCGTGCTTTCCTCCATGCGCTTGCGATACATGTCAATGATCTGTGCCACCTGAGCGTCTTCCTTGTTGCTCTTCTGGGCGTCGCGAGCGATCTCGATACGCATCCTGCGACGATCACCCTCCGTGACAAGAAGGTTACTCATGGCGGACTGAAGCGCCTTGTACATTTCGGCGGAGGGGCGCCTTGTACTTACAATGGTCTGAAGGATGTGGCATGCGACGCGCGCATACTCCCAATCACTGGGCTCGTAATAAATGGCGAACGCGCTCTGAGCCAGCGATTCGTAAAAGTCTACGACCATGGGATGTGGTTCGTAAGGAAGATTGAGGGGCGGGACGCTCACGGGTCCTTCGGCTTCAATCTTGTCGATGGGGATCTCGGGTTCGTTGCGACGCAGCCTATCTTCGCTGCGCTTCGGTACCTGACCGCGCATGATGTCTCCTTTCAAAGAGAACCTGTCTCTTAGCTATACTAAACTACATATAATTCAGAAGATCGTATTGCGTATGTTCTGGGACGCCCGTACCACTTTTAGGTGCGGGCGTTCTCGTGTCCATTGAAAATCGTACAAAATATCGCTGCTGTT
>Ga0164243_10000998_pt1 | contig 49215 bp, 43 predicted proteins | sample OricompcompostOP_FD_108781 | JGI IMG/M metagenome (GOLD analysis project Ga0164243, IMG submission 108781) | Organic Plus compost microbial communities from Emeryville, California, USA - Original compost - Organic plus compost (OP) | ecosystem: Engineered > Solid waste > Mixed feedstock >... | reverse complement strand
TCGATCATGTGCTCGACGAACGCACGGCCCACCGGGCCGCCGGCTTGCAGCGACCGCACGACGTAGCCCGCGAGCGGGGCCAGGTCGTCCGCCCGGGCGAGCACCTCGAGCAGCCGCCCGGACGTCACCTTGCCCATGTTCTGCCGCTTGGTGTCCGCGATCCACGCGAGCACGTGCTCGTCGCACGCGGCGCGCAGCCGGTCCTTGGAGCCGAAGTGGTGGATCACGAGGGCAGGGCTCACATCGGCGTCTGCGGCGATCGTGCGGACCGACGCGTCAAAGCCCGAGCGGGCGAACCGCAGCACCGCCGCGTCGCGGATCCGCGCGCGGGCGGTGAGGTCCGAGAGGACCACGGGCGGCCGAGAATCGACTGAACACATGTTCACCATGCTATTCATATGTTCAGCGGCGAGCCGTGCGCACGCGAGGTCGACAGCGGATCGAACATGTGTTCGACTAGTGGTGTGCGATGGGAACGGCAACGGCTCGACGCGGGGCAGGAGGACGTGCTGCCCGGCCTGGCGCTGCGCGGGCTGGTGCGCAGCGTGCGGACCCCCGAGTTCGCGGGGGTCACCCTGCACGAGGTGGTGTGCCGCAGCGCGCTGAACAAGGTGCCCGCCGCCTCCCGGATGCCGTTCCGCTGGACCATCAACCCGATGCGGGGGTGCCTGCACGCCTGCGCGTACTGCTTCGCCCGGCCCACGCACGAGTACCTGGACCTCGGCGCGGGGAGGGACTTCGAGACGCAGATCGTCGTGAAGACGAACGTGGTCGAGGTGCTGCGTGCCGAGCTCGCCCGTCCGTCGTGGACGCACGAGCACGTCGCGCTGGGCACGAACACCGACCCCTACCAGCGGGTCGAGGGCAGGTACCGGTTCATGCCGGGGATCATCACGGCGCTCGCCGGCAGCGGGACGCCGCTGTCGATCCTCACCAAGGGCACGCTGCTGCGCCGGGACCTGCCGCTGCTGACCGAGGCGTCCGCGCAGGTGCCCGTCGGCGTCGGCATCTCGCTGGCCGTCCATGACGAGGAGCTGCAGCGGGTGGTCGAGCCGGGCACGCCGACGCCGCGAGCCCGGCTGGAGCTGGTCCGCGCCGTGCGGGAGGCGGGCCTGCCGTGCGGGGTGCTGGTGGCCCCGGTGCTGCCCTGGCTCACCGACACGGTCGAGCACCTGGACGCTCTCCTGGCGGATCTCGCAGAGGCAGGGGCCAGTGGGGTCACGGTGATCCCCCTGCACCTGCGCGGGGCGGTCAAGCCGCTGTTCCTGGGGTGGCTCGCGGAGCACCACCCCGGGCTCGTCGGGCGGTACCAGCGGCTGTACGGGACGGGTGCCAACGTCCCGCGGACGTACTCACGGTGGCTGCACGAGCGTCTCGACCCGCTGCTGGTGCGGCACGGCTTCCGTGACCCGGCCGGCCACCGGACGGGGCGGCCGGCGGAGGACGGGTACTCGCCGGGCGCGCTGGCCGCTGCGGGGTCGGTCGCACACTGGGGTATGCCGGAGACGGCGGCGACGCCGGGGGTGACGCAGACGACGTTGTTCTAGCCCGGACCCGGCGCAGGCCCGGGCGGTCAGGGGGCAGCCACGAGGGGTGGGTGTGCAGCCACTAGGATCGCCAAGACGCGACCTCACGACGCCCAGGCGCTCGTCCCCACACCGACCGAAGGACCTGTCCCGTGCTGCGCACCCACACCGCCGGCTCTCTGCGTGCCGAGCACATCGGCACCACCGTCACCCTCACCGGGTGGGTGGACCGGCGGCGGGACCACGGCGGCGTCGCCTTCGTGGACCTGCGTGACGCCTCGGGGATCGCCCAGGTCGTCATCCGGGACGAGGCGGTGGCCCACGGCCTGCGCGCGGAGTACGTCCTGCAGGTGACCGGGCAGGTGGAGCGCCGGCCGGAGGGGAACGAGAACGAGCACCTCGCCACCGGGGAGATCGAGGTCATCGCCTCGCAGGTGGTCGTGCTCAACGAGTCGGCGCCGCTCCCGTTCCAGGTCTCGACCGCCCTGGACGAGCCGGTCGGCGAGGAGGCCCGGCTCCGCTACCGGTACCTTGACCTGCGCCGTCCCGCCCCCGCCCGGGCGATCCGGCTGCGCGCCAAGGCCAACGCGGCGGCGCGTGCGGTGCTCGACGCGCACGAGTTCGTGGAGGTCGAGACGCCGACGCTCACCCGGTCCACCCCCGAGGGCGCACGCGACTTCCTGGTGCCGGCCCGGTTGGCCCCCGGCTCCTGGTACGCGCTGCCGCAGTCGCCGCAGCTCTTCAAGCAGCTGCTCATGGTCGCGGGGCTGGAGCGGTACTACCAGATCGCCCGCTGCTACCGGGACGAGGACTTCCGTGCCGACCGCCAGCCGGAGTTCACACAGCTCGACGTGGAGCTGAGCTTCGTCGAGCAGGACGACGTCATCGCGCTGGCGGAGGAGATCCTCGTCGCCCTGTGGCGGCTCGTCGACGTGGAGATCCCCACCCCGATCCGGCGGATGACCTTCGCCGAGGCGATGGCGAGGTACGGCAGCGACAAGCCGGACCTGCGCTTCGGCCTGGAGCTCGTCGAGCTCACGGACTACTTCCGGGACACTCCCTTCCGCGTCTTCCAGGCGCCGTACGTCGGTGCGGTGGTGCAGCCGGGCGGTGCGTCCACGCCGCGGCGCGGCTTCGACGCGTGGCAGGAGTGGGCCAAGCAGCGCGGGGCCAAGGGCCTGGCATACGTCACCGTCGGCGAGGACGGCGAGCTGGGCGGTCCGGTCGCGAAGAACATCTCCGACGACGAGCGGGCCGGGCTGGTCGCCGCGACGGGAGCCTCCCCGGGCGACGCGATCTTCTTCGCGGCCGGCACGGTCGCGCAGGCGCGGGCGCTCCTGGGCGCGGCCCGTCTGGAGATCGGCCGGCGCGGTGGGCTGATCGACGAGAGCGCCTGGGAGTTCGTCTGGGTGGTCGACGCCCCTCTGTTCAAGCCGACCGGCGAGGACGACGACGTGGCCGTCGGCACAGGGGCGTGGACCGCGATGCACCACGCCTTCACGTCGCCGACGCCGGAGTGGATCGACCGCTTCGAGCAGGACCCGGGCAACGCGCTCGCGTACGCCTACGACATCGTGTGCAACGGCAACGAGATCGGTGGCGGGTCCATCCGTATCCACCGTCGGGACGTGCAGGAGCGCGTCTTCGACGTCATGGGCATCACGCCCGAACAGGCGCAGGAGAAGTTCGGCTTCCTGCTCGACGCCTTCCAGTTCGGCGCCCCGCCGCACGGGGGGATCGCCTTCGGCTGGGACCGCATCCTCACGCTGCTCACCGGCTCGGAGTCGATCCGCGACGTCATCGCCTTCCCGAAGTCGGGCGGTGGCTACGACCCGCTGACCGGAGCCCCGGCGCCCATCACCGCGGAGCAGCGCCGGGAGGCCGGTGTCGACGCCAAGCCGAAGGTGGCGGACCGGAAGGGCGAGGACCCGACGGCCGCGGACCAGAAGGGTACCGACCGGACGGTCGCCCACTAGAGGCCCTCCGGCCGGAGGGCGCCGACCGGGCGGCCGTCCACGAGGAGGGCGCCGACCGGGCGGCCGTCAGTGCGTGATCGACAGCCGTTCGTACAGCCGGCGCAGGGGTGCCGGAGCCCACCAGTTGAAGCGCCCGAGCAGCGTCATCGTCGCCGGGACCAGCAGCAGGCGCACCAGCGTCGCGTCGACCAGCACGGCCACGGCCAGCGAGAAGCCGACCTCCTTGATGACCAGCAGCCGCCCGGCGACGAAACCGGCGAACACCACGATGATGATCGCGGCCGCCGAGGTGATGATCCGTCCCGAGCGCTGCAGGCCGGTGCGGACCGCCTCGTCGTTCGGCGCGCCCGCATCGTGCAGCTCCTTGATCCGCGAGAGCAGGAACACCTCGTAGTCCATCGCCAGCCCGAACGCGAACGCCACCACGAGCGCCACGACGTACGTCTCGATGCCGCCGACCGGGGTAAAGCCCAGCGCGTCCGACAGGTGCCCGTCCTGGAACACCCACACCAGCACACCGAGCGCGGCGGACAACGACAGCACGTTGGTGAGCAGAGCCTTCACCGGGATGACGACGGAGCCCGTCATGAGGAACAGCAGGACGAGCGTCGCGACCACGACGATCAGGGCGGCCCACGGCGCACCCTCGCCGAGCGCGTGCGTGAAGTCGATCTGGTTGGCCGCCTGACCGACCACCCAGGTCGGGAACCCGGGGTCGAGGTCCCGCAGCTCGTGCACGACCTGGCGGGCGACCGGGCCGCCAGGATCGTCGGAGTCGGGTCGCACGCCGACGGTGACGTACGCACCGACGGCGGCGGGTGGGTCCACGCTCGCCACGGCGTCCAAGCCGGACAGGCTCTGCGCCCAGTCCTGGACCTCCTCCAACGAGCCCTCCGCGACGACGGTGACGGCGGGCGCGGACGCCGCCGGGTACTCGGCGGCGATGACCTCGACGAACTCCCGCTGGGCGCTGGAGGACGGCAGCAGCTCGATGGTGGAGTTGCGCAGCTCGATGCTCGTCAGCGGGAGCGCCAGCACGGCCAGCACGGCGACGGAGCCGCCGAGGACCCACCAGGGGTGGCGTTGCACGCGCTCGGCCAGCGCGGAGAACGCCCCACGCTCGGAGTGCACGTCGGACGTGCGGCGCAGGACGGCGCGCAGCACGGGCACGCGGGCGACGACGCTGGGCCGCAGCAGCCGGCGGCCGGCCAGCGCGAGCAGGGCGGGGACGAGGGTCAGGGCGGTGGCCACGGCGACGACGATGACCGCCACGCCGGCCGCCCCGAACGCCTTGAGGATCTGGGGCCGGAACGCGAGCAGGCCGGCGATCGAGATGGCCACGGTGAGCGCGGAGAACGTCACGGTGCGTCCGGCGGTGGCCATCGTGCGCTCCACGGCGGCGAGCACGGCCCCGTCGCCGCGCCGCCGCCGGGCGGAGCTGCCGCCGTCGTCGTCCACCAGCCGGTGCAGCTCCTCGCGGAAGCGGGAGACCATGAGCAGGCCGTAGTCGATGGACAGCCCGAGGCCGAGGATCGTCACCACGTTGACCACGGAGGCGTCGAGCTCGATGAGCGCCGAGTAGCCGAGCAGCGCCGCCAGCCCGCCGGCGATCGAGGCGATCGCCCCGGCCATCGGCATCGCGGCGGCCAGGAAGCCGCCGAAGACCAGAACCATGACGACCAGGGCGATGGGCAGGGCGATCGCCTCGCCGGTGCTGAGGTCCTGCTCGACCTGCGCGGTGATGGCGTCCACGATCAGCGGCGTCCCGCCCACCAGCCCGGTGACGTCGGGCGCCGCCGTGCGCAGGTCGTCCGGGACCGCGTCCAGCCGGGTGTGCACCGCGTCGAGGGCGGTGCTCTGGGCGTCGTCGGAGAGCTCCGGGTCCAGCCCGACGATGACCAGGAACCCGTCACCGTCCTGTGCGACGAGGGGAGCAGCCGCGGGGTTCTGGACACCGTCAGGCAGCGCGAGGGCGTCCACCACCGACTCGACGCCGGGGATGCGGGACAGGTCCTGGCGGGCGGGGGCGAGCGCCTCGGCGACGGCCGGGTCGGCCGGGTCGGCGTGACGCAGGACCAGGGTGAGCGACGGCCCGGAGTCGGAGGCCTCGGCGAGGATCGCCTGACCCTCGGCGCTCTGCGAGCCGGGAACGGTGGGCTCGCCCGTGGTCAGCCGCTCGAACAGGCTCTCGCCGTGCACACCGAGCACCGCGAACAGGTAGCCGGCGACCGCCAGGACGGCCCAGACGACGACGGTGAGACGGGGATGGCGAGCGACGCTGCGACCGAGACGGGCGAACACGCCGGTCATCGTCCCAGCCCGGACGGCCTGGGCGCACCACAGGAGCGGGTGACGTGACGTGCGTCATGGTCGCGGCCTCGTCACGGCAGGTGTCGCTCGTCCGGGTGATGTCGTGTCGGTGGGCGTGCGTACCCTGCCCGCATGGACCTGTTCGACGCGGTGGGCGCCACGGCCAGCGGCGTGCCCGAGGTCGGGGAGGGGGCGCCGCTCGCCGTGCGCATGCGCCCACGCACGCTGGACGAGGTCGCCGGCCAGGGGCACCTGCTGGTCCCCGGCTCGCCGCTGCGTCGGCTGGTGGAGCCCCCGGACGAGGCCGCTCGCCGCGCCGCACCCGCCTCGGTGGTGCTGTGGGGCCCGCCGGGCACCGGCAAGACGACGTTGGCCTACCTGGTGGCGGCGACGTCGGGGCGGCGCTTCGTCGAGCTGTCGGCGGTGACGGCCGGGGTCAAGGACGTACGGACGGTCATCGACGACGCCCGGCGGAGGCTGGCGACCGGCGCCGGCGAGACGGTGCTGTTCATCGACGAGGTGCACCGCTTCACCAAGGCACAGCAGGACGCGTTGCTGCCCAGCGTGGAGAACCGCTGGGTGACGCTCGTGGCGGCAACGACGGAGAACCCGTCTTTCTCGGTGAACTCGCCGCTGTTGTCCCGGTCGCTGCTGCTCACGCTGCAGCCGCTCGATGTGGAGGACGTGCGGCGACTGGTACGCCGGGCGGTCGTGGACGAGCGCGGGCTGGCGGGGGCGGTGACGCTGGCGGACGACGCCGAGGAGCATCTGCTGCGACTGGCCGGCGGGGACGCGCGCAAGGCGTTGACCATCCTGGAGGCGGCGGCGGGGGCGGCGCTCTCCGAGGCTGAGGGCCGAGCAGGCGGACCGGGAGGCACCGAGGTCCTCGGCAAGGGGACGCCGGACGACGGGACGCCGGACGGCGAGCCACGCGACGAGGCGCCGGACGGCGAGCCGCGTGACGACGGGACGCCGGACGGCGAGCCGCGTGACGACGGGACGCCGGCCGACGGGCCGCGTGACGACGGGACGCCGGCCGACGGGCCGCCGGACGGCGCGGTCAGCCCCGCCGCACCCGTGCTCGTGGACCTGGCCACCGTGGAGCGGGCCATCGACGTGGCGGCCGTGCGCTACGACCGCGACGGCGACCAGCACTACGACGTCATCAGCGCATTCATCAAGTCGATGCGCGGCTCCGACGTCGACGCGGCGCTGCACTACCTGGCGCGCATGATCGCGGCGGGGGAGGACCCGCGCTTCATCGCCCGGCGCATCGTGATCGCCGCCGCCGAGGACGTCGGCCTGGCTGACCCGAGCGCGCTGCAGACCGCGGTCGCCGCGGCCCAGGCCGTCGCGCTCATCGGGATGCCCGAGGCGCGGATCATCCTGGCCGAGGCCGTGGTGCACCTGGCGACGGCACCGAAGTCGAACGCGGCATACGTGGGGGTCGACCGCGCGCTGGCGGACGTGCGGGCGGGCCGGATCGGCACCGTCCCGGCGCACTTGCGCGACGCCCACTACCCGGGGGCGCGCCAGCTCGGGCACGGTCGGGGGTACGTCTACGCGCACGACGAGCCGCACGCGGTCGCCGCCCAGCAGTACCTGCCCGACGAGCTCGTCGGTACCCGGTACTACGAGCCCAGCGACCGCGGCTTCGAGCGGCAGGTGACCGAGCGGCTGGAGCGCATCCGGGCGATCCTCGGGCAGGCCGAGCCGCCCTCGTCCGGCACGGGTTCGGCACCGGGGGCCTCGACCCGGTAGAGTATGCCGGTCGTACTCCCGGACGGGCCCCTGCGGGGCGTCGTCGGGCGGGACGGCCACCTGGGGTCCTAGCCAGCACCACGACGACCGTCGTCGTCGCCGGTGCGTCCACGGTCGGCCCCACGCCCGCCGGAACCGTTCCGTTCGCGGGTGTGACGTGACAACGACAGGAAGAGTCTCTGTGAGCAGTGTGACCCGCTCGCGTCGCCAGGTGCGCCTCTCGCGCGCCCTCGGCCTCGCGCTGACGCCCAAGGCCGTCCGGCACTTCGAGAAGCGCCCCTACCCGCCGGGTGAGCACGGCCGTGCCCGCCGCCGCACCGAGTCGGACTACGCCGTGCGGCTGCGCGAGAAGCAGCGTCTGCGTGCCCAGTACGCGCTGCGCGAGAAGCAGCTCGCCCGGGCGTACGAGGACGCCCGCAAGGCGCCCGGCCTGACCGGTGAGGCCCTGGTCGAGAACCTCGAGACCCGCCTCGACGCGCTCGTGCTGCGCGCCGGCTTCGCCCGCACCATCCTGCAGGCCCGCCAGGTGGTCGTGCACCGTCACGTGCTGCTCGACGGCAAGATCGTGGACCGTCCCTCGCTGCGCGTGAAGCCCGGCCAGACGATCCAGATCAAGCCGAAGAGCCAGGCGACGGTGCCGTTCCAGATCGCCGCCGCCGGCGCGCACCGTGACGTGCTGCCGGCCGTGCCGGGCTACCTCGACGTCCAGCTCGAGAAGCTCAGTGCGGTGCTGACGCGTGCCCCGAAGCGCGCCGAGGTCCCGGTGACCTGCGAGGTCCAGCTCGTCGTCGAGTACTACGCGCGCTGACCTCAGCCGTCCGGACGCCCCGCTGCGCACACCGCGCACGCGGGGCGTCCGCGTATCCACTGTCGTACGGGCCGGGTAGGGTTTCCGGGGCCGGACGGGACGCGCTCCCGGGGCCGGGCGAGACGTTGGGAGGACGCACATGTCGGTCGGTGACGTGGCCGGGCTCATCGCCGCCATCGCCTTCGTGCTGCTCGTCGGCGTGCTGGCGGTCCCGCTGGTCAAGCTCGGGCGCGTGCTCGACGAGGCGCGGACGTCGGTCAAGGAGATCACCGACCACACCGTGCCGGTCCTGGACGAGACGGCCACCCTGGTCGCGTCCTCGAACACCCAGCTGGAGAACGTCGACAAGGTGACCACCGCCGCCGCCCAGGTCTCCACGAACGTCTCGGCGCTGACCTCGCTGTTCGCCGCGACCGTCGGCGGGCCGATGATCAAGGTCGCCGCCTTCTCCTACGGGGTGCGCCGTGCGCTGTCCGGTCTGGCGGCCCACGCTCGTGGGGGCCGGTGATGCGCCGGCTGCTGTGGGTGGGCGTCGGCGTGGCGGTGACGGTGCTCGTCGTGCGCAAGGGGCGGCAGCTGCTCGACACCTACCTGCCGCCGGGCACAACCGAGGCCGCGGCGACGGTCAACCGGTGGTCGCAGGCGCTGTCCGTGGCACGTCGTGAGTTCGCCGCCGGGTCGGCCGAGCGCGAGGAGCAGCTGCGCCGTGACCTGGTGGGCGACGCCGACATCGAGGACATCCGCGCGCACCGCGCCGAGCACGTCGCCGGTCTGCGCGCCGCCCGCCCCGGCCGGCACACGGCGGACCGCGTGCCGCGGGACTGGGCCGGCCCCACCGAGGACCCGGACGACGACGACGGCTACGCCTTCTTCTGACCCCCTGTTCTTCCGCCCCCCACATCGCACGTCCCGCGGGACGTGACGGACCGACCACGAGGACACCATGCGCACCGCCGAGATCCGCCAGCGTTGGCTCGACTACTTCGAGGGCCACGGGCACACCGTGGTGCCGTCGGCGCCCCTGATCTCCCCGGACCCGTCGACGCTCTTCGTCATCGCCGGCATGGTGCCGTTCATCCCGTACATGCTCGGCGAGCAGACCGCGCCGTGGCCGCGGGCGACCAGCGTGCAGAAGTGCGTGCGCACCCTCGACATCGAGGAGGTGGGCAAGACCACGCGGCACGGCACGTTCTTCCAGATGAACGGCAACTTCTCCTTCGGCGACTACTTCAAGGAGCAGGCGATCACCTACGCCTGGGACCTGATCACGTCGTCGGCGGACGCCGGCGGGTACGGCTTCGACCCGGACACGATCTGGGTGACCGTCTACCACGAGGACGACGAGGCCGCGGCTCTGTGGAAGCAGGTCGCCGGGCTGCCGGACGAGCGCATCCAGCGCCGCGGCATGAAGGACAACTTCTGGTCGACGGGCGCGCGCGGCCCGGCGGGGCCGTCCTCGGAGATCTACGTCGACCGCGGCCCGGAGTACGGGGTCGAGGGCGGCCCGGTGGCGGACGAGGACCGTTACCTGGAGATCTGGAACCTCGTGTTCATGCAGTACGAGCGCGGTGACGGCGGCGGCAAGGAGGACTTCCCGATCCTCGGGGAGCTCAAGCAGCGCAACATCGACACCGGCATGGGGCTGGAGCGCGTCGCGTACCTCCTGCAGGGCGTCGACAACATGTACGAGATCGACCAGGTATTCCCGGTGATCCAGGGCGCCCAGGAGATGTCCGGCCGGCGCTACGGCGCCGTGCGCGAGGACGACGTGCGGATGCGGGTCGTCGCCGACCACGTGCGCAGCAGCCTCATGCTCATCGGGGACGGCGTGACGCCCTCCAACGAGGGGCGCGGCTACGTGCTGCGTCGCCTGCTGCGCCGTTCGATCCGGGCGATGCGACTGCTCGGCGTGGAGGACCCGACGCTGCCGGTGCTGCTGCCGCTGAGCCGGGACGCGATGAGCCCCTCCTACCCGGAGCTCGCCACCGACTTCGACCGCATCAGCCAGGTGGCGTACGCCGAGGAGGAGACGTTCCGGCGCACGCTCGCGGCGGGTACGACGATCCTCGACACGGCGGTGCAGGCGGCTCGTCAGCAGGCGGGCGGCGGCGCGGTGGACACGCCGGTCCTGTCCGGCGAGCAGGCGTTCACCCTGCACGACACCTACGGCTTCCCCATCGACCTCACTCTGGAGATGGCGGCTGAGCAGGGCGTGTCGGTCGACGAGGCCGCCTTCCGCAGCCTCATGCAGGCCCAGCGCGAGCGGGCTCGCGCCGACGCGCTGGCCAAGCGAGCGGGACATGCGGACACGGCCGCGTACCAGGAGCTGCACGCGTCGTTGAGCAGCGAGGCGGCCCGACCGGTGCGGTTCGTCGGCTACACGGACACCACCGCGCGCGGCCGTGTCGTCGGCCTGCTCGTCGACGGTGTGCCGGCGCCGGCGGCGACCGCACCGGCGAACGTCGAGGTCGTGCTCGATGTGACGCCGTTCTACGCGGAGGCCGGCGGTCAGCTCGCGGACATGGGGGTCATCGCCCTCGACGGGGGCGCCCGTATCGAGGTGGACGACGTGCAGGCGCCGATCAAGGGCCTGTCGGTGCACCACGGGCGGCTGGTCGACGGGACGGTGCGGTTCGGGGAGTCGGGCACCGCGTCGATCGACGTCGCCCGGCGGAGGGCCATCGCACGCGCGCACACCGCCACGCACATGGTGCACAAGGCGCTGCGCGAGACCCTCGGCGACACCGCGACGCAGGCGGGCTCGGAGAACGCCCCGAGCCGGCTGCGCTTCGACTTCCGCTCGCCGTCGGCGGTGCCCGGCCAGGTGCTCGCGGAGATCGAGGAACGGGTCAACAGCCGCCTCCAGGACGACCTCGAGGTCACCGACGCCGTCATGCCCATCGACGAGGCGCGCGCGCTCGGCGCGATGGCGCTGTTCGGCGAGAAGTACGGCAACGAGGTGCGCGTCGTCTCGATCGGCGACGACTGGTCGCGCGAGCTGTGCGCAGGTACCCACGTCACCCGGTCCGGAGAGCTGGGCCTCGTGACACTGCTGTCCGAGTCGTCCATCGGCTCGGGTGTGCGGCGCGTGGACGCCCTGGTGGGCGACGGAGCCTACGGCTACCAGGCGAAGGAGCGGGCCCTGGTCAGCCAGCTCTCCGGTCTGCTGGGCGCACGTCCCGACGAGCTCACCGAGCGTGTCTCCGGGCTGCTGAGCCGGTTGCGGGAGTCCGAGAAGGAGCTGGCCGCGCTGCACCAGCAGCGGCTGCTGGCCTCGGCGGGGAGGCTCGCCGAGGGCGCGCGGATCGTCGGGACCACGCGGGTCGTGACGCACGACGCCGGGGAGGTCGCCTCCGCGGACGACCTGCGGACCCTCGTGCTCGACGTGCGGGCCCGGCTCGGGGAGTCGGCGCCGGCGGTGGTCGCGGCCGGCGGGGTGAGCAAGGGGCGTCCCGTCGTCGTCGTGGCGACGAACGCCGCCGCACGGCAGCACGGGGTCCGGGCCGGGGCGCTGGTGCGCACGGCGTCGACCGTGCTCGGCGGTGGTGGCGGCGGTAAGGACGACCTGGCACAGGGCGGCGGCAGCGATCCCGCTCGGCTGGGTGAGGCGCTGGAGGCCGTCGCCTCCGCGGTGGGCGCCTGACGTGCCCGACGCGGTGGAGCGCGGGGTCCGGCTGGCGGTGGACGTCGGCACGGTGCGCGTCGGCCTGGCCGCCAGCGACCCGGACGGCCTGTTGGCCACGCCGGTCGCCACGGTCGCACGCGCCCGCCGACCGGCACCGGGGGAGCGCTACCGCCGCGACCTCGCGCAGATCGTGGACGAGGTGCGTGAACGAGGTGCGGTCCTCGTGTACGTCGGGCTGCCACGCCACCTGTCCGGGGTCGAGGGTGCGGCATCCGAGGCCGCCCGCGCGTACGCTGGGGAGCTGGCGCAGGCCGTCGCACCGGTCCCGGTGCGGTTGGTCGATGAGCGGATGAGCACGGTGACCGCCCATCAGGCGCTGCGCGCGTCCGGCATGGCCGGGCGCCGCCACCGGCAGGTCGTCGACCAGGCGGCTGCGGTGGTGATCCTGCAGTCCGCGCTGGATGCGGAGCGTGCGACGGGACGTCGTCCCGGCGAGCGGGTCGTGGCCGACCCGCCGACGCACGGCCCGGCGGCGCGCGGGGGGGCTGCCGGCGAGTGACGGACGACGGTGGAGAGACGCGCGTGAGCAACAGCCAGACGGAGTGGTGGGTGCCCGTGGAACGAGGTGAGGGCGAGGCACCCGACGAGGGCAACAGCATCCTGCCCGCCGAGAGCCGACGCAGCCGCGCACGCGGGCGTGAGCGGCAGCAGCGGGAACGTCAGCGTCGTCGTCGTCGCACCGCGTGGGTGCTGGTCGTCGCGCTCGTGCTGGTGGCCGGAGCCGGGTACGTCGTCGTCTCGCTGGTCCGCGGCATGCTCGGCGGCGCAGATCAGCAGACCGTCGGCGTCCAGGACTACCCCGGTCCCGGCCATGGCACCGTGCGCGTCGTCGTCAACCCGGGCGACACGGGCGCGGCGATGGCCACCACGCTGGTGGAGAACGGCGTCGTCGCCACCCGTCAGGCGTTCCTCTCCGCATACGACGCCAACCCGGACGCCACAAGCATCCAGCCCGGCACGTACGACCTGATGCAGGAGATGCGTGCCAGCGACGCCGTGGCGTGGCTGCTAGATCCGGCGAACAAGGCCTCGCTGAAGGTGACGATCCCCGAGGGTCTGACCGCTACGCAGACGCTGGACAAGATCACCGAGAAGACCCTCATCCCGACGGCCGACCTGCAGACGGCCATCGCCGATCCCGCGTCGATCGGTCTGCCCGCCGAGGCGGGGGGCAACGTGGAGGGCTGGCTGTTCCCGGCGACCTACGAGGTGGAGCCCGACGCCACCGCGACGCAGGTGCTCAGCCAGATGACGGCGAAGACCGTGCAGGTGCTCACCGACACGGGTGTCCCGCAGGACCAGTGGGAGACCGTGCTCAACAAGGCGTCCCTCGTGGAGCGCGAGGCCCGGCGCGACGAGGACCGGCCCAAGGTCGCACGCGCCATCGAGAACCGCCTCGAGCGCAACCTGGCCCTCGACATCGACTCGGCCGTGGCGTACGGGCTCGGGATCCCCGGCACGGCGCTCACGACGGAGATGACCAAGGACGCCAGCAACCCGTACAACACGTACAAGCACCTGGGTCTGCCGCCGACGCCCATCGCGTCGCCGGGGGAGAAGTCCATCGACGCGGTGCTCAGCCCTGCCGACGGGACGTGGATCTTCTGGGTGACGGTCAACCTCGACACCGGCGAGACCGTCTTCTCCGACACCCTCGACGAGCACGACGCCGCCGTGCAGCAGCTGCGCGAGTGGCAGGCCGCCCACCAGTAGGAGCACGACCGTGCACGACCGTCCGGCGCGACGGGCGGCCGTCCTCGGCCACCCGATCGCCCACTCGCTGTCCCCGTTGCTGCACCGGGCCGCCTACGCGGCACTCGGCCTGGACGGGTGGCGCTACGACGCGGTGGACGTCACGGAGGACGAGCTGGCGGCGTTCGTCGCGGGGCTGGACGAGAGCTGGGCGGGTCTGAGCCTCACGATGCCGCTCAAGCAGACGGTGCTGGGCCTGCTCGACCACGTCGAACCGCTGGCCCAGGTGGTCGGTGCGGTGAACACCGTGCTCGTGCACGGGTCGGGGCCCGGCCGCTCGCTGACCGGCGCGAACACCGATGTGTACGGGATCGTCACCGCGCTGGGCGAGGGCGGGGCGGCGACGGCGGCGACGGCTGCCGTGCTCGGCGGCGGTGCGACCGCCGCCTCGACGCTCGCGGCGCTGGCGCAGCTCGGCTGCACGTCCCCGGTGGTGTACGTGCGCTCCGTCGGCCGGGCGGGCGGGCTGATGCGGGCCGCCCACCGGATGGGGGTCACGCCGTCGTTCCGGCCGCTCGAGCAGGCCGCCGACGACCTGCCGCGGGCCGACGTGGTCGTGTCCACGCTGCCGCCGTACGCCGCCGACCCGCTCGCCGAGCGACTGGCCGGCGCGACGACGCACGGCGTCCTGCTCGACGTCGCCTACGACCCGCGGCGCACCGCCCTCGGGGCTGCGTGGGAAGCGGCCGGCGGGGCCTTCGTCCCGGGGGAGCGGATGCTGCTGCACCAGGCCGTCGAGCAGGTGCGGCTCATGACGGGACGGCCCGGACCGGTCGGAGCAATGTCGACGGCGCTGGAGGACGGGCTCTCGGCTCCCGGCGGCTGACCGGTCGGCGCACGGTTGCCGATGCCGGCGGACGGCCGTCGTCTGCGCACGGGCCTCGGTGGCCCTGGGTGTCGTCGCCCACGGCTCCTCATCCACAACGCTCACGGTTCCCCTCTCGTCTGCCGATGACCGAGGAAGAACCCGCAGCATCGGGCGAGGACTCGGAGGGACGGCGTCACGTGAAGCAGCTCGGCGAGATCCTGCTGGAGGACGGGCTCGTGTCGGAGGCGCAGCTCCTGGCTGCGCTGGACGAGCAGATGACCCGCGGTCAGTCCCTCGGCCGGACCCTCGTCGAGCTGGGGATGATCTCCGAGGGGCAGCTCGTCAAGGCGCTCGCCGCACAGGTCGGCATGGAGTTCATCGACCTCGACGAGTACCCGGTCGACCGGGCCGCGGTGACGATCGTCCCCGGCACGCTGTGCCGTCGGTACACCGTGCTGCCGGTGGCGATCGACGGGACCTCGCTGGTGCTCGCCACCGCCGACCCGGGCAACGTCATGGCGGTGGACGACGTGCGCACGGTCTCCGGCATGCCGGTGATCCCGGTCGTCGCGACGCACGACAACCTGGTGCGCGCGATCGACCGCTTCGTGCGGGCCGACGACGAGATGGAGGACCTGTCCTCGGCCTTCGAGGACGAGGGGGCCGTCGAGCCCGAGGCGGACCTGTCCCGGATGGGCGACTTCGTCGACGACGACGCGCCGATCGTGCGGTACGTCAACCTGCTCGTCACCCAGGCGATCACCGACCGCGCCTCGGACATCCACATCGAGCCGACCGAGCACGACCTGCGGGTGCGCTACCGCATCGACGGCGTGCTGCACGAGACGCAGCGCTCGCCCAAGCAGATCCAGGGCGGCGTCATCAGCCGCGTGAAGATCATGAGCGACATCGACATCGCCGAGCGGCGCAAGCCGCAGGACGGGCGCATGTCGGTGGTGCACAACGGCCGCAAGATCGACCTGCGCGTGGCGACGCTGCCGACGGTGTGGGGCGAGAAGATCGTCATGCGCATCCTCGACAACTCCACCGCCAGCCTCGACCTGCGCGACCTGTCCTTCCTCGACCACAACTACGAGACGTACCGGGAGTCGTACACCAAGCCGTACGGGATGATCCTGGTCACCGGCCCCACCGGCTCGGGCAAGTCGACCACGCTGTACGCGACGCTGAACGCCGTCTCCCGTCCGGAGATCAACGTCATCACGGTCGAGGACCCCGTCGAGTACCGGCTCCCGGGCATCAACCAGGTGCAGGTGAACCCCAAGGCCGGGCTCACGTTCGCCGGGGCGCTGCGCTCCATCCTTCGGTCCGACCCTGACGTCGTGCTGCTCGGTGAGATCCGTGACCACGAGACCGCGCAGATCGCCATCGAGGCGGCGCTCACCGGTCACCTCGTGCTGTCGACACTGCACACCAACGACGCTCCGTCGGCGGTCACCCGGCTCACCGAGATGGGCATCGAGCCCTTCCTCGTGGGCTCCGCACTCGACTGCGTGGTGGCCCAGCGCCTCGCCCGGCGGCTGTGCGACAAGTGCAAGGAGTCGTACCTGCCGACCCCCGAGGAGCTGGCCGGCGCCCGGTTCCCCTGGGTCGAGGGGGAGCCGGTGCCCGAGGTCTTCCGGCCGACGGGCTGCGTCGCCTGCTCCAAGACCGGCTACCGCGGCCGCATCGCGCTGCACGAGGTCATGCGGGTCAGCGAGGAGATCGAGCGGCACGCGGTCGCGCACTCGTCGAGCGTCGACATCGCAGCCACGGCGCTGCAGCAGGGTATGACACCGCTGCGCGACGACGGCTGGGCGAAGGTGCTGCTGGGGCAGACGTCGATCGAGGAGATCCTGCGCGTCGTGGCCTGAGGGCTGCGGACGGGCGCCTCGTGCCTCAAGTCGTGGGTAGCGGGCGCCGATGAAGGCGAGGAGCCACCGGACCTGTCTCCGGTGGGTCGGCCCAGCGGGGACGACGGTCGGCCGTGACCTGTGTGGAGGGGATGACGTGAGCGAGTCGTACCAGCAGGTACCGCCTCCGGTAGAGCCAGCGCCACCGCTGCCGCCGTACGTGGCCGACGGACGGCCGACGTACCTGCCGGCCGCGGTACCCGGCTCGGGCCCCGCGCCGGTCCGTCCAGCCGCTGCTCCCTCTGCGCAGAGCCCGGGCCCTGCGCCGCTGCCCGCCGGGTACGGGAGCATCCCGCTTGCGACCAGCACGCCGCTGCCCGGGAACGTCGCGCTCCCGGTCGGCGTGCCGTCCCCTGTCGGTACGCCGGTCCCGGTCGCGCCGGAGACCCGCGCGGCCGTGCGGGAGCGTGCCGTGCGGGCCGGGGTCGGTCAGGAGATGCGTGAGGACGACCTGCCGCTGGACGAGGTGCTGCTCGCCATGGTCGAGCTGGGTGCCTCGGACCTGCACCTGACCGCCGGGTCGGCGCCGATGGTCCGGATCAGCGGGTCGCTGCGACCGCTGGAGGGTTTCCCGCCGCTCACCCCGGACGCGCTGCGACGCAGCATCTACGCCGTGCTGGCGCAGCGTCAGCGCGAGATCTTCGAGGCAGACCTTGAGCTCGACTTCGCCTACGCGGTGCGTGGCAGGGCTCGTTTCCGCGTGAACCTCTACCAGCAGCGCGAGTCCATCGGCGCCGCTTTCCGCGTCATCCCGTACGAGATCCGGCCGCTGGAGGCACTGGGCGTGCCGCCGATCGTGTCGAGCTTCGCCGGCCTGCCGCGCGGGCTCGTCCTCGTCACCGGTCCGACTGGCTCAGGGAAGTCCACCACGCTGGCCTCGATCATCGACCTGGCGAACCGGACCCGCGCGGACCACATCATGACCGTCGAAGATCCCATCGAGTTCCTGCACCGGCACAAGAAGTCGCTGGTCAACCAGCGGGAGGTCGGTGCGGACACGCACTCGTTCGCCAACGCGCTCAAGCATGTGCTGCGTCAGGACCCGGACATCATCCTCGTCGGCGAGATGCGGGACCTGGAGACGATCTCGGTCGCCCTCACCGCCGCAGAGACCGGCCACCTCGTCTTCGCCACGCTGCACACGCAGGACGCGGCGCAGACCATCGACCGTGTCATCGACGTCTTCCCTGCCGAGCAGCAGGCGCAGATCCGCACCCAGCTGGCGGCGACCCTGCAGGGCGTCGTCTGTCAGACGTTGTGCAAGCGAGCGAACGGCACCGGCCGGGCGGTCGCCACCGAGGTGCTCGTCGCGACGCCCGCCATCCGCAACCTCATCCGCGAGGGCAAGACGCACCAGATCTACTCGGCCATGCAGGCGGGCTCGGACCACGGCATGCACACCATGGACCAGCACCTGGCGGAGCTGGTGAAGAAGGGCGTCATCACCTACGAGGTCGGCCTCGAGAAGTGTCACCACCTCGAGGACTTCAACAAGCTCGTCGGACGCACGGCGCGGATGAACCAGGGCGCCTCGTCGCTGACCGCCGCCGGCGGGCCTCTCGGGCAGTACGGCGCGGGGAACGGGGTCGGCTGATGGCGATCATGCGCACGTTCGAGTACTCGCTCGCGGACCGCTCCGGCAAGGTCGTCAAGGGGCGCATCGACGCGCAGAACGAGACGGCGGTCGCCAACCGGCTGCGGTCGATGGGAATCGCCCCGCTGTCGATCAAGGAGGTCGTGCACGGCGGCCTGCAGACCGAGATCAAGATCCCCGGGCTGTCGGACCGCGTCACCACCAAGGACCTGGCCGTCATGGCGCGGCAGATGGCGACGATGATCTCCGCGGGCCTGTCGCTGCTGCGCGCGCTGACCATCCTCGCGGCGCAGACGGAGAACAAGGCGCTGGCGAAGGTGCTCGCGCAGACGCGCAACGACGTGGAGACCGGCGGGGCGCTCTCGGAGGCGCTCGCCCGCCACAAGACCGTCTTCCCGCCGCTGATGATCAACATGGTGCGGGCGGGAGAGATCGGCGGGTTCCTGGAGGAGTCGTTGGTCTCGGTTGCGGAGAACTACGAGGCCGAGGTGAAGCTCCGCGCCCAGATCAAGTCCGCGATGACCTACCCGGTCATGGTGTTCATCATGGCGATCCTCGCCGTCGTCGGGATGTTGCTGTTCATCGTCCCGGTCTTCAAGAACATGTTCGAGGACCTCGGCGGCTCGCTGCCGTGGCCGACGCAGATCCTCGTGATGCTCTCCGGCGTCATGAAGTGGCTCGCGCCGCTGCTGGTCGTCGTCGTGGCGGTCGGCAGCATCTGGTGGAAGCGGCACAAGAACGACGACGCGGTCCGCTCCCGGGTGCAGCCGCTCATGCTGCGACTGCCGATCTTCGGCCCGCTGTTCACCAAAGTGGCCATCGCACGGTTCACACGGAACTTCGGCACGATGCTCGGCTCGGGCGTGCCGATCCTCCAGGCGCTGGAGATCGTCGGGGAGACGAGTGGCAACTGGGTGATCGAGCGCGCCGTCAAGGACGTGCAGGAGAACGTGCGCATCGGTCAGCCGCTCGCCGCGCCGCTCGCGAAGCACCCGGTCTTTCCGCCGATGGTGGTGCAGATGATCTCCACCGGCGAGGACGCCGGGGCCCTGGAGACCATGCTGGGGAAGATCTCCGAGTTCTACGACGAGGAGGTCTCGGCGACCACCGACCAGCTCACCTCGCTCATCGAACCGCTGATGATCGCGGTCCTCGGGGTGATCATCGGCGGCATGATCGTCGCTCTCTACATGCCGATCTTCTCCATCTTCGAGCTGGTCGGCTGAGTACTTCCGGCTCCTCGGCGGCCGGTCACAAAGCGCCTTATGGCGAACGGGTGATGAATGACCGCACCGGTCCGCAGCCGCTCAAGCCGCCCCCGGACGGTCCCGATGCACGGGTCGCAGCACCGGATGCCGGGTCTCCCGGCGCACTGACCACCGACATCGGAAAAGAGGCACGAGCATGATCGCTCGCGTGCAGCAGGCCATGCAGAAGCGGGCTCAGGGGGAGAAGGGCTTCACCCTCATCGAGCTCCTCGTCGTCATCATCATCATCGGCATCCTGGCCGCCATCGCCATCCCGGCGTTCCTGAACCAGCGCACCAAGGCGTGGGTGTCGCAGGTGGAGTCGGACCTGAAGAACGCCGCCATCGCCGCCGAGTCGTACGCGGTGGACAACAACGGGTCCTACACCGGGCTGCAGGGCGGGACGCAGGCCGACGGCTCTGGGCTGGAGGACAACGGGTTCAACCCGACTCAGGATGTCACGGTCGCCGTCACGCCGGCGGCTGACGGCAACAGCTACGAGCTGACCGGTACGAACGCCAACATCACGGGTCGCTCGTGGACCTACGACAGCGCGACCGGCGTCATCACGGAGAACACGGCTACTCCGTGATCCCAGCTCTCTGACAGGCCAGCCACTCGGCCGGTGCGCGGCGGGACGTCGCGCACCGGCCGAGCCGCCGCCCGCCCCGCCCCGCCTCGGAGAGAGGAACGATCGTGCGCGCGCTGTTCGACCGGGCCCGCCGGGCCCGCGACGACGAGAGCGGCATCACGCTCGTCGAGGTGATGGTGGCGATGCTGGTCTTCGCCATCGTGAGCATGGGCTTCGTGTACACCATGCTGGCTGTCACCTCGCTCGGGCGGGACGCACGGGCCCGGCAGGTCGCGGCGAACCTGGCTGCGCAGGACATCGACCGCACGCGCGAGGAGGACGACGTCTTCGCCCTCCAGGACAAGCGCTACGACGCGGTGCTCAACGGCGACACCTTCCACGTCGCCCGCGCGACGTCGTGGGTCTCGGACCCACAGCTCGACTTCGCCTGCGGTGCGGGCAGCGGCACCGCGTTGCGCTACAAGCGGGTCAACATCCGCGTGACCTGGGACGGCATGCGTCCCGGCTCGGCACCGGTGCAGGCCGACACCGTCATCGACGCGAAGGATCGCATCAACGACCCGACTCGGGGCACGCTGCTGGTGTCGGTGCTGGGCGGCGACGGTCAGGGCACGCGAGACGTGACGGTCACTGCTCAACCGGTGAACGCCTCCGGTACCCCGACGGGCTCGGCGCTGCCGAGCGTGCAGACCGACGCCCAGGGTTGTGCGTACGTGCTCAAGGTGCTGCCGGGCGAGTACCGCATCACCATCGCGAAGCCCGGCTATGCGGACATCGGCCAGAACCCCAGTCCGAGCGTCCGGGTGGGCGTGGCGGCGAACGCGACGGCCTCCGCCGCGTTCTCGTACGACCAGGCTGCGCGGTACACCGTGCGGTACGCGACCAACGTCCAGGGCGTGACGCCGAGGATTCCCACCAGTCAGAGCATGGTGACGACGTTCCTCAGCACCTACGACCCGGTCGCGTCGGCCCCGACGGTCGACGGGCAGACCTCGCGGACCTTCTCGCTGTTCCCGGTGGCCTCCGGCTACGAGGTCTTCGCCGGGACCTGCAACCTGCCCGACAGCGGTCCAGCGGACCCCGCGAGCTGGCCGGGCGGGGCCCGCGTGGGCGCCGCGGCAGCCCCGGGTGAGACGACGGCTGTGGACGTCCCGATGGGTGTCGTGCACATCGCGCTCGGCACTGGCCCGGGCAGCAACGGCAGCTACGTGAAGGCAATAGCCGTCGCGACTCCGCCAGACGCCGAGTCGGGTGCGCCGGGATGCGCGACGCCGCAGACACTGACCTTCTCCGGTGCAGTGATCGACGGCTCGGGACAGGCCGACATCGCCCTGCCCTACGGCTACTGGCAGCTCTACCGGGGCAGCAGCACGAGCCAGAGCACGCTCATCACGGCGAACCAGCTGCAGCCGCTCACCGGCGGCTCGGTCTCGCCAGGCAACGTCGTCACGCTGGACCCGCGCGTCCCGCAGTGGGAGGCGCCGTGACCGATCGGCCTGGCCGCACGCTGCGGGCCCAGGCGCGCGGCCAGGAGGGGGTAACCCTGCCTGAGCTGCTCGTGACGATGGCGCTCATGGGCGTCGTCGGCCTGCTGGTCCTCGGCATGTTCACCTCCTTCACCCGTGCGCTGACCCGCGAGCGCAGTGCCGGCGACTCGGTGAACATCGCGTCCATCGGCATGGACGAGCTGACCCGCGTGGTCCGGTCCGGGACGGAGATACGCCGATCGGGCAACGACGAGAACCTGCCGGTCTTCACCTTTGCCGGCCGCGAGCGCCTGCAGATGCACGCCTTCCTCGACACGTCCTCCACGACGCCCCGGCCAGTGAAGATCGAGCTGGCGGTGACGCCTGGTCGGGACCTGGAGGAGACCCGCTGGGACGCGGTGCCCGCGTCGTCGCCCTACTGGACCTTCGAGTCGACCGGGTCGACCCCGCGGCGCATTGCGAGCAAGATCCTCCCGCACGCCAGCGGTGAGCGGTACCTGTTCACCTACCGGACGAAGACGGTGTGCGACGCCGGTCACCCCGACTGCAACGTGCTCCAGGTCCCCGCCGAGGGGATCACCGACGCCGACGTGCTGCGGTCCATCGCCACGGTGGAGATCACGTTGCACGTCCAGGCCGACGGCACTGACCGTGCCCAGCCCGTGATGATGACCAACCAGGTCGGCCTGCCGAACCTGGGGATCGACCGCGTAGGAGCGTCACAGTGATGCGTCGGCTCGTGCACGCGCGGCTCGCGTGCTCCCGTCTGCCCTCCCGTACGTTGCCCGCCCGGCTGCGCGCACGGCTGACCGCGCAGGATGACGAGCGCGGGATCGCGCTCGTCATGGTCATCGGGGTCTCGCTCGTCGTGGCCCTGCTCGCGGTCTCGGCCGTGGCGTACGCCGTCGGGTCGCAGCGCCGTGCCCGCGACGACCAGGACTGGAACGCGGCGATGGCGGCAGCCTTCGCGGGCGTGGAGGAGTACCAGAGCCGGCTCGCCAACGACCCCGGCTACTTCGCCTACGGCAACCCGGGCTCACGCTTCACCACTGAGACAGGAAGTCAGGTGACCGAGCCCCAGGGGGAGGCGGTGAACGACGCCTTCGGGCTGGGGCCGAACGGCCCGTGGGCGACCGTCGCGGGCTCGGGCGGAGCGGCGTCGTTCCGCTACGAGGTGGACAACTCGCAGTACTACGCCTCGGGGACGCTGCGCATCCGGGTGACCGGCCGGGCCGGGGGAGAGACCCGATCGTTGACCGCGGACCTGCGTCAGCGTGGCTTCATCGACTTCCTGTACTTCACCAACTACGAGATGCAGGACCCGGTGATCTCGGGCGCCTCGCCGACCTCCTGCGAGCGCTACCGCTACGAGGGCCGCTCCACCACGGAGCCGCCGAACGGGTGCGGCACGATCAACTTCCGCACCGGTGACGTCATCGACGGCCCGATGCACACGAACGACGGGTTCCAGGTGAACGGCTCGCCGGTTTTCAAGGGCTGGACAACCACCTCGTACAACCCCTCGTCCGGACCGCGCTACTACACCAACGGCTCGGTCGACCCCAAGTTCCCCGCGATGCCGGACGGCAAGCCGCTGTACGAGCCGGTGCTGGCGATGCCCGCGACCAACTCCGAGCTGAAGAAGGAGACCCGGCCCGACCTGCCGCAGGACGTCCCGCGTCCCGGGTGCCTGTACACAGGGCCGACGACGATCACCTTCGAGGCCAATGGCAAGATGCGCGTCCGCTCGCCCTGGACCCGGTACACCAGCCCGGTCGCCGGGACCAACAACCCCGGCTGCGGCACGCCGGGGTCGGGGGGCCTGGGAGCGACCGACGGCCAGGAGATCGACGCCCCGGACAACAACGTCGTCTTCGTGCAGAACGTGCCGACCGTGAGCAGCGACGCCAACTACTGGGCCCTGGGGGCGACGAACGCCCCGGTCTGCCTGGCCGAGGACCACGGCAGCAGCAACGGCCGGAACGCTGCCGGGAACCCGGTCGGTTACCCGGCGGCGGGCGAGTACGTGGCGAACGCCAGCGTCTACGGCTGCCGCAACGGCGACCTCTTCGTCGAGGGAACGGTCAACGCGAAGGCGACGCTGGCCGCCGAGAACTACATCTACATCACCGACGACCTGGTCTACGCGAACGCGGAGGACGACATCCTCGGTCTCGTCGGGCAGAACGCGGTGTGGGTGTGGAAGCCGGAGAGGCAGACCGCGCAGTCTGAGACCAAGAGCAACCAGAGCCAGAGCCAGGCGAGCACGCTCGAGGGCATCGGCTACTCGTGCACGAAGTCCACCTGGGGCAGCTCGTACACCTGCACCGGCCGGAAGTTCGGAAGGTCCAACCAGGACCTCGACCCGGACAACAACCGCCGTGTGGACGCCGCGATCCTGTCCGTCGCGCACACGTTCATGGTGCAGAACTACGACCGTGGCGCCCCGCGCGGCAGCCTGACCGTCAACGGCGCGATCGCCCAGAAGTACCGCGGCACCGTCGGCACCGGCGACAGCAACGGCAACGTGACCACCGGCTACCTCAAGGACTACAAGTACGACCGACGCTTCGGTTACGTCGCTCCGCCGAAGTTCCTGTCCCCGACCTCCACCACCTACGGCGTCAACGTCTGGGTGGAGGTCAGCCCGGTCTTCGGCGCCGACGGGGCGTACCGCTAGTGGCGGCTGTCCTCGTGGCGCTGTCCGGGCTGCTCGGCCTGGCGATCGGCTCGTTCCTCAACGTCGTGGTGTGGCGGGTGCCGCGCCACGAGTCGGTCGTCGCACCGCCATCGGCGTGCCCGGGCTGTGGTGCGCGCATCCGGGCCCGGGACAACGTCCCTGTGCTCTCCTGGCTGCTGCTGCGGGCCCGCTGCCGCGACTGCGACGCGCCCATCCCGGCGCGGTACCCGCTGATCGAGCTGCTGACCGGCGTGCTGTTCGTCGGTGTCACGCTGTGGACCGGCCTCGAGGCCCCGGAGGTATGGGCGCTGCCGGCCCGCCTGTACCTCGCGGCCGTGGCCGTCGCGCTGGCCTTCATCGACCTGGACACGCACACGCTGCCGAACCGGATCGTGCTGCCGTCGTACGCCATCGGGGCCGGGCTGCTCGCCCTGGCGAGCGCCGGGACGGGGGACTGGGGGGCGCTGCTGCGGGCGGCCGTCGGCGGGGCGGTGCTGTGGGTCTTCTACCTGCTGCTCGTGCTGGCATACCCGCGCGGCATGGGGTTCGGCGACGTGAAGCTCGCCGGGGTGCTCGGGCTGTACCTCGGCTGGACCGGCTGGGGCGCACTCGTTGTGGGCGGTTTCGCCGCGTTCCTGCTCGGCGGCGTCGTGGGTCTCGGGCTGCTCGTCGCCGGCCGGGCGAAGCGCGGTACCGGCATCCCGTTCGGGCCTTGGATGCTCCTGGGCGCCGCCGTCGGCTTGGTGGGGGGAGAGCGCCTGTGGGCGCTGTACCTCGGCGGGTTCGGCCCGTGAGGTGGAAGGCGTCGACGCTCAAGGCGTGACGGGCGCGACCCGATAGTGCAGACAGACGTGCGAGAGAGGACGCGAAGTGGGCAAGTCCAGGGTGATCGGGCTCGACGTCGGGACCACGCACGTGCGCGCGGCGGAGGTCGAGTTCCGCGGTGGTGGGCCGGCACGCACCGCGCAGCCGTCGGTGGTGCGCTACGGCGAGGTGGCGCTGCCACCCGGTGCGGTCCGTGACGGTGAGGTGACGGAGACGTCCACGGTCGCAACGGCGCTGCGCCAGCTCTGGTCCCAGGCCAGGTTCAGCCACAAGGACGTCGTGGTCGGCGTGGGTAACCAGCGGGTGGTCGTACGTGACCTCGACCTCCCGGCGATGTCGCTGCCGCAGATCCGTGCGTCCCTGCCGTTCCAGGTGCAGGACATGCTGCCGGTGGCGATCGACGACGCCATCCTCGACTACGTGCCGACCGGCTCGTTCACCGGGGAGCACGGCCCGATGACCCGCGGGCTGCTGGTCGCTGCGACCAAGGACACCGTGCACGCCAACATCGCGGCGGTGGAGTCGGCCGGGCTGCGGCCGTCGATGGTCGACCTCGGCGCGTTCGCGCTCGCCCGGCTCATGGCGCGCGGCGAGCTGCTGGGCCGCACCGTCGGCCTGGTGGACATCGGCGCGCGCATCACCACCGTCGTAGTCGTCGCCGACGGTGCGCCCCGGCTGGTGCGGCTGCTGCCCTCCGGCGGCCAGGACGTCACCGAGGCGGTGGCCGGCGCGCTGGGCATCAGCGCGACCGAGGCGGAGGTCCGCAAGCGCGAGATCGGCATCGGTTACGCCGTCCCGTTCGAGCTCAACGCGGCGGCCGAGGCAATCCGGACGGTCACCGCAGCGCTGGTCGAAGCGGTGCGCAACACGTTCGTCTACTACGCGAGCGGCGCCCCGGGTGCGGCCGCCGAGCTGATCGTCCTGACCGGAGGCGGATCTCAGCTGCCCGGCCTGGGGCAGTACCTGTCAAGCGCGAGCCGGCTGCCGGTGACGCTCGGGCAGCCGCTGTCGGGGCTCCGGGTGGCCGGTGGCTCGGGGATCCAGCAGCAGCACGTGGACAACCAGCACACCCTGGCGATCCCGCTCGGCCTGGCGTTCGGGGTGGCGGCATGAGCGCCGTCCTGGAACGCGGCGCGGCCAGTACCGTCACGCTGAGCCCCACCACGTCGCTCCCACAGGTCAACCTGCTGCCGCCGGGTGTCCGGGCGAAGGCTGCGCTGAGCAGGCTCAAGCGTGTTCTTGTGCTCGTCCTCGTCGGCGTGGCGGCGCTCCTCGCCCTGGGCTACGCGCTCGCGCAGATGCGCCTGTCAGCCGCGCAGTCCGAGCTGTCCGACGCTCAAGCGGAGACAGCCCGACTCACGCAGCAGCAGTCGCAGTACTCCGAGGCACCGCGCGTGCTCGGTGAGGTGAACCGCCTGCAGCAGGCGCGCACGCAGGGCTTCTCGACCGAGGTGCTGTGGACGCCCTACCTGGGCGCCATCGCTGCGGTCATGCCCCCGGGCGTCGTGCTGACGTCGATCCAGATGACCGGCGCGACACCGATGCAGGCACCGCCCGGGCCGGCTGATGTTCTGCAAGGGCCGAGCGTCGGTCAGCTCGCGTTCACCGGCCGCAGCGCGACGCTCATCGACACGGCCGGCTGGATCGACGCGCTCAACTCGGTCCCCGGCTTCGCGGACGCGTGGGTGTCCAACGCGACGGTGGCTGCCGACGACGACGGCGTCCCGTACTACGAGATCACGTCGACCGTGCAGGTGACGGACCTGGCGTACAGCGGGCGCTTTGCCGGGGAAGGGAAGTGAGATGAGCGGACGCAGCACGCCCTGGGTCGCCGGGACGGTCGTCGTCTCGCTGCTGCTCGTGGTGGCGGCCTGGTTCACCGTGATCGGTCCGACGCTGGACGACACCGCGCAGGCCGTGAGCGACACGGAGGCCGCCGAGACGCGCAACACGCAGCTCGCGACACAGCTCGTCGCGCTGAAGAAGCAGTACGAGCACCTGGACGAGTACAAGGCCGACCTCGCCGAGTTGCAGAAGCAGATCCCTACGGCGGCCCAGCTCGCGGACTACACGCGGCAGCTGTCGGCGATCGCCGAGGAGTCGGGGGCGAGCGTCCTCACCGTGACACCGGGGACAGCGCAGGCCGTGGTGCCGGAGATCCCGGTGTCTGCGGCCGAGCCCTCCGACGGCACGACCGGGTCCGGTAACGGGGCGGGCACCACCGAGGGAAGCGGTACCCCCGACGGCGCAGGGGACGCAGTCGCAGACGCCGCAGCGCCGTCCGCGGACCCGACGCCGAGCGGCTTCGCGCCGATCGACGGCTTCGTGGCCGTACCGCTGGATGTCACGGTGCTCGGTCCGACGCCAGCGGTGGTCGACTACCTCGACCGGCTCCAGCGGGGTGAGCCGCGCCCCTTCCTCGTCACGGAGCTGCGGGGCACGGGACAGGCGGAGAGTGGGGCGTCCGGCGGGCGGCCGACTACCGCGGACGGCGACCTGGAGCTGACGATCAGCGGGTACGTCTACGTGCTGACCGGTGCCCCGGTGGGGACCGCTGTCACGGGCACCGAGCCGCCGGCCGAGCGGCCGGCGCTGCCGACCCCTGACGGTTCGCGGCGCCCGTACACCGGAGCCTGACGAGCTGACGCCGTGGCCCGGTCCGTGCTTCGGACCGGGCCACGGACGTGTCGGCGGCCCGTGGGAGAATCCGGCCCATGCTGCGCTGGTTGACCTCCGGGGAGTCCCATGGCCCGTCCCTCGTCGGCATCCTGGAGGGCCTGCCCGCCGGGGTCGAGGTGCGCACGTCCGACGTGCAGGAGGCGCTGGCCCGTCGGCGGCTCGGCTACGGGCGCGGTGCCCGGATGAAGTTCGAGCAGGACGAGGTCCGTCTGCTCGGCGGGGTCCGGCACGGGTTGACGCAGGGCGGGCCGGTGGCGATCGAGATCGGCAACACGGAGTGGCCGAAGTGGGTCGACGTCATGGCGGCCGACCCGGTGGACGACCCGGAGCTGCTCAACCGGGCCCGCAACGCACCGCTGACGCGTCCCCGTCCGGGACACGCCGACCTGGTCGGGATGCGCAAGTACGCCTTCGACGATGCCCGCCCGGTGCTGGAGCGGGCGTCCGCCCGTGAGACGGCGACGCGGGTGGCGCTCGGCACGGTGGCGGCGCGGTTCCTGGAGCAGGCCGCCGGGGTGCGGCTGGTGTCGCACGTGGTGGGGATCGGGCCGGTGGCGACCCCCGAGGACGCCCCGCTGCCCACCCCGGACGACGTGGCCGCCCTCGACGCGGACCCGGTGCGCTGCTTCCACGGGCCGTCCTCGGCGGCGATGGTGGCCGAGATCGACGAGTGCCACAAGGACGGTGACACCCTCGGCGGCGTGGTGGAGGTGCTGGCCTACGGCCTGCCCTCCGGTCTCGGCTCGTACGTGCAGTCCGACCGGCGACTGGACGCGCGGCTGGCCGGTGCGCTCATGGGCATCCAGGCGATCAAGGGTGTAGAGGTCGGCGACGGGTTCCGCACCGCTGCGCGGCGCGGCTCGCAGGCGCACGACGAGATGGAGCGGGACGCGACCGGGCGGATCGTGCGGCGCACCAACCGGGCCGGTGGCCTGGAGGGTGGCATGACGAACGGCGAGATCCTCCGGGTGCGGGCCGCCATGAAGCCGATCTCCACCGTGCCGCGGGCACTGGACACCGTCGACACGGCGACCGGTGGGCCGGCGAAGGCCCAGCACCAGCGCTCGGACGTGTGTGCGGTGCCGCCGGCGGCCGTGGTGGCCGAGGCGATGGTCGCCCTGGTGCTCGCCGACGCGCTGCTGGAGAAGACCGGTGGGGACTCGGTCGGCGAGGTGCGCCGCAACCTGGAGGCGTACGTGGCGGCGATCCCCGAGACGATGGCCTGACCATGGGTGGTGCGCAGCACCCAGGGCCGCGGATCGTGCTGGTCGGCCCGCCCGGGTCGGGGAAGTCGACGGTGGCGACGGCGCTCGCCGAGCGCTGGCAGCTCGCCGTGCGGGACACCGACACGGACGTCGAGGCGGCGGCCGGGAAGCCGATCAGCGAGATCTTCGTGGACGACGGGGAGCCGCACTTCCGCGACCTGGAGCGTGCGGCGGTGGCCGCGGCGCTGGTGGAGCATGACGGCGTGCTGGCGCTGGGCGGCGGCGCGGTGCTCGACGCTCGGACACAGGAGGTCCTGGCCGGGTACGCGCGGGCCGGTGGGGCGGTGGTGTTCCTCGACGTGACGCTCGCGCACGCGGCCCCGCGGATCGGCTTCAACCAGGCCCGACCGCTGCTGCTGGGCAATCCCCGGGCGCAGTGGCAGGCGCTCATGGAGGCGCGGCGACCGGTCTACGAGCGGGTGTCGACCGTGCGGGTGCTCACCGACGGGCTGAGCCCGGCCGAGGTGGCCGAGCGCATCGAGCAGGAGCTCGCGGCGGCGCGGCGTGCGCAGGCCGGCGACGGGGCGCAGACCAGCGGTGAGGCGGAGGACGAGGCATGAGCGAGACGCGGACCGTGCGGGTGCAGGGAGACCAGCCGTACGACGTGGTGATCGGGCGGCACCTCCTCGGGGAGCTGCCGGGGCTGCTGGGCGAGGGTGTCCGTCGAGTGCTCGTCGTGCATCCCGCGGCGCTGGCGACCTCGGCGGAGGCGGTGCGTGCCGACCTCACGGCGCACGGCTACGAGGCGTTCCTGGCCGAGGTGCCGGACGCCGAGGAGGCCAAGACGGCGCAGGTCGCCGCGTTCCTGTGGCAGGTGCTCGGGCAGGCCGACTTCACCCGGTCGGACGCGGTGGTGGGCCTCGGTGGCGGGGCGACGACGGACCTGGCCGGCTTCGTCGCGGCGACCTGGCTGCGGGGGATCCGGGTGGTGCAGGTGCCGACGACGCTGCTGGCGATGGTCGACGCGGCAGTCGGGGGCAAGACCGGCATCAACACCGCCGAGGGCAAGAACCTCGTCGGCTCGTTCCACCCGCCGGTCGGCGTGCTGTGCGACCTGGCCGCGCTGGAGTCACTGCCGAAGCACGACTTCGTCGCCGGGTTGGCGGAGGTCGTCAAGTGCGGGTTCATCGCGGACCCGCGCATCCTCGAGCTGGTCGAGGAGAACACGGCGCTGCTCACCGACCCGGTGGCGGCGGCCTCGTCGTCGGTGCTGCTGGAGCTCGTCGAGCGGACCGTCGCGGTGAAGGCACGGGTCGTGGGGGAGGACCTCAAGGAGGCCGGCCTGCGCGAGATCCTCAACTACGGGCACACCTTCGGCCACGCGATCGAGCAGGTCGAGCGCTTCCAGTGGCGGCACGGGGCGGCCGTCGCCGTGGGCATGGTCTACGTCGCGGAGCTGGCGCGGCTGGCCGGCCGGCTGTCCGACGAGGTCGTGGACCGGCACCGGGCGGTGCTCACCGGTCTGGGCCTGCCGACGACGTACCGCGGCGACCGCTGGGACCGGCTGCTGACGGCCATGCGCCGCGACAAGAAGACCCGTGGGGACCTGCTGCGTTTCGTCGTCCTGGAGGACGTCGCCAAGCCGACCCGGCTGGAGGGCCCCGACCCGACGCTGCTCGCGGCGGCGTACGCGGAGGTCAGCGAGGGCGCGCCGGCACCGTCCCGGGCGATCACGCTCTAGGCTGCCCGGCATGACGCGGGTGCTGGTGCTCAACGGTCCGAACCTCGGCCGGCTGGGCGTGCGCGAGCCGGAGGTCTACGGGTCGGCACCGTACGCGGAGGTGGCGGCGGCGGTGGCCGGCTGGGCCGGTGAGCTGGGGCTGGACGCCGAGGTCCGGCAGACCGACGACGAGTCGGAGCTCGTGGGCTGGCTGCACGAGGCGGTGGACAGCCGCGCGCACGTGGTGCTCAACCCTGCGGCGTTCACCCACTACTCGTACGCGGTGCGCGACGCGGCGGCCCAGGTGACGACGGGCGGGCTGCTGCTGGTCGAGGTGCACCTGTCGAACCCGTACGGCCGGGAGGCGTTCCGGCACGTGTCGGTGGTGGGGCCGGTGGCCACGGGGACGGTGGCCGGCTTCGGGGCTGACTCGTACCGGCTGGCGCTGAGCGCCATCGCGGCGCGGCTCTGAACCCTGAGGGCGCCTGATCTCATGGGCGCCAGACAAGGGGATCGCCTTGTTCGAGACACAACAAGGCTGACGTCTTGTTCGATAGGTAACAAAGCCTTACCCTTGTTTCTGTGTTCGTCGTGACCGTCGACCAGCAGGGCAGCCGCACCCGGGGCGACCGTGTGCCCGAGCTGCTCGCCGCGCTGCCCGCGGACGGTCCGGTGCGCGGCTTCGAGCGCAGCGTCGGTGACGAGGTGCAGGCGGTGTACGCCGACGCGGTGGGCGTCCTCGACGTCGCGCTGCACGTGCATCGGCTCGGCGGGTGGAGCGTCGGCATCGGCGCCGCGACGGTGGACGAGCCGCTGCCGACCTCGCCCCGGGCGGGCAGCGGGCCGGCGTTCGTGCTGGCCCGCGAGGCCGTGGAGGCCGCCAAGAGCCGGATGCGATCCGTGCCGTTGGCGGTGCGCGGCGCCGACGCGACCGCCGCCGCCGACGCCGAGGCGGTGCTGGTGCTCGTGGCGGCCCTGCGCGAGCGGCGCACGCCCGCCGGCTGGGCCGTGGTCGACGCACTGGCGGCCGCCCGGGCGGGGGGTGACACGGAGGTCCGCCAGGAGGACCTCGCCGTGCGGCTCGGCATCAGCCAGCAGGCGGTGAGCCAGCGGCTGCGCACGGCGCTGTGGGCCGAGGAGCGTGCGGCGCGCGGCGCCGCGGCACGCCTCCTGGCCTCGGCCCAGGGGCTAGGGGAGGATCGACCGGCCGGCTGAGCGCCAGCCGCGCCCCGACCGCCACGCGGCGGACGGACGCACCGCACGCGGACGTGAACGCACCCGCCACCGTGGCGTGGTGGGTTCATCCGGACGTCGACCGCAGACGAGGAGGACTTCCATGTCGACGGGTCTTGCGGCGCTCGTCGTCGTCGGTGCGCTCGTGCTGTCCTCGGCCGGGGGCTGGCCCGTCGTCTGGGGCGTGCTGCGGCTAGCCTCGCGCTCGTCCGACGCCGGGCAGCCCGAGACGACCGGAGACCAGGTCGACGACCCGGCCGGAGAGCCGCCGGACGAGGGGGAGACGCCCGCCGACGAGGACGACGAGCTGTACGTCGAGTCGGACGGTCCCGACGGGGCCCGCGCCAAGGCCGTGCTGCGCGGCGGTACCTGGATCGGCGTGCTCGAACGGCTGGCCGTGACCGGCTGCCTGCTCGCCGGCCTGCCGTCGGGCGTGGCCGTGGTCGTCGCCGTCAAGGGGCTCGGCCGCTACCCGGAGCTGCGCGAGAACCCCGGGGCGTCCGAACGGTTCGTCATCGGGACGCTCGCCTCGTTGCTGTGGTCGGCGGGTCTGGGCTACCTCGGCACGGTGCTTCTCGCGCGGTGACGAGCCCGGGCGGCCGAGGCGTTCACGCTACGATGGTCGGCGGTCTGCGGCCGGGGCGCGTTCGGGTGTGTCCGCATGAGCCCGCACGAGCCGCCGAGAGAACCTCACCCCACCGACAGGAAGCGACGAACGTGGCGACCACGAACGACCTGAAGAACGGCACCGTGCTGCGGATCGACGGCCAGCTCTGGACCGTCGTGGAGTTCCAGCACGTCAAGCCCGGCAAGGGTGGCGCCTTCGTCCGCACCAAGCTGAAGAACGTGCTGTCGGGCAAGGTCGTCGACCGCACTTTCAACGCCGGCATCAAGGTCGAGACCGCCAACGTCGACAAGCGCGACATGCAGTACCTGTACAAGGACGGGTCCGACTTCGTCTTCATGGACACCGACACCTACGACCAGATGCACGTGCCGGAGGCGACGGTCGGCGACGCGGCCCACTTCCTGCTCGAGAACCAGAACGCGCTGGTCGCGACGAACGACGGGGTACCGCTCTACGTCGAGCTGCCGCCGTCGGTGGTCCTGGAGATCACCTACACCGAGCCCGGCCTGCAGGGCGACCGGTCCACGGGTGGCACGAAGCCGGCGACGTTGGAGACCGGCTACGAGATCCAGGTGCCGCTGTTCCTCGAGGCGAACACCAAGGTCAAGGTGGACACCCGGGACGGCAGCTACCTGGGTCGCGTGAACGACTGAGGTGGGTGCGCGCAGCAAGGCCCGCAAGCGGGCTCTCGACGTCCTCTTCGAGGCGGACCAGCGCGGCCTCGACCCGGTGACGCTGCTCGCCCAGCGGATCGCCGAGCCCGGCACCGAGGCGGCGCTCCCGCAGTACTCGGTGGAGCTCGTCGAGGGCGTGATCGCGCACCGCGAGCGCATCGACGAGCTGCTGGCGACGCACGCGCACGGGTGGACCGTCGAGCGGATGCCCGCGGTGGACCGTGCGCTGCTGCGGCTCGGCACCTGGGAGATCCTCTACAACGACGACGTGCCCGACGCCGTGGCGGTGGACGAGGCGGTCGGCCTGGCCCGGTCGCTGTCGACCGACGAGTCGCCGGCCTTCGTCAACGGCCTGCTCGGCCGCATCGTCGACCTGAAGCCCACCCTCCTGGCCTGACCGGGCAGGTGTCCGCCGTCGGCCCGCCGCCCGACGGCGGACCCCATGCCCCGACGGCGGGCGTTGTGCCCCGACGGCGGGCATTGTGCCCCGACGGCGGGTGTCGTGACCGTACGGCGCGGGGCCCGCCGTACGCCGTCGAGCTGTAGCACCCAGCGTCGGGGCGTATCACCCGCCGGCGCACAGGAGCGGCCGGGGCGGACACGGTCCGCCGTCGGCGTGAGCGGGGCGTGAGCGGGGGGCGTGAGCGGGCGCACAGTGGCGTGGGCGGGCACGGGGCGTGCGCCGAGATAGGATCGACCCGGACAAAGACCTTCCTTTAAGACCCGTCCCGTGAGGCGGGGAAGGAGTCTGGCATGAGCTCTCAGAGCACAGGTGTGCCCGCTGACGGTGGGACCGGCGAGACGCCGACCGTTGTCACCGAGGTGATGGGCGTCCCCGAGATCGGCCGGGCACTGACCCGCATCGCGCACGAGATCCTCGAGCGGAACAAGGGCGGTACCGGTCTGGTGCTGCTCGGCATCCCGACCCGCGGCCTGCCGCTGGCCCACCGGCTGGCGGACCGGCTGGCCCGGGTCGAGCCGGGCCTGGACGCCGCCGCGCTGGCGGGCAGCCTCGACGTCACGATGTACCGGGACGACCTGGCCCACCAGCCCACGCGCAGCATCGGTGCGACCCGGGTGCCCGGCGCCGGCATCGACGGCCGGGTCGTCGTGCTGGTGGACGACGTGCTGTTCTCCGGGCGGACCATCCGCGCCGCGCTCGACGCGCTGAGCGACCTCGGTCGCCCGCGGGCCGTGCAGCTCGCCGCGCTGGTGGACCGTGGGCACCGGGAGCTGCCGATCCGAGCGGACTTCGTCGGGAAGAACCTGCCGACCTCGCTGTCGGAGCGGGTCCGCGTGCTGCTGGAGGAGACCGACGGCCGGGACGCCGTGGTGATCGAGACCCGCCGCGGGGACGGCGAGCGAGGGGAGGAGCCGCGATGAGGCACCTGCTGTCGACCGCCGACCTCGACGCCGCCGAGGCGGTGCGCATCCTCGACACCGCCGCCCAGATGGCCGCCACCCAGGCCCGCGAGATCAAGAAGCTGCCCACGCTGCGCGGCCGGACGGTGGTCAACCTCTTCTTCGAGGACTCCACCCGTACCCGGATCTCCTTCGAGACGGCGGCCAAGCGGCTGTCGGCCGACGTGCTGAACTTCTCGGCCAAGGGATCGAGCGTGTCGAAGGGCGAGTCGCTCAAGGACACTGCGCTGACCCTGCAGGCCATGGGCGCCGACGCGGTGATCGTCCGGCACCCGGCCTCGGGTGCCCCGCACGTGCTGGCGCACGCCGGGTGGACGACGGGTGCCGTGGTGAACGCCGGGGACGGTATGCATCAGCACCCGACGCAGGCCCTGCTCGACGCGTACACGCTGCGCCGCCACCTGGTCGGCGACGGCGGTCGCTCCGACGCGAGCGGCCGGGACCTGGCCGGGGTGCACGTGGCGATCGTGGGGGACGTGCTGCACAGCCGGGTCGCCCGCTCCAACGTGCACCTGCTGCACACCCTCGGCGCCCGGGTCACGCTCGTCGCGCCGCCGACGTTGGTGCCGGTCGGTGTGGAGGCGTGGCCGGCGCAGGTGTCGTACGACCTGGACGAGGTCGTCGCCGACGGCAAGCCCGACGCGGTGATGATGCTGCGCGTCCAGCGCGAGCGGATGTCGAGCGCGGGCGGCGGCTTCTTCCCCAGCCCGCTGGAGTACACCCGCGGCTACGGGCTGGACGGGCGTCGGCTGGCGGCCCTGCCGTCCCACGCGATCGTCCTGCACCCGGGTCCGATGAACCGCGGACTGGAGATCTCCGCCGAGGCGGCCGACTCGCCACGCGCAGTCGTGGTCGAGCAGGTGGCCAACGGCGTGGCCGTGCGGATGGCGGTGCTGTACCTGCTGCTGGCGGGCGACGACGCCGCCGGCAGGGAGACGAGGGCTGACGCCGGCACGGCGGGCAGCGGCGAGACGACGAGGGACGACGCGTGACGAGGTACCTGCTGCGGGATGCGGCCCCGCTCGGCGCGGAGGCGACCGACGTGCTGCTGGCGGACGGCGTGGTCGCCGCCGTCGGACCCGGTGCTGCCGACGCGGCGGGCCCGGACGCGGTGGTGGTGCAGGCGCACGGCCTGGTGCTGCTGCCGGGCCTGGTCGACCTGCACACGCACCTGCGCGAGCCGGGGCGCGAGGACGCCGAGACGGTCCGCTCGGGCACGCGTGCGGCGGCGCTCGGCGGCTTCACCGCGGTGCACGCGATGGCGAACACCACGCCGGTGCAGGACACCGCCGGCGTCGTGGAGCAGGTGTGGCGGCTGGGCCAGGAGGCCGGCTGGGCCGACGTGCGCCCGGTCGGCGCGGTCACCGTGGGGCTGGCGGGGGAACGGCTCGCGGAGCTCGGTGCGATGGCGCAGTCGGCGGCCGCGGTGCGGGTGTTCTCCGACGACGGGAAGTGCGTGCACGACCCGGTGGTCATGCGCCGGGCGCTGGAGTACGTCAAGGCCTTCGACGGCGTGGTCGCCCAGCACGCCCAGGAGCCACGGCTCACCGCGGGTGCCCAGATGCACGAGGGCGTGGTCTCAGCCGAGCTGGGCCTGACCGGTTGGCCGGCCGTCGCGGAGGAGGCGATCATCGCGCGCGACGTGCTGCTGGCCGAGCACGTCGGCTCCCGGCTGCACGTGTGCCACCTGTCGACCGCCGGGTCGGTGGAGATCGTCCGCTGGGCCAAGTCGCGCGGTATCGACGTCACGGCCGAGGTCACCCCGCACCACCTGCTGCTCACCGACGACCTGGTCCGCGGCTACGACCCGGTGTTCAAGGTCAACCCGCCGCTGCGCACCGCCGCGGATGTCGAGGCGGTGCGGGCCGGGCTGGCCGACGGGACCATCGACGTCGTCGCGACGGACCACGCGCCGCACACCCGCGAGGACAAGGACTGCGAGTGGGCCGCCGCCGCGTTCGGCATGACGGGGCTCGAGACCGCGTTGTCCGTCGTGCAGCAGACCATGGTGGACACCGGCCGGATGACGTGGGCGGACGTGGCGCAGGTCATGTCGGTGACACCGGCGCGCATCGGGCGGGTCGCCGACCACGGTCGTCCGATCGAGGTCGGCGAGCCGGCCAACCTGACGCTGGTGGACCCGGCGGCGCGCCGGGTGGTCGTCCCCGAGGAGCAGGCCACGGCGTCCGTGAACTCGCCCTTCCGCGGCCGGGAGCTGCCTGGCTGCGTGGTGGCGACGTTCCTGCGCGGCCGGGCCACGGTCTTCGAGGGCTCGGCGTGCGACGAGGGATGGAGGGTGCGCTGATGCGGCAGACCGTCGCGGTCGTCGTCCTCGTGCTGCTGGCGGCGCTGGCGTTGTGGCGCATGCGGGTCGGCTGGGTGCACCGACGACGCCGTACGCAGGACCTGGTGCCCGCGCTGCCCGTCGCGCCGGCCGAGCTCGGTGCGCGCCGCCTCGGCCCGCTCGACGCGGTCTACGTGTCGACCACCCGTGCCGGCGACTGGCTGGACCGGGTGCCGGCGCAGGGTCTCGGCGTGCGCAGCCCGGCCCGTGTGGAGGTGCACGACGCCGGAGTGAGCATCGCCCGCACCGGCGCGCCGGATCTCTTCGTGCCGCGCGGCGCGCTGCGGGGGATCGGCACCGCACCGGGCATCGCGGGCAAGGTCGTGGGTGGCGAGGGCCTGGCGGTGCTCACCTGGCAGGCCGACGCCGCCGACCCGCGCGGGCTGGACACCGGCCTGCGCCTGCGGCACACCGCCGACCGGTCGCGGCTGATCCAGGCGGTGTCCACGCTGATCATGACGGCAGGCGCGACGGCGCCGGCGAGGGATGTGCCGGGCGTCACGGCGCCGGCGACAGACGTACCGGGCGCCACGGCGCCCGGGGAGAAGGGGCACGCATGACCGACACGACACCCGGGCAGCCGGGCACGACGTCCGCACCGGACGCCGTCCTCGTGCTGGAGGACGGGCGCACGTTCCGCGGGAGCGCCTACGGCGCGAGGGGGACGACGCTGGGCGAGATCGTCTTCAACACCGGCATGACCGGCTACCAGGAGACGCTCACGGACCCGTCGTACCACCGCCAGATCGTCGTCATGACCGCGCCGCACATCGGCAACACCGGGGTGAACGACGAGGACCCGGAGTCGGGCCGCATCTGGGTGGCCGGCTACGTCGTGCGCGACCCGTCCCGCCGGTCGTCGAGCTGGCGGGCCCGCCGCACCCTGGACGAGGAGCTGGCCGCCCAGGGGGTCGTCGGCATCTCGGGTGTGGACACCCGGGCGCTGACCCGGCACCTGCGCGAGCGCGGCGTCATGCGCGCGGGCATCTTCTCCGGCGACGCGCTCCGGGGCTCCGGGGGCGAGCTGCGCCCGGACGAGGAGTTGCTGGCTGCGGTGCACGCGGCGCCGGCGATGGTGGGGGCCGACCTGGCCGGCGAGGTGTCGACCGACGACCCGTACGTCGTGGACGCGCTCGGCCCGGACGGGACGCCGCTGGACGAGCCGCTGGCGACGGTCGCTGCCGTCGACCTGGGCATCAAGGCGATGACCCCGCAGCGGTTGGCCGAGCGCGGTGTGCGGGTGCACGTGCTGCCGGCGACCTCGACCATCGACGACGTGCTGGCCACACGGCCGGACGGGGTGTTCTTCTCCAACGGTCCCGGTGACCCGGCGGCGGCCACCCACGAGATCGAGCTGCTGCGCGACGTGCTGGACCGCAAGATCCCGTTCTTCGGCATCTGCTACGGCAACCAGCTCCTGGGTCGGGCGCTCGGCTTCGGCACGTACAAGCTGGGCTACGGCCACCGCGGGGTCAACCAGCCGGTGATCGACCGGCGCACCGGCAAGGTGGAGATCACCGCGCACAACCACGGCTTCGCGGTGGACGCGCCGCTGGACGGCGAGACCGTCGCCCCGCACGACGGCGGGCGCTACGGCCGGGTCGTCGTGTCGCACGTGGACCTCAACGACGACGTGGTGGAGGGCCTGGAGGCGCTCGACCTGCCGGCGTTCTCCGTCCAGTACCACCCGGAGGCTGCCGCCGGCCCGCACGACGCCGCATACCTGTTCGACCGTTTCCTCGACCTCATGACGACCCAGAAGGGCGCCGCCTGATGCCCCGCCGCACCGACATCTCGTCCGTCCTGGTCATCGGGTCGGGCCCGATCGTCATCGGCCAGGCCTGCGAGTTCGACTACTCCGGGACGCAGGCCTGCCGCGTGCTCAAGCAGGAGGGCCTGCGGGTCGTCCTGGTGAACTCCAACCCGGCGACGATCATGACCGACCCGGAGTTCGCCGACGCCACGTACGTCGAGCCGATCACCACCGAGGTGCTGACCTCGATCATCGCCAAGGAGCGCCCGGACGCGATCCTGCCGACGCTGGGCGGGCAGACGGCGCTCAACGCGGCCATCGCGCTGGACCGGGCCGGGGTGCTCGACAAGTACGACGTCGAGCTCATCGGCGCGAACATCCCCGCCATCCAGAAGGGCGAGGACCGCGAGCAGTTCAAGCAGGTGGTCGAGGTGTGCGGCGGGGAGAGTGCCCGCTCGCTCATCGTGCACACCATCGACGAAGCGCTGGCCGCGGCGGACGACCTGGGCTACCCGATGGTGGTCCGCCCGTCGTTCACCATGGGCGGCCTCGGCTCGGGCATCGCGTACGACGAGGACGACCTGCGCCGGATCGTCGGGCAGGGGCTGCACTACTCCCCGGTGACCGAGGTGCTCCTCGAGGAGTCGATCCTCGGCTGGAAGGAGTACGAGCTGGAGCTCATGCGCGACAAGAACGACAACGTCGTCGTCGTGTGCTCCATCGAGAACGTCGACCCCGTCGGCGTGCACACCGGCGACTCGGTCACGGTGGCTCCGGCACTGACCCTGACCGACCGCGAGTACCAGCGGATGCGGGACATCGGCATCGCCGTGATCCGCGAGGTCGGCGTGGACACCGGCGGCTGCAACATCCAGTTCGCCGTGCACCCCGAGACGGGTCGCATCATCGTCATCGAGATGAACCCGCGGGTGTCGCGGTCCTCGGCGCTGGCGTCGAAGGCCACCGGCTTCCCGATCGCAAAGATCGCGGCCAAGCTCGCCGTGGGCTACACGCTGGACGAGATCCCGAACGACATCACCGGCTCCACGCCGGCGTCCTTCGAGCCGACGCTCGACTATGTCGTGGTGAAGGTGCCGCGGTTCGCCTTCGAGAAGTTCCCCGCCGCCGACCCGACGCTCACCACCACCATGAAGTCGGTCGGCGAGGCGATGGCCCTGGGCCGCAACTTCACCGAGGCGCTCGGCAAGGCGATGCGCTCCATCGACAAGAAGGGCTCGACGTTCCACTGGGAGGGCGAGGCCCCGTCGGGTGACGCGCTGGACGCGCTGGTCGAGTCCATCGCCCGGCCGACCGAGCACCGGCTGATCGACGTGCAGCAGGTGCTGCGCGCCGGCGTCCCGGTCGAGACGGTCTACGAACGCACGAGGATCGATCCCTGGTTCCTCGACCAGGTGCAGCTGGTCAACGAGGTCGCCGCGCAGACGAAGGCCGCCCCGGCGCTGACCCGCGAGGTGCTGGCCCACGCCAAGCGGCACGGGCTGTCCGACGCGCAGATCGCCCAGCTGCGCGGGACGACGGAGGACGCCGTGCGCGGTGCCCGGCACGCCGTCGGCTTGCGGCCGGTCTACAAGACGGTCGACACCTGCGCCGCCGAGTTCGCCGCCCGCACGCCGTACCACTACTCGTCCTACGACGAGGAGACGGAGGTGGCCCCGCGCGAGCGGCCGGCCATCCTCATCCTCGGCTCCGGCCCGAACCGCATCGGCCAGGGCATCGAGTTCGACTACTCGTGCGTGCACGCCGCCCTGGCGCTCAAGGGCGAGTACGAGACCGTGATGGTCAACTGCAACCCGGAGACCGTCTCCACGGACTACGACACCTCGGACCGGCTGTACTTCGAGCCGCTGACCTTCGAGGACGTGCTGGAGGTCTACGCGGCGGAGCTGGCTGCCGGCCCGGTTGCGGGGCTCATCGTCACGCTCGGCGGGCAGACGCCGCTGTCGCTGGCCCAGCGCCTCGCGGACGCGGGCCTGCCGATCCTCGGCACGCCGCCGGAGGCCATCGACGCCGCCGAGGACCGCGGGGAGTTCGGCCGGGTGCTGGAGGCCGCAGGGCTGCCCGCCCCGGCCTTCGGGACCGCCACGACGCTGGCCGGGGCCACCGAGACGGCCCGCCGCATCGGCTTCCCGGTGCTCGTGCGCCCGTCGTACGTGCTCGGTGGCCGCGGCATGGAGATCGTCTACGACGAAACGCAGCTCACGGAGTACGTGCAGCGTGCGCTGGACAACGCTGCCGACGGGGGACGGGCGGGGACGCTGCCGCCGCTGCTCATCGACCGTTTCCTGGACGACGCGATCGAGATCGACGTCGACGCGCTGTTCGACGGCACGGAACTCTTCCTCGGCGGTGTCATGGAGCACATCGAGGAGGCCGGCATCCACTCCGGCGACTCGGCGTGCACGCTGCCCCCGGTGACGCTGTCGCGTGCCGAGCTCGAGCGCATCCGGCTGTCCACCGAGGCGATCGCCCGGGGTGTGGGCGTGCGCGGGCTGCTCAACATCCAGTTCGCGCTGGTCTCCGACGTCCTGTACGTGCTGGAGGCCAACCCGCGGGCGTCACGCACGGTGCCGTTTGTGTCGAAGGCCACCGGGGTGTCGCTGGCGAAGGCGGCAGCGCTGGTCATGGCAGGGCGCTCGATCGCCGACCTGCGGGCCGCGGGACTGCTGCCGGAGCAGGATGCCAGCGTGCTCGACCTCGACGCCCCGGTCGCCGTCAAGGAGGCCGTGCTGCCGTTCAAGCGGTTCCGCACGGCCGAAGGGCTTGTGGTGGACACGGTGCTCGGCCCGGAGATGCGTTCCACCGGTGAGGTCATGGGCTTCGACGTGGACTTCCCGACGGCGTTCGCCAAGTCGCAGGACGCGGCCTTCGGGGGGCTGCCGAGCACCGGCCGGGCGTTCATCTCGGTGGCCGACCGGGACAAGCGCTCGATCGTCTTCCCGGTGAAGCGGCTGGCCGAGCTCGGCTTCGAGATCCTCGCCACCGAGGGCACCGCCGCGGTGCTGCACCGCTCCGGCATCCCGTCGCGCGTGGTGCGCAAGCACTCCGCCGGTCGCGGGGCCGAGGGAGAGCCGACGATCGTGGACCTCATCACCGCCGGGGAGGTCGACATCGTGGTGAACACGCCTTCCGGCCAGGGCGCCCGGGCTGACGGCTACGAGATCCGCGCCGCGACGACGGCTGCCGACAAGGCGATCGTCACCACGGTGCAGCAGCTCGGCGCCGCGGTCCAGGCCATCGAGGCGGCGAAGGCTGGGCCGTTCCGGGTGACCAGCCTGCAGGAGCACGACGCGGAGACGGCCGAGCGGCGCGCGCAGCGGGCGGTGGTCCCGGCGTGACGCCGTTCGGGGCCCGGCTGGCCACCGCCCGGGCCGAGCACGGTCCGCTGTGCGTGGGCATCGACCCGCACCCCGGTCTGCTGTCCGCCTGGGGGCTGCCGGACGACGCGGACGGCCTGCGACGCTTCGCACTGACGGTCATGGAGGCGGTCGGCGGCCGCGTGGCCGCCGTGAAGCCGCAGTCGGCGCTGTTCGAACGGCACGGGTCCGCCGGCGTCGCCGTGCTGGAGGAGGTCGTCGCCGCCGGGCGGGACACCGGCACGCTCGTCGTCGTGGACGCCAAGCGGGGTGACATCGGCTCGACGATGCAGGCCTACGCCGAGGCGTACCTGCGTGAGGGGTCGCCGCTCGCCGGCGACGCCCTCACCGTGTCGCCGTACCTCGGCTTCGGCTCGCTGGAGCCGGCGGTGCGAGTGGCCGCAGAGAACGGGCGCGGGCTGTTCGTGCTGGCGCTGACCTCCAACCCGGAGGGCGCGCAGGTGCAGCACGCACGTGACGAGGAGGGCGTGGCGGTGGCGACCCGCATCGCGGCGCAGGCCGCCGCGCTCAACGCCGCCGAGCTCGCCGTCAGTCCGCACGCCGCCCTGGGCTCCGTCGGCCTGGTGGTGGGGGCCACCATCGGGGATGCCGCCGAACGTCTGGGCCTGGACCTGGCCGCGGTGCGCGGCCCCCTGCTCGCGCCCGGTGTCGGGGCGCAGGGCGCCGGCCCCGCCGAGCTGCGGGCGGTCTTCGGGGCGGCCAGGGGTGCGGTGCTCGCCTCGTCGTCCCGAGGGGTGCTCGTGGCCGGACCGCAGGTGACCGCGCTGCGCACGGCGGCGCGCGAGGCCGCCGACGAGGCGGCGCGCGCCCTGGCCTGAACGGGTGCCACGGGGTCCGGTGCGCCTCGGTTCTGGACGGTTGTCCGACGTCTGCCGAGGTCCGGGCACGGCTTCTGCCGCGTCATCGTGCGGATCACGATCGGCGTCCCGCGTTGCCGAGGACCGAGCCGGTCGCTAGTTTCTTTCCACGATCCGGCGTCCGGCGAGGGACTGTGCCCTCCGACGAGGCCCCACCGACCCTCACGACCAGGCCCTACAGACGAGAAGGTGACACGCGTGGCACTTCCCCCGCTGACTCCCGAGCAACGAGCCGCGGCCCTGCAGAAGGCGGCCGCCGCGCGGCAGGCTCGTGCCGAGGTGAAGAACCGTCTGAAGTACTCCCAGGGGAGCCTGTCCGAGGTCATCGCCCAGGGCCAGAAGGACGAGACCATCGGCAAGCTCAAGGTGCTCGCCCTGCTCGAGTCGCTCCCGGGTGTGGGCAAGGTCAAGGCTCGTGCGATCATCTCGGAGATCGGCATCTCCGAGACGCGCCGCGTGCGTGGTCTCGGGCCGCACCAGGTGAAGGCGCTCGTCGACCGCTTCGGGTGACGCGCGGCAGCACCACCGCCCGCCCGCAGCACGAGGAGCACCGCACCACCCATGACGACGACGCCTGCCCGGCTCACCGTTCTCGCCGGACCGACCGCCGTCGGCAAGGGGACCGTCTCCGCGGACGTGCGCGCCCGCTACCCGCAGGTGTGGCTCTCGGTCTCCGCCACCACCCGGCCGCCCCGGCCCGGTGAGGTGGAGGGCGTGCACTACCACTTCGTGTCGCCGCAGGAGTTCGACCGTATGGTCACCGACGGCGAGCTGCTCGAGTGGGCGGTGGTCCACGGCGTGCACCGGTACGGGACCCCGCGGCGTCCGGTCGAGGAGCGGCTCGCCGCGGGGCAGCCTGCCCTGCTGGAGATCGACCTGCAGGGGGCCCGGCAGGTCCGCGAGACGATGCCGGGCGCGTGCTTCGTCTTCCTCGCGCCGCCGTCCTTCGCCGAGCTCGAGCGCCGGCTGCTGGGGCGTGGCACGGAGGACGCCGAGGAGCGCGCGCGACGGCTGGAGACCGCACGGGTCGAGCTGGCCGCCGAGCCCGAGTTCGACCACGTGATCGTCAACGACGACGTGCACCGGGCCACGGACGAGCTGGTCCGGGTGATGGGCATCGTCACCGGGTAGAATCCTGCCCAGTACGTCGTCCTCTGTCTTGGGAGTCCTTGTGTCCGGAACCGTCGCGAACCCCATCGGCATCACCGACCCGCCGATCGACCGCCTGCTGGAGCGCGCCGACTCCAAGTACGCCTTGGTGCTCTACTCGGCGCAGCGCGCCCGGCAGATCAACGCCTACTACTCCCAGCTCAACGAGGGCCTGCTGGAGTACGTCGGCCCGCTGGTGGAGACCCGGCCGCAGGAGAAGCCGCTGTCGATCGCGATGCGTGAGATCGACGAGGGCCTGCTGACCGTCACGTCCACGGAGGACTGAGACCGCGCCCATGCGGATCGTCCTCGGCGTCGCCGGCGGCGTCGCCGCGTACAAGGCGGTGCTCCTGCTGCGGCTGCTGCGGGAGGACGGGCACGAGGTGCGGGTGGTGCCGACCCGTGCCGCGCTCGAGTTCGTCGGGACCGCCACCTGGGAGGCCCTGTCCGGGCAACCGGTGACGACGGACGTGTTCGCAGACGTCGACCAGGTGGCGCACGTCGCGGTGGGTTCGCGCGCCGACCTCGTCGTGGTCGCCCCGGCCACGGCCGACCTGCTCGCGCGTGCGGCGACCGGCCAGGGCGACGACCTGCTCACCGCCACGCTGCTGGTGGCCCGCTGCCCGGTGCTGCTGGCGCCGGCGATGCACACCCAGATGTGGGAGCACCCCGCCACGGTGGCGAACGTCGCGACGCTGCGGTCCCGTGGTGTGCACGTGCTCGACCCGGACTCCGGGCGGCTCACGGGTGCCGACAGCGGTCCGGGTCGGCTGCCGGAGCCGGAGGCGATCGCCCGGGCGGCGCTGGCCCTCGTCGGCCCGCGACGCCGGCAGGACCTGGCGGGGCGGCACGTCGTGGTCTCGGCCGGCGGCACACGCGAACCGCTGGACCCCGTGCGCTACCTCGGGAACCGCTCGTCCGGGCGGCAGGGGGTGGCGCTGGCCCGGGCGGCCGTGGAGCGGGGGGCCCGGGTGACGTTGGTGGGAGCGAACCTCACCGTGCCCTCGCCGGAGGGCGCGGACCTCGTCACGGTCGAGACCGGCGAGGAGCTGCGCGCCGCGGTGCGTGCCGCTGCGGCGGTGGCCGACGTCGTGGTGATGGCGGCGGCGGTGGCCGACTACCGCCCGGTGGCCAGTGCCGAGACGAAGATCAAGAAGCGCACGGACGGCTCGGTTCCCGTGCTCGAGCTCGTGGAGACGGTCGACATCCTGGCGGAGCTGGCGCACGACCGGCTGCGCCCCGGCCAGGTCGTCGTGGGGTTCGCGGCGGAGACCGGCGACGAGAACGGCTCCGTGCTGGAGCACGGGCGAGCCAAGGCCCGGCGCAAGGGCGCGGACCTGCTCGTCGTCAACGCCGTCGGCGGCGGGCGCGGCTTCGGCAGCGACGTGAACGACGTCACCGTGCTGGACGGCTCCGGCGAGGTCGTCGTGACGGCTGCGGGGACGAAGGACGACGTCGCGCACGCCGTCTGGGACGCGGTGCTGAGCCGGTCCTGACGGCGTGGCCGGCACCGGCGCGGGCGTCGGCCGTTCTCGCAGCGGGCTCCGGTCGCCTCCGTGCCACCGGGCCGGACGGCTCCCCGGGTGCACGTCGACGCGCCGTTACGCTGTGCGCCATGACCGAGTCCCACATGCGCCTGTTCACGTCCGAGTCGGTGACCGAAGGGCACCCGGACAAGATCTGTGACCAGGTGTCGGACGCCATCCTCGACGCGATCCTCGAGCAGGACCCGCACGCGCGGGTGGCGGTGGAGACGATGGTCACGACGGGCCTGGTGCACGTGGCCGGCGAGGTCACCACGAGCGCCTACGTCGAGATCCCGCAGGTCGTGCGCCAGGTGGTGCGCAGCATCGGCTACACGTCGTCGGCCATCGGCTTCGACGGTGACTCCTGCGGCGTCTCGGTGTCCATCGGCCAGCAGTCGCCGGACATCGCCCAGGGCGTCGACAAGGCGCTGGAGGCCCGGCAGGACACCACCGGCGTGGACCCGCTGGACCTGCAGGGCGCCGGCGACCAGGGGCTGATGTTCGGCTACGCCTCCGACGAGACGCCCAGCCTGCTGCCGCTGCCGATCTGGCTGGCGCACCGGCTCGCCGAGCGGCTGGCCGAGGTGCGCAAGGAGGGGATCGTCCCCGGCCTGCGCCCCGATGGCAAGACCCAGGTCACCATCGGCTACGAGGGCGACCGCGCGGTCCGTCTCGACACCGTGGTGCTGTCCACGCAGCACGACCCCGGCCTGCAGCTCGAGACGCAGCTGCGGCCGGCGATCGCCGAGCACGTCGTCGCCCCGGTGCTGGAGCGCGCAGGCATCGACCTGGACACTGCGGGCCACCGCCTGCTGGTCAACCCGACGGGGACGTTCGTCGTCGGCGGTCCGCAGGGCGACGCCGGGCTGACCGGTCGCAAGATCATCGTCGACACCTACGGGGGCTACGCCCGCCACGGCGGCGGCGCGTTCTCGGGCAAGGACCCGTCGAAGGTGGACCGTTCCGCGGCGTACGCCATGCGTTGGGTCGCGAAGAACGTCGTCGCGGCGGGCCTCGCCCGGCGTTGCGAGGTGCAGGTCGCCTACGCCATCGGCAAGGCGCACCCGGTCGGGCTGTACGTCGAGACCTTCGGCACCGGCGCGGTGCCCGACGAGCGGCTCATCGGGGCCATCCGAGAGGTCTTCGACCTACGGCCGGCGGCGATCGTCCGGGACCTGGACCTGCTGCGGCCCATCTACCGGCGCACCGCCGCCTACGGGCACTTCGGCCGGGAGCTGCCCGAGTTCACCTGGGAGCGGACCGACCGGGTCGCCGCGCTGCAGGCCGCCGTCCGCTGACCGTCCCCAGGGGCGGTCGGTGACCGGCCCGCGATGTGGGTGGCGGATGGTGTGATGTGCGGGTGGACGTGACGGGGGAGCAGCTCGCGCTCGACGGGCTGCCCGTGCCACGGGCCCGCCGTCGGCCGGCTGCGCGCGGCCCCGTCCCGCTCGCTGCCGAACGTCCCGTCGCGCGGGTCTGCGTCGACCTGCCGCCGGCTCACCTCGACCGACCGTTCGAGTACGCCGTCCCGGCGACGATGGCCGACACGGCACTGCCCGGCGTGCGCGTACGGGTCCGCTTCGGCGGGCAGGACGTCGACGGCTACGTGCTGGAGCGCGCCGAGGAGGCGGAGCACGACGGGACGCTCGCGCCGCTGCGCCGCGTGGTCTCGGCCGAGCAGGTGCTCGCCCCCCAGGTGCAGCGGTTGGCACGGGCCGTCGCGGACCGGTGGGCCGGGACGCTGGCCGACGTGCTGCGCCTCGCCGTCCCCGCCCGGCACGCTCGGGTCGAGGCCGAGCCGATGCCGGAGCCGACCGGCACCCGGCCGGTTCCGCGGGCGGTGGCGGACGCGTGGCTGCCGTACCGCGGCGGACCCGCCTTCCTGCAGCACCTCACGGCAGGTGGCGCACCACGCGCCGTGTGGTCGGCGCTGCCGGGGCCGGCGGGGGAGCGCTGGCCGGACGCCGTGGCGCAGGCCGTCGCTGCGTGTGCGCTCTCCGGCCGTGGCGCGCTCGTGGTCGTGCCCGACACGCGCGACGTCGCACGGGTGCTCGAGGCGTTGACGGACGTCGGCGTCCCTGCCTGGGGGCCCGGTCGTCCGGGCGGTGCCGTGCGGCTCGTCGCCGATGACGGTCCGGCCCCGCGCTACCGGGCGTTCCTCGCCGCGTTGCGGGGCCGGGCCGACGTCGTGGTGGGGACGCGGGCGTCCGCGTTCGCACCGGTGCGGCGGCTCGGGCTGGTGGTCTGCTGGGACGACGGCGACGGGCTGCACGCCGAGCCGCGCGCCCCGTACCCGCACACCCGCGAGGTGCTCGCGCTGCGCGCCGAGCAGGAGCAGGCGGCGTTCCTCGTGGCGGCGCACGGACGGACGGTCGAGTCGCAGGCACTGGTGGAGTCCGGCTGGGCGCACGCGGTGGCCGCCGAGCGGGCGACGGTGCGCGTGCGCACCCCGAGGGTGCAGGCGCTGACCTCGACGGAGCTGGCCCGCGAGGGGCCTGCCGCGGCGGCGCGGCTGCCGGGCCCGGCCTGGCGGACGATCCACGACCGGCTGGCCGACGGTCCGGTGCTCGTGCAGGTGCCGCGCGCCGGCTACCTGCCCGCGGTGGCGTGCGCGCGGTGCCGGGCCGCCGCCCGGTGCGGCTCCTGCCACGGGCCGCTCGGTCTCGACGGCGCCGACGCGGTGCCGACGTGCCGTTGGTGCGGTCGGCTCGCGACGGACTGGCGCTGCTCCGAGTGCGGGTCGGCGGCGCTGCGATCGGTGCGGGTCGGCTCGGAACGGACCGCCGAGGAGCTCGGCCGGGCGTTCCCCGGGGCGACGGTGCGCGTGTCCGGGGCACGGGCGGCCGCCGGGGTGCTGGCGTCGGTCCCCGACCGCCCGGCGCTGGTGGTCGCGACACCGGGAGCCGAGCCGGTGGTCGCCTCGGGGTATGCGGCGGCCGTGCTGCTGGACGCCGGGCTGACCGGTGGCGAGCACGGGCCGGAGGAGACGCTGCGACGCTGGCTTGCGGCGGCGGCGCTGGTGCGTCCGGCGCAGCAGGGCGGGACGGTGGTGCTCGTCGGGGACGCGGAGGTGCGGGCCGCGCAGGCGCTGGTGCGGTGGGACCCGGCGGGGCTGGCCTCGCGCGAGCTCGCCGAGCGCGCGGAGCTGGGCCTGCCGCCGGTGACTCGGGTGGCGGCGGTGAGCGGGACGCGGGAGGCGGTGGCGGCGGTGCTCGCCCGGCTCGACGTCCCGGGGGCGCAGGTGCTGGGGCCGGTGCCCGTCGTGGCGCCGGCCGGCGCCGGCCGGCCCGGCGGCGGGGGGCGGCCGGGCGGCGCGGTGCGCTCGGGTGCTGCGAGCGCGGCGGAGCGTGCCGGCGCGGTGCGGGTCGAGGCGCTGGAGCCGGACGTGCGGGCGCTGGTGCGGGCGCCACGCGCGGCGGGGTCGGCGCTGTCCCGGGCGCTGGGTGCCTCGCTGGCCGTGCGGTCCGCCCGGCGCGAGGGCGGCACCGTCCGGGTACAGGTGGACCCGGCGGACCTGGTCTGAGGCCGTGTCTCGGCGACGTCGGCCAGGCGAGGCGGGGTCGGCGTGCCGCCTAGGATCGTCGGCATGCGACTGCTCTTCGCCGGTACCCCTGCGGCCGCGGTGCCGTCGCTGGAGGCCCTGCTGGACTCGCGCCACGAGGTCGT